>Ga0265298_10001864_pt1 | contig 30644 bp, 22 predicted proteins | sample AusTroGonzalo_MG_3_FD_193486 | JGI IMG/M metagenome (GOLD analysis project Ga0265298, IMG submission 193486) | Bovine rumen microbial communities from tropical cattle in Woodstock, Queensland, Australia - Gonzalo_01 | ecosystem: Host-associated > Mammals > Digestive system > Stomach > Rumen ...
GCGATTGTTACAGAGCCGTCAAGGCAATGCCCCGTATCACGACTCTTGAAGTTAAAATATTGATCCTCAGGCGTATCTGTAGTAGGATAATAGTAATCTATCAGTCCAACAGTCAACCATTTATAACCGTAGCTGACGCCGAGATCTATCTCACTGAACTTCCCATTGATAGCATAACCACCACAGACATAGCCAGTAAAACCCTTGTACTGATAATTCAGTTGAGGAAAGACAACAGGAGCCGACTCTTCCTTCATCTGCTCCATACCACGCCATAGATATTTGGTTTGGAGTTCTACGCCCAAATGGAAATTTGATTCTTTCAAATTACTTTGGGCAAACAATGACGCTGAACAAAACAACAGTAAAGCAGTAATGACGTAACGATTCATATACAATAATGTTTTTACACGGCAAAATTACGAAAAAATAAATAAAAAACAAGTAAGTTTTGGAATTTTCGACAGAAAATACTAATTTTGCATTATGAAAGAACGCATCAACTGGATAGATTGGGCAAAAGCACTGGCAGCATGTACAGTGGTGTTTTGTCATCTGCCCCAATCCCAGGAGTGGTTTTATTTCAGATATCTGCAAGCGGTCATCATCGTCATCTTCTTCTTTATCTCTGGCTACTTGAAGAAAGACCGAGGCTGCAACAAGGAGAATTGGAAGAAATATTGGTATGGACTGATTATACCTTATTTTATTTATAACGCGATTATCTATCCTTATTGGCTACTGAAATACTATCTCACACATGGTGCCATGCCAGACCTCTTTGCTGCCATGCGTCCAATTATCGGCACCTTGTTGCTACAACACGAAAGCAGTTTCGCTGAGCCATTGGATGGCCCCCTATGGTATCTGCCCGCAATCCTCATCATGCACATGATCATTGACTTATTCGGGAAAGCCAGACATCAGCATCTCATTATGATCACACTCTGCATCATCTCAGTGTTCCTCTATGCTGCCAATAAATATTGGTTTTTCGCACCAGACCTGACGCCCATGGGAGTGATGCGCAACCTTCCCTACTATTATATAGGATATGTCATGGGGCAAAAACATCTATTCAGAGAGGTTCGCTTCAAGCACGACCTTATTGGATGTATCGTTTGCTTGACTCTTAGTTTTCTACTATTTGCCTGGCACTTACAAGCTTATTATAGCGGACAGCATTTGTTACAAATCATACTCTTCTATCCCGTCAACATCGGATTTCTCTTCGGTGTGCTCTATGGTTGTAAGTGTCTTGATTTCATTCATTCGAAGGCCATTGTCAACATATCCATCGGCACTTTAGTTGTCATTGGTCTTCACATCGTACTTATTACCATTACTAATTACATATTGGGATATACATTAGGGATAAAAGATACTATTTGTTATCAATGGTATGAGGCACTACCTGTAACTATCATCATTATAGCACTCCTCTACCCTATTATTCTATTGTGCAAACGCCACATTCCCATGCTATTTGGAAAATTTCAGTAATAAAAAATATGATTATTCAATAATAATTTGTATCTTTGCAACAAAGTTTCATAGTTATGCGGATATTGTATATTGTCTATCATGGTTTTTCTGAATTTAGTGGTATCACTAAAAAAATACACTATCAGGTAAAAGGATTGCGAGAGAATGGTCATGATGTCCGCGTGTGTTACTATGACTTTGCAGAAAATGGTCATCGCTGCCGGTATATTGATGATAAGATTATCAAAGACTATGGCATGGGTAATTGGGCAGCCTTCCGTCAGCGCTTGGACTTTGACTGCATTTTCGATTATTGTATTCGTGAAGACATCGAGTTTGTCTATGCCCGCTGTTTCCAGAACGCTAATCCATGGCTGATTCGTTTTTTCAAGAAGCTACGAAAAGCTGGTATTCATGCTGTAACAGAAATACCGACTTATCCGTATGACCAGGAATTTAAAAACTTTAGCTACTTACAACGACTGGAATTGAGGATTGACCAGCTATTCCGTCGTCGTTTATATCAACAACAGGATGCTTTAGTAACTTTTTCAGATGCTACGGAAATATTTGGCCAACGTACCATCTGTATCAGCAATGGTGTTGACATTGACAGTATTCCGCTTCATCAGCCTTCAGCCTTCAGCCCTCAGTACTCACCTCTCCATCTGGTAGGCGTTGCCGAGGTGCATATTTGGCATGGCTATGATCGCCTGATAGCGGGTCTTGGTGAATATTATAATAAAGGCGGAAAGCAAGAAGTTGTATTCCATATTGTTGGGGGCGTTCATCCACATGAACGGTATCGAGCTAATGAATATCATCCAGGACTACAGGCTATTATCGATAAATATGGGATTGCTGATAGGGTTGTTTTTCATGGCACCTTGTTTGGTAAAGATTTGGATGATGTCTTTAATCAGTGCCAATTTGCCATTGGTTCATTGGCTCGTCATCGTAGCGGTATTACTATTATCAAAACTTTGAAAAACCGAGAGTATGCCACCCGAGGAATTCCTTTTATTTATTCAGAACAAGATTCTGATTTCGATCATCAGCCCTATATTATCAAGGCTCCTGCTGATGAATCCCCCATTGATATTCAACAGATTATCGACTATATGGCTCATTTCAACCTGAGACCAAAGGAGATTCGTAAGACCGTAGAGCATCTCACTTGGACTATTCAGATGCAACATGTTGTAGAAGCTGTCTTTTCTTAAAATAAGGATAGCACTTTCTCAACAATTGGAGCCATATCGTAATATTTGTATTCTGCGAGTCGGCCTCCAAATATGACATTGCTTTCTTTCTGAGTTAATGCTTGGTATTTCTGGAACAGTTCATTATTCTTATCGTCATTAATGGGATAGTAGGGCTCCATGCCGTCCACCCATTCCACGGAGTATTCTCTGCTAATCACAGTTTGGGGATTCTTCTCTACATCAGCTGCAAAAGACTCAAAATGCTTATGTTCAATGATTCGGGTATATGGAACCTCAGCCTCGGTATAGTTAATTTGAGCTAAACCTTGGTAATTGGGTGTGTTAAGAATCTCGTTTTCAAAACGGACGGTGCGATATTCTAACTTTCCAAAACGATAATCATAGAATTCATCTATCTTACCCGTGAACACAATCTTATCGAATTGAGAATTGAGAATTGAGAATTGAGAATTACTGTGTTTCCGTTCTTCGAAGAAGTCAATATTCACCATGGTATCCACGCCTTTCAGCAGTCCGTCAATCAACACGTTGTAACCACCAATGGGTACGCCCTGATAAGAGTCATTGAAATAGTTGTTGTCATAGACGAAACGGACAGGCAGGCGCTTAATGATAAATGGCGGCAGCTCTGTACATTTGCGCCCCCATTGCTTTTCTGTGTATCCTTTGATAAGACGCTCGTAAATGTCACGACCTACCAATGAAATGGCCTGTTCCTCCAGATTGGTCGGTTCCTTGCCTTCCATTTCCTTACGCTGCTCAGCTATCTTCTGACGGGCTTCGTCAGGTGTCAGTACGCCCCACATCTGACTGAAGGTATTCATGTTGAAGGGGAGATTGTAAGCTCTGCCCTTATAGAAGGCGACAGGCGACTCCGTGAAACGGTTGAATTCTACGATGGAGTTGACGAAATCCCAGACCTTTTTGTTGGAAGTATGGAAAATGTGTGGTCCGTATTTGTGGACATTAATGCCCTCCACTTTATCACAATAGAGGTTGCCTCCCAGCTGTGGACGTTTGTCAATCACCAGACAGCGCTTTCCTTGTTTTGTTGCCAAGTGTGCAAATACGGAACCATAGAGTCCTGCACCAACAATCAGATAGTCGTATTTCATAATAGTGGTATTATTTTGCGCAAAAGTACGAAAAATATCCGCAATTTGCAAACATTCTGAAAAAAAAATTGTACTTTTGCAGCAAAGTGTGACAATGCGTATGAAACAGTCCCTAAAGATAGTATATTGCACACCAGCTCTGTATCTTGCTGGAGGTATGGAACGTGTTATGACTTTGAAGGCCAACTATTTTGCCGAACATTTTGGATATGATATTACGATTATCATCACCGACGGTAAGGGAAAGGAGCCGTTCTATGCACTTTCTGACAAGGTGAAGGTGGTGAATCTTGATATTGGCTTTGAGGAACTTTGGAATCAGCCTTTTCTGAAAAAAATCATATTATACCTCAAGAAGCAACGACAGTATAAGAAAAAATTGACTGCCTGTCTAATGGAGTTGCATCCGGACATTACCGTTAGTATGCTACGAAGAGAGATCAACTTCATTAACTCCATTAAGGACGGTAGTTATAAAATTGGAGAGATACATATTAACAGAGCTCACTTCCGTACTTTTGAGGGCGAGAATCATAATATCATCAAGAACATGTTCTCGAAGTTCTGGATGAACACCTTGCTAAGAAAATTGAAGCAACTGGACCGATTTGTGGTACTTACGGAGAGTGACAGAAAAGCCTGGCACGAACTAGACAAAGTGGAAGTGATTTCCAATCCGCTATCGTTTGCCCCAACGACTGTCAGTAGTCATACCAATAAACGAGTGATAGCCGTAGGCAGGTATTGCTACGAGAAAGGTTATGACCATTTGCTGCAAGTCTGGGCAATTGTCCAGGACAAGTGCCCAGATTGGCGTTTGGATGTGTTTGGCGATGGTGACCGAAGTGCTTACGAAACGCTTATGGACCAATGTGGTGTTGACCGCAGTCGGTGTAAAATGAATCAGAGTACTCAGAACATTCAGCAAGAGTTTGAGCGTAGTGCGATATCTGTATGTAGTTCACGTTTTGAGGGATTCGGGCTGGTTATTATCGAGGCAATGGCTTGCGGTGTTCCTGTCGTTTCATTTGATTGTCCTTGGGGACCTCGAACTATCATTAGCGACGGGGAGGACGGCATTCTCGTGGAAAATGGCAATGTAAACCAGTTGGCTGATGCCATATTGAAACTCATTTCTGATGACCAATTGAGAACAACGATGGGCTCAAAAGCCAGTGTGAATGTACAACGCTTTAGTATAGAGATTATCGCCAACCAGTGGAAAAAACTCTTTGAAGATATTGTTGGCAACAATTAGGAGCAGGGTTATTTCCTCTTACTTCCGTAAGGGCTTGGGGTGAACTGCTTAAATAAGCTGCGGATAACGTAGTACAATTGGGGGGATAACTGATAGAGTAAGGTGGTAACCTTTTGTTTGACACCATGTGAGAAAGAAAGGTCTGGTATAAGGCGTTTTAGATGGTTGAATACCTCACAACGTTCAGAGCCATTTATTTGTCCCCATAACATCACGTAGGAAATGAGCGTGAACGATGCAAAGATGTTGTCGTTCAGTCTGAGTCTGGTCTCGGGTGACAATCCTTCCATGCTGCGCAACTTCCAGGTGGCTGAAACAGCGACACACAAATCCATACATTTCTTTTTATTAAAATGGGATGTTGCCGACTCATTGCCTCTTCTATAGATATTTAACAGACGAGAAACTCGCAGACTTTTTTTTGATTTTAGGTAACATTCGTGGGTATAGGGTATGTCCTGACAAGTGATCCCTGGCACAAACGTGATATGGTTTTCTTGAAGGAATGAACGCTTGTAAAGCATACGCCATACGTAACATTGGTTGGGGTTCAGTTCTTGCAGATAAAGTTCTTCACCATTTCTCTCCTTTATAGTCAGCGAGGGCTGTTCAATGGTAGGATTCTTTGCAATTTCCTCATCTGTCATTTCCAGGAAGTCAGCAACAACAATGTCTACTTTTGTCTCCACTGCTATATCAAGTAATGGCTTTAGACTGTTATCTATGAGCAAGTCGTCGGAGTCGAGCATGAGGATATATTCGCCCTTTGCCGCAGCAATACCATTGTTGCGTGCTACCGACAAGCTGAGATTCTCCTGATTGACAACATGGATATTTTGGTGAGCTTCAATGATGTCAGCTATGACCTCCATGCTTTTGTCTGGTGTGCCATCGTTGACGACAAACACTTCAAAGTCCGCATCATCCAATCCTTGTTTGAAAATACTCTCAAGGCTGCCCCGAACATATTTTTCAACGTTGTAGACAGGAATAATAATAGATAGTTTAGTCATTGTGCTGCGTTTTAGTTTAGTTCTATTTGTTTTTAATGAAGTCTCCTATAGCCCAACAAATATGTTGTAGGTAGTTCGCATAGAATATTCGAAGTGTTAGGTATGTGTTGGGCATCCTATGAAATAAGAAATTGACAATATTCTGTTTAAGTCCGTTTTTGAAGACTAAGTTAGGAATATCTTTCTTCAGCTTTTGTAATACAGACAATTTATCTGAAAGGGGAATCTGTTTACAAGTTGTAAGTTCATAGAATAACGAGGAAAAAGTTGCAAATGCATCATTCCGTATTTTTTTTCTTACAGGTTCTTCCCAATCCTTTTCATATGAAAGCTCCCAAAGATTTGAAACAACCACACAATAGTCTGATGCTTTCTTCATGTTAAAGGAAGTAGTAATGGATTCATGTCCTCTCCGATATATAATGAATGTCCATTCCACTCTTAAACAAAGATTAGCTCTCAAATAACACTGGTGAGTGAATATAACATCTTCATAATGAATGTTTGGGAAAAATCTGAGTTTACTCCAATTCAGGAACTCTTTCTTAAATAAAGTTCGCCAAACATAGCAAAAATTTGGATTTAAGTCATACAGGAAGAGTTCTTCTCCCTTCATTTCTTGGATTTTCCCACTCCTTTGTTTAAAAGTTTTATTTTTGAATTGTACAATTTTATTGTCACTCATCCTGATGAAATCAGCAACCACCAAATCGACCTTTGATGAAATGGCTATGTCTAACAAATATGGAAGGCTGTTATCAATTAACAAATCATCACTATCTAGAAAATAAATGTACTCCCCTGTTGCCATTTGAATGCCATTATTGCGAGCGACAGAAACACCTTGATTATTCTGATTAATGACATGGATATTCTGATGGGCTGCAATGATGTCAGCTATGACCTCCATGCTTTTGTCTGGTGTACCATCGTTAACTATAATAACTTCAAAATCGTCTTCATCAAGTCCTTGGCTGAAGATGCTCTCTATACAAGGCCTGATGTACTCTTCGACATTGTAAACAGGTACAATAACACTCAACTTCATAGTCTATATGGTCTTTTGACGGCTCAAAGATACGAAAAAAAATGGAAAACACTTGCTAATTCAGGAAAAAATCGTATCTTTGCATGAAAATCTTTGTATTATGGAGTGGTACGACAAATATTTGAGTATTTATGAGAAACCTTTTAGTGAGGTTCCCCAAGAAATCATTGACGAGACTCGCGATCGTTTGTCGAAGTTGCAGAGTAGCGAACCTGTAGTCTCGATAGTCATTGTGGCATACAACGAAGAGCGTCGTTTGCCGGCCTGTCTTTGGTCACTGAGCGAACAGCAGTGCAAGTATCCGATAGAGTTCATTGGTGTGGATAATGAGTCGAAAGACCGTACAGCGGAAGTCTACCAACAGTATGGCGTCACCTATTACACGGAACATCAGCATACATGTGGCTATGCCCGTCAATGTGGCTTGAATCAGGCTAAGGGTAAATATGCTATGTGTATTGACTGTGACACCATGTATCCACCTCATTACATTGAACTGATGGTTAATAACCTGATGCAGCCTGGCATCTCAGCAGTTGCTGCTATGTGGAGCTATTACCCTGACGAGAACCATTCTAAGTTAAAGATGAAGATGTATGAGTTCTTCCGTGATATTTATCTTCGTATACAAAATATCAACCGTCCAGAGTTGACGGTACGTGGCCTTGCTTTCGGCTATTATACGGAAAATGCCATGAAGGAAGGCTACCGTGTAGAGTTACTTCGTGGTGAGGATGGCTCCATGGCCTTGGATATGAAGAAATATGGTAAGATTAAGTTCATATATGATAAGCGTTGCCGTGTCATTACCGGTTATGGCGGTCTTAAGGAGAAATCAATATTGGCAGCCATGTGGCACCGCATAAAGACCTATGGCATCATTCGTCTCTTTTCAAAGACTGACCATTATGAGGATGCCCCTGACAATTTCTTAAAGAAAAACCAAAATGACTAATTGGTAAGATGCTCGAAGAGCTTCTTCCATATGGGCATAATCTTAGATGCTTCATAACGTCTGGACGACTCTATTCCAGCTTTTCCCACCTCTTGTCGTAGTTTCTGATTGTCCATCAACTGTGACACTTTATTTGCAAAATCTTCTATGCTTCTATGACGAATCAGGAAGCCATCAACACCATCTGTGATGATATCGGCAGGTCCATAAGGACAATCGAAAGCCACCACAGGCACCCCACAACTCATAGCCTCTGGAAGTACTAATCCAAAGGGTTCATAACGAGAGGTCAATAACAATATTGAACTCTCTTTATATTTCTCCATGATATCTGATGTGGCCTCATGGATGATGATATTACTCTCCATCTGCTTTATCTCTTGATACAAAGCGGTCTGTTCCTCGCCATATCCGCCATAGAGGTGTAGAGTCCAATCCAGGTGGCGTTGATGAACAATATCCCAAATTCGCAAAAGACTACCAATATCCTTCTGTTTGGAAAAGCGACCTACATACATAACGAATTTTGCAGTACAATCGCTATAAGAGTTACTATTATTCAGATGTACCACATTGGGTATCACACTAACATGAGGTGTCAATTTCCGCCACTCTGCAGCATCACCCTCGGTTAGAGCAACTATCATCTGAACTTTCTTTACCAAGCTTTCATAATAGTATCGTTTGATATTCCGTAATAGCCCCTCATATTTAGAAATCCACTTACGAGAACTATGAGACTCATAGATTAATGGAATGTTTCCCTTAGCCTTAAGAATATAACCAATTAAATCTATACGAGGACAGACTATTACGTCTGGCTTAATATCCTCAATTCCAAACCGCAAACGCTTAATTAAGAGCTTCTGTAATTTATACTTATAATATAATTTTTTAAGTCCATGATATCTGTATTGTCGATAAAGCCGAATATCCAAATCTCGATGAATGACATTCGAACTCAACGGATATGGGAAGGGGTGGTCTCCCTGATTATATGTGATAGTAAATACACCAAGTTCTTCATGATCTGCCAAATAATTCATCTTTTCTATCAGGACGCGCTCCAAACCGCCCCATATAGCCCAAGCATCATTGACATACAGAATTCTCATGGTTATTCTGATTTTGGTATTATAAGATTCTCTTCACTATCTTCATAGTAATCTTTTTCAAAGAAAATGCGAGTAATATCCTTCCCCTGAACTTTTACATTCTGTACAAATCTTTGCCAAATGGATTGATTACCCATCGCTTCACAACTAATAACAGCCATACACCGACGATCTCGAACGAACTTAATTTTACCATACTTTTTTAATGACAGGGCCATAGATCCATCTTCACCCCGAATAATGTCTACACGATATTCTTCCTGACGGCCATAATCTGCATTATAAGCCAAAACCATTCCACGAACACATAATTCTGGACGTTTGAAATGTTGAAACCACAAGAAGAGGTCGCGACACATCCCATAAAGTATCAAGCCGAGTTTACTATGATTGGCATCCGGGAAATAGTTCCAAGTGGCAGACACTGCAACTACATCAGGCTTCATTAACTGTTCCAACATCAGCTCGTAATACATCGGGGGATAAAGGGTATCACTATCCACATCGAAATAGTATTTTCCACGTGAATGTTGCAAACCACATCGACGAGCGTAACCACATGAACGCTGGTATTCTGTATAATAGGGGATGCCTGATTTCTTGAAAATATCAGCTGTACGATCTTTTGAGTCGTTATCGACACCGATGATCTCTACCGGATACTTACATTTAATCTCACTAATAGCCCATAAGCAAGCCTGCAAATGCCTCTCCTCATTATAGGCAATTACCACGATAGAAGCTATTGGATGGTCGCTCTGCAAAGCAGCAAGCCGCTCTCTTGTCCCGTCAATGATTTCTTGGGGGACTTCGCTAAACGGTTTACCGTAGATTGAGAGATATTTGGAATACCAGTTAGACATCTGCTTATATCAACACACTTATTTTTTTGCAAATATACTGATTAAATCAGATATATCCTAAAATTAGAGTAACTTTTTTGCTTTACCTATCACCCAAATGGCAGCAACGGATAATAAGGGCGGAAGCTTACTCAGCAAAAAGAGAGCTAAATTCTTTAGTCGGGACTGTCGAAAAAAACAAATCTGACGAAATGTACATGGATAAGACAGAATAGCCCTAATTTCCCGATTAGAGAAAGACGGCATGATATATTTCCTTCGTTTCAATATCTGGCAGGCAATATAAAAATCCGTCATCATAATGTTGAAACAACGGTTCGGGAAATACACCTTATTATATAATATAGAGGAGGTTTGTTTTAAATGCTCAATAGAATGAACGTTCTTTAGAATTTCATCTTTAGAGACATGTTCTCTCGTCTGATATTGTGACAGCGAATTTGCACGGCACAAATATGAATAAGTAATATCCGGCAAAAGGACTGCCCGTTTTATCATGGTTACCAAATCGAAAGTAAACACCAAATCTTCCCAATAATTAGTATTGATAAACCGATGATGATGCTCACGTAAAACAGAGGTCCTCACCAAATAATTACATGCTGAAGCCTGAACACCGCCATATTTCCGATAAGCGAAGATGGGCAACTCGTCTTCTTTCAATAATTGTAAGGCTGGATATTGATAGAGTATTTTCTCACCTGAGATCTCAATTTTTTCGTATGAGCCAAAGACAATCTCAGCATCGTACTGACGGACATTCTCCATCATGAGTTCTATGGTATTCTCCGCAATCACATCATCAGAATCCATGAAATAGAGATAGTCGCCCAAGGCTTCATCAATAATCCGATTTCGAGCTGTAGCAACACCCATATTTCGCGGTTGCTTGATGATACGTATATCGCCTCCACGACGATGATCTGCTTTCAGTTGCTCAACAACTGCCATTGAATCATCAGTGCTGCAATCATCTACAACAAGGAACTCTATACTTAGGAACGTCTGGGCCAAAACAGAGTCCATCGTTCGACGTATAAACTCCTCCGCATTATAGAAGGGTATTCCAATCGTTACTTGGTATGACATATCGCCATTCACATCTTCAGCTATAATACATCTGAATTCTTATTATAAAAGACAGCCTCAACCACACGTCGCATCTGAATATTCCAAGCGAGATGCGCTACGGTCTTACGAATCTCCTCTGGTCTCATGTTGAAATGAGACATAAAGTCGATAATCTGTTGAATATCAATGGGGGATTCATCAGCAGGAGCCTTGATAATATAGGGCTGATGATCGAAATCAGAATCTTGTTCTGAATAAATAAAAGGAATTCCTCGGGTGGCATACTCTCGGTTTTTCAAAGTCTTGATAACAGTGATGCCACTACGGTGACGGGCTAACGAACCAATAGCAAATTGGCACTGGTTAAAGACATCATCCAATTCTTTACCAAACAAGGTGCCATGAAAAACAACTTTATCAGCAATCCCATATTTGTCGATAATAGCCTGTAGTCCTGGATGATATTCATTAGCTCGATATCGTTCATGTGGATGGACGCCCCCAACAATATGGAATACAACTTCCTGCTTTCCGCCTTTCTTATAATATTCACCAAGACCAGCTATTAGGCGATCATAGCCATGCCAAATATGCACCTCGGCAACGCCTACCAGATGGAGGGCTGAAGACTGAGGGCTGAAGGCTGAGAGCTGATGAAGCGGAATACTGTCAAAGTCAACACCATTGCTGATACGGATGGTACGTTGGCCAAAGATTTCCGTAGCATCTGAAAATGTTACTAAAGCATCCTGTTGTTGATATAAACGACGACGGAATAGCTGGTCAATCCTCAATTCCAGTCGTTGTAAGTAGCTAAAGTTTTTAAATTCCTGGTCATACGGATAAGTTGGTATTTCCGTCACAGCATGAATACCAGCTTTTCGTAGCTTCTTGAAAAAACGAATCAGCCATGGATTAGCGTTTTGAAAACAGCGGGCATAAACAAACTCGATATCTTCACGAACGCAATAATCAAAGATGCAGCCAAAGTCCAAACGCTGACGGAAAGCCGCCCAATTACCCATGCCATAGTCTTTGATAATCTTACCATCAATATACCGGCAGCGATGACAATTCTCCGCAAAGTCATAGTAACACAAGCGGACATCGTGACCATTCTCTCGCAGACCTTTTACCTGATAGCGTATCTTTTTAGTGATACCACTAAATTCAGAAAAACCATGATAGACAACAAACAATATTCGCATAACTATGAGAGTTTGACAGTATTAGGATTCATCCACAACCAATTATATGTGCAAATATACGACAAAAATTTGGAATAATCAAAAAAAAAAACTATTTTTGCATCGTGAAGAAGAAAATTTGTTATTTGATGGGCTCTATACATAAAGAAAGTATTAGACAGGGACTGAAGGGGAGCCCAAGAATGAAGAGATTCTTGGACTACCTGATTATGAACCAGCGGGATGCAAGACCAAGGTGGTATATCCGATTGCTGGCACCACTATACCAACATAGGGCATGGAGTTCAAAGATATATTGGAGCGTCAGGATGGACACCCCACCCTATAGACGATTCTGGCTGGGACGGAAGAGCGTCATCGAGTCGTATTGTTGTATCAACAATGCGGTAGGTGACGTGACGATTGGCGACCATACCCGTGTCGGTATACATTGTATAGTCATTGGACCTGTGTGCATCGGCAATCACGTGAACCTAGCACAAGGCATAACGGTGACTGCTCTGAATCACAACTTTGAGGACACTACCAAGCGAATTGACGAACAGGGAATCAGCACCAAGCCTGTGGTGATTGGTGACGATGTATGGATTGGTGCTAACGCTGTCATCTTGCCTGGTGTCACGATAGGACGACATGTGGTAGTGGCAGCAGGGGCTGTCGTTACAAAAGATGTACCTGACAACTGCGTTATAGGTGGTGTTCCTGCAAAACTAATCAAACAGATTTAGGGAGAGGTCTTGCTGGGGCTTCTCCTCTTCTTTTTCCTCATGTTCCTCACGGAATTGTAGCAGCATCTGAAGGGCATCGGCACTGCCGGTGGTATTCAGACGGTAGTAGCCACGACGGCCCGTACTCTCAATAAGCGACTGGGATGACTTGGAATTGCGAAGCAGATACTGTTGCACATAACTACGAATCTCTTCGTAGTCGGGCTGAAAGAAGAAGGTGCAATTCATGTTGTAAACATGCTTGGCAATGGTCTGCACGCTTACACCACGCTCACCTGCTTCGGTAAGGATTATCTGTATCTGCTTGTCGTAATTCATATTAAAAAAGGCTGGTAAGCCTTTTTTAGCTTCCAGCCCTTTTATGCTTTCTCTAAATGTGATTAAGCAAGTGTAATCTTCTCGTCAGCTGTAGCGAGCTTACCCTCCTTGAAGAGCCAACCCAAACCGAGCAGAGTCTCCTCCTCGCTGATCTTAGCAGCCTTTGCAATCTCCTTTACAGAGAGAGCTTTCTCAGCTGCTGCAAGAGCCTGATAAACATCACCAGCCTTGAAACCTGCATTCTCAGCGTTAACAACGAATGTCTTCTTTACTGCAGCCTTCTTAGGAGCAGCGGCCTTCTTTACGGTTGCCTTCTTGGGCTCTTCTGCCTTAGGAGCAGCGGCCTTCTTTGTAGTCTTCTTTTCTGCCATAGTTCTTTAAAAATTAATACACTATTGAATGATATTTCTATCTTTATCTCTATTTTGCGTGCAAAATTAAGAACTTTTCAGATAAGTTGTTATCGCAAACAGCCGTTTTTTATTTATTTCACACTTATTCTTGATAAATGTCAAGCAACTACTCAACTAAATGCACTTCTAACTGTAATTCTTCCAGCTGCTTAGGGTCTAACTCACCAGGTGCATCCAACATGACATCGCGACCAGAATTGTTCTTCGGGAAAGCAATGCAGTCACGGATGCTGTCGAGACCTGCCATGATGCTGACGAAACGGTCGAGACCGAAGGCCAAACCAGCATGAGGGGGAGCTCCGTACTTAAAGGCATTGATGAGGAAGCCAAACTGAGCCATTGCACGTTCTGGTGTAAAGCCCAGAATCTGGAACATCTTCTCCTGCAATTTACCATCGTGAATACGCAGTGAGCCACCGCCCACCTCAATACCGTTACATACGAAGTCGTAAGCCACAGCACGAACTTTTTCAGGAGCAGTATCCAGCAAAGAAATATCATCAGGATTGGGCAATGTGAACGGATGGTGTGTAGCCATCAGGCGCTGCTCTTCGTCGCTCCACTCGAACAGGGGGAAGTCGACAATCCACAGGCACTTGAACACGTTCTTATCGCGCAGACCCAAACGGTCGCCCATCTCCAAACGCAGCGTGCAGAGCTGTGTACGCGTCTTGTTAGCCTTGTCGCCACTGAGAATCAGCACAAGGTCGCCATCCTTGGCTCCCGTCTTCTCCTTCAGTTTCTGCCATACCTCAGGCTGGTAGAACTTGTCAATAGAGGTCTTCACTGTACCATCGGCATTGAACTTGACATATACCAAGCCCTTAGCACCAACCTGTGGACGCTTCACGAAGTCTGTCAACTGGTCAAGTTGTTTGCGGGTATACTCGGCACAACCAGGCACCACAATACCGCCAATATATTCAGCCTCGTTGAATACAGGGAATTCACCGGTACCCTTCAGCACATCCATCAGTTCCACGAACTCCATTCCAAAGCGGAGATCGGGCTTATCAGAACCGAAACGACGCATCGCCTCGTGCCATGTCATACGCTCCAATGGAGGCAACTCAACGCCACGTACTTCCTTGAACAAGTGACGAGCCAAATCCTCAAAAATCTGCAGCACATCCTCCTGATCGGCAAACGACATCTCGCAGTCAATCTGCGTAAACTCAGGCTGACGATCGGCACGCAGGTCCTCGTCACGGAAACACTTGGCAATCTGGAAGTAACGGTCGAAACCGCTGACCATCAACAGCTGCTTCAAGGTCTGCGGACTCTGGGGCAGTGCATAGAACTGACCTGGATTCATACGGCTGGGCACCACGAAGTCGCGAGCCCCCTCAGGCGTACTGCCAATCAAGATAGGTGTCTCCACCTCGATGAAGTTCAGGTTGTCGAGGAAGTTACGAATCAGGATGGTCATCTTATGGCGCAGTTCCAAATTCTTGCGAACACAGGGACGACGCAGGTCCAGATAGCGATACTTCATACGGATATCGTCACCACCATCGGTATTATCCTCGATAGTGAAAGGAGGCGTCTGACTCTCGCTCAGCACGTTCAGCTTCGAAACCAGAATCTCGATATCACCAGTATCCATCTTAGGGTTCTTGGCCTCACGCTCGCTGACTTTACCAGTCACTTGTATGCACCACTCACGACCCAGCTTATTAGCCTGTTCACAAAGGGCAGCATCCTTCGACTCATCGAACACCAACTGCGTAATGCCATAACGGTCACGCAGGTCGACAAATGTCATACCACCCATCTTTCTCGTTTTCTGTACCCAGCCAGCCAGCGCAACTTCGCTGCCAGCATCGGTGAGACGCAGCTCACCACAAGTCTTACTTCTATACATTATTATATATATTATTCGTTTTCGACCTGCAAAATTACAAAATAATTATGTAATTCACGCAAACTATTACGAATAAAATTCACTTTATGCAGAAAAAGGCCGATGCGATATCGGCATAGCAGTATAAACGTGTACTTCGTGTTTTGATGATATCCGTATGGAAATGGCGTTCGTGCTGCATCTTGCAAAGTGACTGCCAGGATGCTGAGAATGAGCGGTTATAGGCTGTGGCTAAGATGCGAACCTGTTCTTTTAAGGTTAGCTGAGAGAGTTGGGGATGGCGCTGCTGTTGCAAGCGGATAAAGATGGCCAGATAGCGGCATTGACCCAGCATGGTGCTGAGACGTCGAATACGGGAACGACGTGCTTCGTTATTGTCTGCCAAGTTGAACGAGAAGCCATATTCCTTTGACAATGAAGAACGATTCCATGCCTGTTCCACCTCCTCAGCAAAAGAGGGCTTCATCTGGAAACGACCTATTGAGAAGTTGGCCCCTTCCCTACCCTTGCTGACATATAAGCCATTGACGGCAGTGCGCTCTATTTCATCCTTCCACATGGAATAGCGAATCAGTTCTGGAAAGACCACTGCTTCTGCCATACGACTATCTACGCCAAAAAGGTCGAACTCCTGTTTCCACTCATCATGGTGTTCACTTACATAACGTTCTGCCTCTACCCAATTACTACCAAATTCTTTACGATAATCGATAGAAAATGCTGTAGTGCTGTCCATCATGAACAGCAACCACAGCAATACAATATGTTTAACCCGTTTATTGTTCAATGTTCAACGTTCAATGTTCAACGTTCTAAAGCTTATAAGTACACTTTACGATTTCTTCACCATCCAGGATAATCCACTCCAAAGCATTATCCTTAGCTGTGAAGGCAACGGGGTAAAATGTCGTCATGCCGTTGACTATCAACTCGCCCGTCTTGCTGTACTCCACAACACGCTGACCACTACGGCTCTTATAGGTTCCATAAGGCGGTTTGTTCTTGCTGGCACTCTTCAGACGCTGGTCGGCCTGCTTGTTGATGCGCTTCAGTTCGTCTTCATTGATTTTACGGAATTTGCCATTTTCGACGACAGCATACTCCACCTGATCTCCAGAACGGTTGTCAGCCAATAGAGGCCAACCACCACCGACCTTGAAACCATCGACAGAACCCATGAAGCCGCGACATTCCCACACGCCAAAGTTCCAGCCTTTTGGTAGCGTATAAAGCGTCACCCTGCAGACAGGCAGATTTTCCAAGTCTGGTAAATCTTTATAAGCCTCATCCAACAAGTTACCCACCATGATGACAGCATTCAGGTCAGTACGTCCAATAGCACACTCAGGCAGATCACCGCTGGCAACGACCTCCTTGCTAAGACGGGCATATTCGGCAGCAAACTTCTTGGCTTCAGTAATCTGACGCTGCAACGAAGCACGATACTCCTTAGCAGCTTCCAAGCGATACTTATAGAGCAACTCATCAGTCTCAGCATAGAGTGCATCCACCTTTGCAGCATCGTCCGTAGCACATATCTGGTCATACAGTTTCTTCAGCTTGCTGTTATACTTCTTGGCAATACCTTCATAGCTGTGGTTTTCCTCTCGCATCTGGGCATTAGCATAGTCTTGCGACAACTTACCCATCTTAGCCTCATAGCCACTGAGTGCAGCAGTCATCTGATTCATCTGCTTGCTGAAGTTGCCTGCATTTCTGGCTATCTTCTGCATCTTCTGAACGAATTCGGGATGAGCCTTGATATAAGCCTCCTGCTCCTTCTCGCTCATCTTCTCGAAGCGTGCCATCTCAGCCTGATCCAAGCCCTCTGTACCCATAATCTTCATCATGACCTTGTCCTGAATGGGCTTCTTCTTCGATTCGGGGGCATTCTCGTCGTTCAGAATGGCAAACTCTTCTTTCGTCAGGCCGAACATGTCCTGAATCTTGTTCTCCCATTTTTGGCGCAATGCTTCCATTTCAGCATCAGAGCACTCTTTCTCAGCGGCCTGTAGCTGTTCGGCACGAGCCAACACGGCAGCAATTTTCAACGTATAAGCATCGCGCTCAGCCATCGTACTACGAGCCATTTTTTCTGCTGATGGCAACTGAGGGAATTCAGCCATCAGTGCCGCAGCTGTCGAAGCCCTGCTGGGTGTAATAGTACCGTCCCAAGTGATGGTTACCGTTTTTCGTTTGGGCACAATGTCACTACCCTGCGCTACAGCAAGGTTCGACGGATCGGCAGGCTCATCATTATCACTTTGCTGTTCCTCACTGCTCTCAATAGTTTCTTCACTCTCCACCTGATTACCCAATACGGCCTGCTGAGCCTTCTGCGTCAGCTTTTTCAGGAATCCCTGGGCACTGGCATCTGCTGTGCCAAGCATCAGCAGTGCTACCACCATCATTACAATTTTCTTCATATCAGTATCTGATTAATATTTGCCAACTACATATTTCTTTCCTTTAACAACAATGATGCCCTTGCCAGACATAGGAATACGGCGACCGCCTAAGTCATAGGTTCTTACGTTCTTAACACCCTTACGCCAAAGCGATTCATCAGCGATAGGCATGACATCGATGCCCGTTCCAGTGAACTGAATCCATGCAGCCTGCTTACCTACCCGACCGTTGAAGCCTTCTGCGTCAGTGATACCCGCTGTCTGCACAGTCAGCACATAGTAACCGTCGGCAAGTGTCAGTTTCGATATGTCAAGACGATACTTGGTGTCATCTTTCTTCGTGATGGTGATAGAATCAGTCTTGAGATGTTTGCCCTGACAGGTCAGCGTAATATCGGCAGTTGTGAACGTTGCATCGTCAATGGGCTTGTTAAAGCAAACTATCAGCGACTTTATCGGCGTAGTTACCAAAGGAATGTCATCGGCCACGCCCTCATAGCTCTCTACGGCCAGCAGCACATCTGGAGCCGGTTCGAAGGTCAACAGATAGGTCTCACCATCCACAGGCACTTCACCTACAAAGTGAAGCAAGTCCTCATACCTCGGCTCATGACCATCACGCAAGGTACGGTCTGTTTGCCATACGTTGTCAAGCGGTATGACGGCCTTATCACTTTGCCGGACAATAGATGCCAACTTATTACGTCCTTCAGTAGGATCTTCTACGAAGCCATAGGTCCAACCCTCCTTATCGGGAATCACAGTCAGCGTGTATTGCAGTGGGTTACCTGCATCATCAAGAGCCGTACCTCTCACCTTGTGGGTCTCCATATTGGCAGCCATATTGACCTCCTGCTGAGTGGCATTGCTAAAGTACACCTGATCTGGCATATCGTCAGGATCCAACACGTCGTTACAGAGGAAGGCACGCTGAGAGGTGAAAAGGTTAGAAGGTGAGGAAGTGAGAGGTGTGAAGCCATGAATCAGTTCATGGATGGTCACCTGGTCGAGCAGTGACAAGTCAGGATTGTTGTGACTGGTCACATGGGTAGCCTCAACGTTGTATTTCACGAAGTGGCCTAATAACGTACTTTGTAGTTCCCACGTCGCATAGCTCTGCGAATGAGCAGGAATTGTTCCGAACTCCGTAGCTACGCTCTCGCCCATAGCCATCACCTTGTCCTGGCCGTTGAGCTGTGACGACAGAATTTCGAATTCTATCAACAGCTGCTTCTTGTTCTCGATAATCTTGGGCTGTTCAGTCACCATCTTCACATTGTTGGCATCGCCATAGCCCTTGTTATTGATAAGTACAGTAAATTCTGCAGGAACCATCGGCTCTACGACATCTTCAGTCATAGCATCGTCGCCCCAGATGTCGCGCTGCATGAAGTAGGTCAGGTCGAGTTCCGGCGTTGGATTAACCGTCAGCGTTACAGGATAGAGTTCACGTGTCACATGCAGTCCAGTATTGGCATCTGTGTAGGACAATGTACCGCCAAATGAGTATTCGACAGGACGTACAGGAGCCGCATACTTAGTAGGAATAAAGAGGATGGTAGCTGTACCTGTAGCACCTGCAGCCAGCGACCAACCGGCATCGAGTGCCAACTCACCCTCAAAGCCGTTGAGTTTCTCCACATCAATAGCAAATTCCTTAGCTGTAGCAATCTTACCATCTGTGCTATGAATATTGAGCATGAGCTTCACATCCTGCATGGCAGCATGTTCGGCACCGTTCTCAATGGTCAGCGTACCATGGAAAGCCTGTCGTGTCAACGTCATCTTCTGGTCTATCTGCAGCTTGATGGTGGCACAGACGCCACTGCTACCCTCCATAAGTCTCTCCTGGAAAAGCTGAGTTTCCTTGACAAACATCTCACCAACGCTATTATAGTTACGGCGCACAGCCTCGAACTCAGCATCATTCATCTGCTCAATGTACTCTTTCATCTTGTCGGCATGAATCATATTCTTCGACTCCTCACCTGTCTGTATCCACTTTGTGGTATTGTTGATGCGCTCATAGAGGTGTTTGGTCATCCAGGGATCCTTCAGACCGTTTGGTGACTGATAGCCGATTGGGCTGTCCGGGTCGTAATAAAAGTCTGGAACGTCGGGGACTTGCAGCATGTAGTTGCCGATGGCAGGCACAATCTTGTTCATGACCGCCTCTAACTGTATGTTGCCGATCTTACTGTACCAGTCGGTGTTGCCAAAGAACTCATAGAGCAAATGCATGTAAGCAATATGTTCGTCGGTGGCAATGCCCGATATCTCCTTGAAGTAGGTGACGTAGCTGGGTTCCACATCAGCAGTTCGAGAGGTACGTCGTTTTGGTGCGAGGAACCCACCTGGCTTGTTAAAGGCATTCTCAATGCCCTCCCAGGCACTTTCGCGGCCATTAAACGTGGCCATACAACTCAAGGCACTCCACAGAATGCCGATAGGACCGACAAATGTGCCGATGGCATTCATAAAGCAGTCGCCATATGCCCACCTCAGTTTCCTCTCGTCTCCGTCTTCTTCATGTTTTTTGACATTGTTGTAGCAGTCGTTAGCACTCTTGAGCGTTCCTACGTAAGGTACGAAGTTCAAGGCACAATCGAGCAACTTGGACCAATCTAGAGACTTCGGGTTACAATCGGTCATGCTGGGTATACCGCCACCACCACCGGAGCTACCGCCTCCGCCTCCAGGTTCGCCTCCGCCACCACCTTCACCAGGTTCGGCGCCACCACTAATGCCTCCGCAACCCGTCAGTGACAGCAGCTGTACACCGGCACCACCACCGACGTCGCCGCCACCACATTCATATTTAAAGGTCATGTCTTGAGCCATGCCGCATGGCAGCTGTTGTTTTGGAACACGTTCCACCTTGACAGGAATATCGATGCTCTGTCCTGGCAGAATGTCGAAACCATAGTGAGGAGCCAATGGCGTGAATATAAAAGCAGGATCGGAGGGGAAGTGGAACTCTGCGTCCTCGGCTGCTATCAGACCTATGTTGGTTGCAATCGTATGATAGATTATCGACTCGCCCTCGCCGAGTGCCGACAATCCAAGCTGTTCGGGCACCGTATGCATCAGTACCACAGGAGCTGGCACTCGGGTCTCGTAGTCGACGGTAGTCACAATCTTGTATTCGTCTTCGATCTCACCCTCTTCTACCGTCCATGTCACCTTGACAGCCTCAAACTGTAAGAACACCTCTTTCTCATTGGTCACACCTGGGTCAACCATGATATAGTTCTGGTAGCTACTGTGTCTATCAGCGGTAACGTTCAGCTGATAGTAGCCTTCTGGCAACTCCATCGAGAAGATGCCGTGTTGGTCGGTCTCACCCTGAGCCACCAATGACATCGTAGCAGGATTGCGAACAACCACCTGAGCACCAGCCACATGTGGCTTTTCATCTGTATAGTAAGTGTATTCGTCAGTGACGTCAACATGCAGGATGCCTTTCTCCTGAGACACAGGCGTTACGGAGTATTCCATCGTCAGTCCCTGACCTGTATCGCAGTCGATACTGAAGTAACCGCTATAGGGAACATTCAGCTGCATGCCCTCAACAGGTACGAAGCGCAAAGGCAGCAGAATGCTGTCACCAGGCGCTATACCGGCAATCACGTTACCCATTGGACTGGTGATGCACTTAGGCAGCGAGAGGATGAGTCGTCCGGTATGGCCCTTACCCTGATTGGTAAGCAGTAGCGGATAGTCGCGCGGCTGGTCCTTAATCATGGTGGTGCGTATCTCAGGCTCAGTAGTCTTCAGATGTCCCTGTGCATATTGAGAGTAGTAGTTCAGCGTAATTGGCAGCTTGACGCCCTCGTTCGTAGCCACCTCTACCTCAATCTGCTGCCATATCTTTTCAGGTGATGGCAGACTGCTCAGAATGGTCACTTGCAATGGCACCTTCTGGTCAGCGGCAATGTAGTTGGGAATACTGACTTCTGCCTTACAGCCCTGAGGCGCTGAGAGAACGCCGGCACGAACAGCCGTCAACGGCAGTACACCAGGATTCTCCAGCATGATGTTGCCCTTATAGGTTTCGTCGACAGTAACCTCATACGATATACGGCTATTCTCTGCACGGCGCAAGCCATAGACATCGAAGGTCACCATTGCGGAGTCGGTCTCCTCGCCAGGATAGCAGGCGCCTGCCGTGAAACGGCCAGACTGCAGGGCGTAAGGCATCCACTCACAAGTAAACAGACCATGCTCATTGGTACGGACAGTTTCTGCCATACGTGTACCGTCGTTGACGATATACACCTCAACAGCAGTATTGGCAATCTTATAGGTCTCACCTGTCAACTGTCCGCTGAACACCACCTTACTACCTTTATTATATACCTTGGCATCGGTATCGATAGCTGCGGTCCAAGGAGCCTTCGACCTGATGGCAACATCGGCAGAACGATTATTGGTGAAGCGTAACTCGCCAACTGTCTCTTCTTCGTTGACAACAGCGTAGAACCGCTCCTGACCAACGTTGGCCAGCCAAGTGTTAATACTGACGTTTTGAGAAACACCTACAGCAGTATTGTCTTTGATGATGACTTGTCCAATACATTCATCGTTCTTAGCCCGATAGAATCTGACCAGTACCTGACCCAACGTAGCTGTACCCTGATTCTTAACGGTAGCTGTCAAGGTAAATCCTGTACCCACCTCAGCCTCACTGATGCTGGCAGTAATATTGCTAACGATAGCATCGGGAGCCTGACGGGTAGGACGATGACCATTGGGACCATCGTCATCGAGAACTCTCAGCACAGCCTGCACAAAGCCTGCCGACTGGGTATTGCTGACGGCACACTGGCACGAAGCAACATAGATGGCTGCTGTCACGTAGTAAGTGCTGTCACCATCTACATCGTTATTATCGACGGCGCCCAAATGGAAGGTCAACTCCTCTACCCCAGCATCCATTGTCAAGCGGTCATTCTGGTAGGTCAGTCTGCCACCAGCATTGTCGCTCAGTTCAATAATGACCTTCTTGTCAATATTACTGGTACGACGCAACGTAGCAGTAGCAGCACCATCACCATCAAGTTCGTTAATCTCGCCAGGCGTAATAGTAAGTTGCAACATCGGCATATCGTTGTCCTTCAACAGCACCAATACCTCGGCAGGATCATAATCAGGAGCCGACACCGTGAAGAGGTTGGAAATCTCCAACAGCGGTATGTCGTCCTCGATTGCAGTCACGGTGAATGTGGCAGTCTTCTGACCTGCAGCAATGGTTTTCTTCTGTGGGAAGCTGAAACGGGTATTGTCCTCGCTCTGCAGCGTCACCTCCAAAGGCTGCGCTGTGGCCTCAGCCAACGTCACCGTCAGTTGCAGGGTCTCGCCCTCAGTCATCTCCGTCTTCGAGGCTTCCACCGTCAACTGCGGCAAGGCCGTGAAGTCGATGACGCCTGCATTGGTCTTGGTCAGCACGTTACGGCTGTCGGGCGACGACAGTACGGCATTGGTGATGCTCATGTTGCCAAAATCAGCCGTCCAGTCATCACTCCTATTCAGTGTTGACTGAGCCACTGCTCCATCACCAGCAGCGATGTTCTTGCCTGTCGGCGACCAGACGAGAACACGGTATTTCATGGACGTATTATCTTCCCCTACATAGTTGAAGTACAGTTGATAGTCGTCACCCTCTGTTCTGGAGGTTGACTCTATATTGTTATAAAAATAAATCATGCCTGCGGGCAGGCAGAGGTCAAATTGCATGGCAGAGATGTCGTTACTATTGGTTAGCACGTAGGGCAGCATAGCCTCATTGTGCGGCATCTTCAGATCGCTGATAGTCAGCACATTCTGTCCAACTGTTGTAGCAGCGGGCGTAGTACCTGCTACACGATGCTGCAAGGCTACCAAGTCGAGCACATCGACTTTGCCATCGTGATTCACATCACCTGCCGTCGCATTATAGGCATAGGCTCTGTTGTTATAGGCGATGTACTCGGCTGTCTCCCGCACATCAGCCTGGTCAATGGCACCACTGAGATTAACGTCGCCCTCCTGGAAATGCAGGCGCAGGCGGAACTTAGCGTTACCAAACTCTGCATCGAATACTTCACCGTCTTCCAAACGGCTATTGTCATCAATCCAGTAGCCGAAACCATTTTCACTGACATCTATCCTGAAAATATGATTGCCATTACGATAGCATGATATATCATAATACGAGATATAGTCACAGCTCCACGCATCATAGAAGGCTGCTGTACAAACCTGACTGCGCAGGTCTTCGTATGTGGTGACGCCTGGCGTATAGTCTATCGTCAGGTCGTACTGCTGCATGTCAAGGCGTACTATTGTTTGCAATCCTTCGGGTATTGGAGTGAAGTCTGTGATGTGGTTGTCACCAGCATAGATAACCTCCAACGTCGTCAACCCAGCCACCAACGGCGCAATGTTGCCCGTCAGTCCACAGTTTTCTATCCACAGTGTACGCAGTACCTGTCCAATTGTGGGATTGGTTTGGAAATAAGCTGAAGCCAATGCCCCTATGTCGCCATTGAAGGGATTGTCACTGAGAATGATATTCTCCACGTACGGTAACTCTAATAGCGGGAAAGGAATCGTTTTCAATCCGCGATTTCCCACATTGACATAGGTGATATGGCCCTCGTCGTTAATACTGAGTCCCTCGTCATTGGCACTGATGCCAGCCCTCTGCAGGATGGCCCGCTCTGTGGCGTCTTGTGCTTTGAGACCTAATGTGATAGTCAGTAGAACAATAGAAATAATAACCTTTTTCATTGTTATAGGTTTTATGTTAGTATTCGTTTGCCGAGCTTGCAGGGAGAAAGTGCCGTACAAACAGGGAGAGAAAGCCTTAGTAACAGGGAGCGAATGGCCGAGTTGCTGGATTAGGGCGGCCGCCCCAATATATTCGGGCGGGCGGCCTTACATTTGCGGGCGGGCGCCCTAATTCATGCGAGCGCCCGCTCAATTCTTATTTTAGCCATAGTATAACTATAGGCTAACTTAACAGAGTCATTTTACCTCACTCATGAAATATTGTATATAGCCCTCATAGCCAGAAGTGTACTCATCATAGCCTTCACGGTCTAAGTACTCTGTAATTACGAGCTGATTGCCACTGAAGGAGATGTTGATAACGCCCGACATCGTCGGATCGTCGATATACTGGTAATCCCAAGAATAGCGGGCTTTGCCGCTGGCCTCGTCCTGCCACTTCCATGTAGAAACGGCGAGCGTTCCGCCAGAGTAGAACACCACATAAGTGCCCGACTTGGTAAAGATGACTTGCTGAGGTTCTTCCACCAGTTCTTGCTGCAACTCCTTCTCATCAAAGTCTTCACCCTCCATTTTCCATAAGGCAATAAGGAATTCCCTATAACTGTTGTAAGTCTGATCCAACACTTGACCATTAGCTTTGACATAGAGCCTAATCTTATCGAACTTCCACGTACGACAGAGCATATTGGTCTTGCTGCTGGCTGTGTACTGTTGCTCCTGCTGGGCACCGACAGTAACCTTGCTGCCACCATTTGTCGTAATGTCAAGCGAAATGGCATTAGAGCCTCCCCCATTGACAACAATCGTGCCAAAACCATCAAGCACGTATGTGTCGCCATTCTTGGTATATGTACCATAGATGATATTGCCATAGGTACCGCTGCTACGAGTCACACCTGCAACACTGGGTAAAAATTTGGGACCGAACTGACGGGCAGCGGCAATGCGATGAGGAGCTTTACTGGTATTACGGGTGGTAATGATGTAGTTACCACTAGCCGTGAATTCGACAGACTCATATTTGCTGTCAGCATCGCTGATATTGAAAAGGGCACTGGCACTCTCGTACTTCGGGGTGTCAAGGTTGCCACTATTTCCGCCACCACCATTGTCGTCGTCACTATCACTTCCACACGATGCGACACCTACTGCCATTATAGCCATAAAAAGCAGAGATAATACTTTGATAACTTCCTTTTTCATTTTCGTAAAATTTAAATGGTTATTACTTCATAAAATTATATTTATCACTTTTTGATAAACTCTACGCGACGGTTCTTGGCACGACCAGCTTCTGTCTTGTTGTCTGCAACGGGTTCGTGAGAACCTTTGCCCACAGCTTTCAGGTTGAAGTCGTCGACACCAAGATCGGCAAGCGCCTTAACGACTGCCTCAGCACGTTGCTGCGACAATGGATCGTTTATCTTGTCAGAGCCTTGGTTATCTGTATGGCCCTGTACCTCAAAACGAGCACGAGGATTCTTCTTCATATAGGCTGCCACTCTCTCGATTTCCGTCATAGACTCAGACTTCAGCGTTGCCTTACCCGTTTCAAACAAAATATTGTTAGTTACGAATTTACCTGTCTCTGCAATAGCTTTCTCGATGGCAGTCATCGACTGTTCATTGCGGTCGTACAACTCTACAGCACCCTTGGCAATAACGACATTGCGGATAAACGTCAGGTTCTTATAATCGAAGGGAACCTGGAAGCACATCCAAGTGGGTTGGTTGACACGCGGCAGGTTCACCACGCGCTTGTCATTGAAGTAGACCTTCAAAGCTCGTTTATTGAATGACAGGGCCACATGGTTCCAGCCTTTCTTGAAAGCATAGTTAAAACTACCATTCTTGTTTCCATTAAAATAATATGAATGCTCTGAAAAAGTACAAACGCCATGAGTCAAGACAAATGCAGTAAAATCCCCCCCGTCAGCTCCTGCGCCAGGATATTCAGAACGGTCCTTGGTAACGGCAAGAATCATCTTCATGTCGTTCAGTCCAATGCCATCATTACCTGCGACATTATCCGTGGGCCAGTAATAGAAGTCATACTCAATGGTGAACTCCTCTGGCAGATAAGCCCCCTTCTCCTTGATGAGCGGCTGTATCTGAGCATCGTCAGTAGGATTGATGGCTTTTACACCAGCGATAGTCTTAACCTCTGTCGTACCTGAGAACATATCCCACTTAGAGGGGAACTCGCCTACTTTCTCTGCTGTCACATCATCCTGAAACAAGATAACGGACCCACGTTTGAAGTCTGAGGATGTAGCAATCGATGGGGAATCCTCACCAACAGCATCATCAGCTGCTTCGCGCTGAGGTCTGGCGCTCTGTTCCTTCGTCTTACCGTCAAGCACACCATCCATCTCATCGTCAACAGTGCGTTCCACCTTATTCTCAATCTTGTTCTGAACACGCTCTACAGCTTTGTCCTTCAACTTCTTCAGGAATCCCTGAGCGTCAGCAGTAGCTGCAAAAGCTACTATTGCCACAATCATTAAAAAGAGTTTTTTCATATTCATTGTCTAGAATTTATGTTATTAATTTCGTTTAAAACTTTTCTTCAAAGTTAAGCATATTATTACGACTGAACAGCAAACTATGGCCTTAAATTACATGAAACAAGCCAAAATTCCCCCCATTTGGGTGGTAACTGACAAATAAAGAGGTGTGATTTTTGATGTTAAATAGTTATTATTGGAATAATTTGTATATCTTTGCAGTTGTTATGAAAATAAAGATTCTCATTATTTGTCTGATTGTCAGTCTTACTGCCAGAGCCTACAACGACCATCGCAATGCAAAAGTCGATTCATTGGAGGCACTGCTGAAGAGTAAGAACCCACCCAAAGGCGATGACCTTCTGAGAGCCTACGACAATCTGATGCGAGGCTGGTTGCCCTACGACGCTCAGAAAGCCAGCGACTATGGACATAAGGCATTGGCTCTAAGCTACGAGCGCAACGGCTTGAACGTGAGACAGAATATACTACGCTTCTTTGCGCAGATGCACTATGCCCATGAAGAGCACGACGATGCCATCCGCTTGTTCAAATGGGCACTGGCAGTTGTAGACACGATGGAACTATCGGGCCGCTATACGCAGAAAGACATTGACGATGCCCGCTCGTGCACCTATGGTGCCATCGGAAACGACTATAATATTCAGGACAAGCACCACTTAGCCATCCACTACTACCAATTAGCATTGCCTATATTCGAGAAGTACAACTGGTTGGAGAGTCAGACCATCCTCTATCATAATATCGGTGAACTCTACTTTACGATGGGCAATATGCAGGAAGCGGAACGAAACTACCTGAAGGCTGTAGAAAAGGGAACGACATCAGGCGACTCGCTAATGATGGCAATAGCCCGCAAAGGATTGTTACGCCTCTATGTAAGACAGGACAGCTATGAAAAAGCCCGAAAAATGGCTGAGCTCTGCTACGCCTACTATCACGCCCATCGTACAGAAGAGATAGAGGATTATCCTGTAATACTGGCATCCATGACACGTTTGAACCTGATGGAAGGGCATCAAAGTATCGCAGCGGCCAAGGCTTTTGCCAAGGAAGCACTCTCCCTGGCCGACAGTCTCACGTTTGAGGATAAAAGCGACGTCTATGCCGCTGCCTGTGAAGTGGCTATGGCTGAACAGAAATGGCAGCAAGCCCTTGACTATGCGCTGTGTACCATACGCCCGGACTCGCTGGCAACCAGTGCTGATGCCAGTTGCTACCGTCTGTTAGCTGAAATCTACACACAATTAGGACAGAAATACAAGGCCTGTCTATATATAAACAAGGTGTACGAGGTAATGACCCGCTATGCCACAGACCACTATCAGTCAGGACTCTCGCAGATGGAAGTGCTTTACGAGACAGAAAAGAAGGAAGCACAAATCGTACAGTTGGCCAGCGAACGCAGGTTGCACCTATGGGTGATGGGTATTGGGTGTTTGGTGTTGGTTGTCAGCATATTGTTATTGATCTATTTCCAGTTGGCACATCGTCGCCAAAAGGCTCTGTTGGCAGCGAGAGTAGCCTTAGAGGCAGAAACCAAAGAACGACTCATCCTGGCTCGCGACCTACATGACGGACTGGGCAGTATGCTATCGTTGCTGAGGATGAAGACTGAACAAGGCGAACCATCGTTACCACTTATCGACAGTATCCACACTGAACTACGTCGTACCGCCCACCATCTGATGCCTGAGGAGCTACTGAAGAACGGATTGTGCGCAGCACTTAACGATTTCGCCATCAGTGTGCCAGGTGCAACATTCCAAGTTATCGGCAACATAAGATTAAATAAGGATAAGGAAATCGTCCTCTATCGCTGTGCCTATGAACTAGTAAACAATGCCATCAAACATGCTAAAGCCGAACATATCAGCATCCAGCTGATGCAAGAGTCTCAGCAAGTGACACTGACTGTCAGCGATGACGGAAAAGGCATGCAGGATAGCAAAGAAGGTATGGGACTGCAAAACATCAGGGAACGCATCACGCCCTATCACGGAAGCATCAATATTGCTTCGGTAGAAGGACAAGGAACAGACATCAACATCACACTGCCATTATGAAAAAATATGTAATCGATGTTTATATAGTTGACGACCATCAACTGGTGTGCGAAGGCATATCCGACCTTATCAACCAAAGCGGACAGGCACACGTCAGCTATACGTTTACCACCCTCGAAGCTTGCAGACTGGCACTTCAAAACAGGCGCCCGGATGTTCTGTTGCTTGATATCTCAATGCCCGATGGTGATGGTATCACATTCTGCCAGCAGATTGTCAACGACTATCCAAAAGTGAAAGTCATTGCCATCACTATTCACGACGAATACTCCATGATTCAGCGCATGATGGCCTGCGGGGCCCATGGGTATGTACTGAAGAGTTCATCGAGCGAGGAACTGTTGGAAGCCATCAATAGCGTATGGCAGGGACGGGAGTATGTTTCCAGACAAGTGACAGACATCTTGGAAAAAGGCAAGGCCAACTGCGTAACGCTGACTGAAGTGGAAAAGAATATCCTGCGCCTGATTTGCGACGGACACACCAATCCGGAAATCGCAAAAGAACTGAATCTGAGCACTGAAACCGTCAACTGGTATCGCAAGCGCTTGCTGACCAAATTCAACGTAAAAAATACCGTTGGACTGGTAAGGACTGTTTTTGAACAGAAGTTGCTGTGAGTTAAATTAATTAAAAATAACAGTGCAAATGATACAGGTATGAGGAAAATGCCTTACTTTTGCATCGATTATTCACACTAAAAAGAAAAGACAAATGATGAAAAAGATGATAGTTATGGCGCTGATGCTGGTAAGTGGTATCACTACTACTTTTGCTCAGACGTCTTCAAACGAGTTGAAACCTGCAGAGATCAAGTTTGATAAAGTTACCCACAATTTCGGCACTTTCTCAGAGAAAGATTCAAAGGTAACCTGTAGTTTTGGTTTTACCAATGTGGGCGAGCAGGACTTAGTTATCAATCAAGCTATTGCCACATGTGGCTGCACAGTACCTTCGTACACCAAGACACCTATCAAGCCAGGTGAGAAGGGTGAAATCAAGGTAACCTACAATGGTGCAGGCAAGTTCCCTGGTCATTTCAAGAAATCAATCACCGTTCGTACAAACGGAGCCGTCGAGATGACTCGCCTCTATATTGAGGGCGACATGACGGAAGCGAAATGATGTATGATGTAAGAAGTTTGATGTAAGATAAAAAGCACTGCCCTTTGTGAGCAGTGCTTTTTT
>Ga0265298_10001865_pt1 | contig 30622 bp, 19 predicted proteins | sample AusTroGonzalo_MG_3_FD_193486 | JGI IMG/M metagenome (GOLD analysis project Ga0265298, IMG submission 193486) | Bovine rumen microbial communities from tropical cattle in Woodstock, Queensland, Australia - Gonzalo_01 | ecosystem: Host-associated > Mammals > Digestive system > Stomach > Rumen ...
ACGTTGATCCATTATTGCCAACCAAAGCACCATCTAATGATGGATTGGCAGACTTTACAGAGAAAGAGGCGTAGCAGTTAGTAACACTGATTACGGCCCCTGAAACTGTGGTTCCAAGAATACCCCCACACCATCTGCGAGTATTAATTGAATCGGTCCCAATAGTTCCAGTATAATAACAATTCCTGACGGTAAGATTACCTGTCGCTGCCGTATTCGCCACTATACCACCAAAGTTAGCCATGTTCGCAGCCGTAATTATTATATCTCCAGTAGCAAAGCACTTCTCAATCACGACAGTCCCATCAACTACTCCAACAAGACCACCGGCAAAGTGAGATGCTGTAGAAACATCTCCTGTAGCCGAACAATGTGAGATTGTTCCATTTGTTACCTGGCCGACAAGACCTCCGACATAATACGCGGTTCCTGTTACATCCACATCTGCCGAACAATTTGTCAGAGTACATGGTGTGCTGGAACTGATTTTTCCAACAAGACCGCCAATAGTTCCCTTAGCTGAAACAGAACTGCCAGTTACAGAAACATTGGTGAGTTCGCAGCTATTAGATCCATCCACAGTCCTTGCTAAAACGCCATAATAATTGCCTGTTGATGAAATTACCGCATCTGCGAGAGTGATGTCAGATACCCGCCCGTTAAAGAACTCAAACAGAGGCTTATTGAGACCCGTAATACACTTGTTATTACCGTCCAGGTCAATGGCGCCCTTTTCATTGCAATTGATACTTGTCCAGCTGCTTACGGTGATATTATCGACAAGTTTAAAGTACTTTTTGTTCTCCGTTGACAGGAGGCCGGAAATTGCAGCTAACTGATACTTATCGGCAATAAGGTACGGTTTGGCGGAGGTGCCGTCATCGTCCTTGCCTGCGTACTTGTCAATATTGGTGCAGGTGAGGTTGATGCGGTTGAGCTTGCCAGTCTGGAGGGTGAGGTCAGAGGGGATGCTGTAGTAGCGGGTATAGACGCTGTGGGAGGCATCGGTGGTGCCAAAAGTCACGAACATATCCGTACCGGCGGGAATGGCCACATTGGAGGCAGGGAGGGTAGCGAAGATGTCAAGGGCGTCGTCACTGCCGGTGTCTCCCGGAGTAGAGATGGCCACGTTGATATAGAGTGCGCCGGCCTTCATGAACACGGAGTTGACAACTGCCGCCACGCCCGAGGGAAGTGTAGCATGGAGGTGCAGGGCTCCGGACTGGACCAGAGTGCCGCTGTGGGCCGATGCCCAGGCCGACGTGAAGGAAATGTCCTCGTATGAATCCACACCGTTAAGAGCCACGGAATACTTGACGTGGCCGGTGTCACCGTCCGACGCCTGAGTCTGGGTAGCCAAGCTTCCCGGAAGGCCGCTGTAGCTGATGTTGTAGCTTGTTGCACCGGCAAGAGCGGAAACATCGGCAGCGGCGAATTTTGCAGAGTTTGTTCCTGCTCCGGAAACATAGGAAAACACTACCGACTTGGATTCATCGGCCGCATTCTTGACGGTGATGGCATCCGTGTCTTCCCAGGTAAGGGCCATCTTGCTGCCGTCATAGGTTCCGGCAACCTTGGTTACATCCTGGGGAATGGTTGCTGTAATGGTAACAAGTCCCTCCTGGGGCTCACCGGAGAAGTTCTGCTCTTTATTGCAGCTTACGCAAAGAAGCGCTGCGGCAGAGGCCGCCATAAGTAAAACGATACTCTTTTTCATAAGGCAATAAGATTAGAAGATAAAGGGAACAAAAATCTCATCACGCATCACATTATTGATGACGGTGTTTTCATCAAGGTCTCCCAGATTACCGTCTGTGGATGCCATGATGCATCCGACGGCTTCCAGTTCGATACTCTCCGCATAGGGAGCAGCGTACTCTTTTTTGGTCATGGTTATTGATTATTTGATTGTATATTCTTCAAAGAGGCCTCTGCAACGGACCTCAATATCGTTGGGGCCCGGTTTAAGGTAAGGGCCGATGTTTTTTCTAATGGTCTTTCTGGTGCTGGAGACGGCTTTGTCCCCGTTTACCCATATCTCACACACAGGACCGTCCCAGCGCGTAACTCTCAGGATACGCCGGCCAACTTTTTCCGGCACTTCAAACTGGCGCGCATACGATAGCTCTCCGGCATAAAAGGGCAGCCCCTGCTCCGCAACGGAGCCAAGGCCAAGCACCTTGGCGCTTGTGAGATACCATCCTCCCCGGTCCCATGGCAAAACGTCAAAATCACCGCATATGGACACGGGCTCAATTTCACCGTTTCCGCACAGCTCAATGACGTTTTCTCCTTCATGGACAAGACCGCCAAGGGAGAAACTGCCGCCGAGGTGTTCTGCCAGTTTTCCGTTTACGGTCAACGTCCAGTTATCCCCGCACTCCAGCACCGGGCTGGAAGTGCAGAGGCAGCTTTCTGACATGAATTGATACCGGAGAGTAACTCCGCCGGAATCCTTTTTTATGTCAGATACGTCCAGAGGGAAACGGTTGCTTTCCAGGCGTTCCACGCAGAGCTGGGACAGCGGTTTTATTTCACCAAACCGGCTCCCGCCTTGCTGGCAGGAGCACGAAATGGTGAATAAGAGTATAAAACCGAGTCCTTTCCTGAGCATATCAATGCTTCAAATCACTCTTTATGTAAACTGCATTTCCGGTGGGGCGAAGCTTGGTTCCGTTCCAGTTCCAGACCCAGTTTCCATCGTCGTCCGTACGGTTCTCACATACGCTGTTGACGATATTCCTGGCATTGCCCTCGCCGTAAACCCACATGGCTGTTCCGCCGCCGCCGTCAAAGTTCATGGCTTTGTAGCAGCCAAGGCCTCTCATGAGCTTTCCAAGAACCAGAGTGGACATGCCTATGGCCTTCTCTGCCTGCGAACTTGTCCAGCGGCCGTCCACGACCACCTGGATCACAGTCTTACAGTCCTTGGAAATACCGAATGCCGTACGTGGATGCGTGTTTTTGAGGAAGTCCTCGTTGTTCCAGTCAGGATAGTCCTGAACCTCGCCGTTCCATACCAGAAGAGGTCCTGCGCAACCCACTGTGAGCGTGTTGTACGGAGGATCCAGCCGGCCTTCAGGGTCGTTGGTGAGGCGGCGGGCCTTATAGTTATCCGCAACCTTTACAATGTCCACCGCGTCTCCGTCTATGGTCATGGCGGCGTTGACAATCCAGGGGCTTGCATCAAGGGCCGAACGCCTGACTTCACCGTTAATACGGGCAAAGTGGCAGCAGGCCATGGGACCGTTGGTGCCCACAAGGGCGTCAAGGTAGATGCACTTCTTGTCAAGGTCCCGGGGATCCTCCCCTTCCTTACACTCAGGATATCCTTCCGGATAAGAGCCGTCGTAATAACTGAAGTACATCCCCAGCTTGTTATGCTCGTTGAGGGTAGTCTTTACAATGTTGATATTGCGAGTCTGGCCTTCCCATTTGCCATGGAAATATATCCATTCCACGCCTTCCACAATGGTCTTGGATGTGCCGCCCATCGTGGTGAAATCAATTGTAGGAGTAGGGTCCCAGTTATCTTCCTCAGGCTCCTGAGGGTTCTCTTCCGGAGTGGTAGTGTATTCCAGATCAACCGAATTGGATTCCTTGCCCTTTGTGGACACCCTTATCTTGAGAACGGTCTTATCAACCTTGGGAGCCGTGAAAACTATAGTGGTTTCCGTAGATTCCTTTACCATCAGATAGGTGGCGTCAAGGCCCACGCCATAAACCACTTTATTATCCGAAGCCACGGGGCTGAAGTTAATGCCGATGATGGTCACTGGCTTGCCTTCTACGGCTTTACCGTCATAGTCAGTGGTAATGCTGGCAATGACCGGCTCCGGAACGTTCTCATCGCCGCCCGCACTCCCGCCATCGCAGGAGTGCAGGACAAGCGCGGAAAAAATCAGAAGAAGTGGTAACTTCACTTTCATATTACTTTACATTCTTCAGTTTGGGTTCGCTACCGCTGAAGTCCCAGATATCGGTGCTCCAGCCAAGAGCCTGGGCCTGCTGGGTAACAGTACCCTCAGTGCCATAATAGTTGCCCTCTACAGAAACACATTCATTATAGCTGAAGCCTCTGTCGGAAGTATCCCAGGCCACAAAACCGGTGCAGCTGATCACGGTGGGAGTAGTGGCGTTGGCGCCGTCGTTCAGGCCAAGGACAAGGCCGCAACGGTCAGAAAGCACGATTCCGGTGATATCTGATGTGGTATAGCTGTTAGTAATGGTAAGCTGCTTGCAAGCTCTGGCCTTATCATAGATACTGCCCACGAAACCGCCACTGTAACGACGCGCGAAGAAGGCGCCTGTGCTGTAGCAGTTGGCAATGGAAACGGTTGAGCCAAGCGATGTGCTGATGGTGCCCAGAAGGCCGCCTGCATGTGCCCAGTTGTTGCTTTCGCCATGAGGCAGGTCAACGCTGCCGGTTGCGTAGCATTCGCTGATACTTACGTTGATGTCTTCATAGACATCGTTTACCTTACCGCAGGAAATAACGCCGATGAGACCGCCGCCCATATGGCCCTGGCCGCTCACGTTACCGGTGGCATAGCACTTCTCGATTGTGGAATTGTTTTCAATCTGGCCGATGAGGCCGCCGCCGCGCACGTAGTTGCCGCCTTCGCTGACAATATTGCCGGAAGCATGGCATCCTGAAACAGTGACGCTGCCAGCCCAGCCGATGAGGCCGCCGCCGTAATAAGTCACGGTCTTAATATCTCCGGAGGCGGAGCAGTTATTGAAAGTACCGGCATCCACATAGCCGATGAGACCACCGGCGCGGGTCTTTGCCTCAACAGAGCAGTCGGCGGAGCAATCCTCCACAAGACCGTTCCTCATACGTGCGACAAGGCCGCCGGCGCGATCGTTCTGGTTCATTACCTTGGAGTTGGTAACCTTGATGTTCTTAAGGACAAGGTCCTCGGGAGCGTTGCCGGAACCTGCCACACCGATAAGGGTAGCGGCATCGGGCATGTCACTGTCGATATCGAAACCGTCAAGAGTGAGGTCCTTCACGCTTCCGCAGAGGATAGCGAAGAGAGGACCGTCGGCCTTGAAGCCACTGATCTTGTGACCGTTGCCGTTGAGGTCAATCTTGCGGGCCCTTGCGGCGGACTGGCCATCCTCGTCGGCGGTATAGTTGATAGGAACCCAGGGATTCTCCCCGTTAAAGGTAACGCCGGAGAAATCGATGTCTTCCTTCAGTTTGAAGTAGGTGGTGGCGTCGTCCTGGAGCATGCTGCCTATTGCAAGGAAGCCGTCCAGGTCCTTGATGATATAAGGGCTGGCCTGTGTTCCCTTGCCTTCGCCTTCTGCCTCAAGCATCTTGAAGACGATGTATGCAGCCTTTTCATCGGGAGCCTGGAAGTTGGTTCCGCCCTTGACTGCATCAATGGAGATGGGGAGCAGATATGTCAATGCCGGATCGCAGCCTTCGCCCTTGAGACGGAGCTCGCATGCTGCGGAGGTAGCGGCGTATTTGGGAAGTACAAGCGGAGTGGCTGCAAGGGTGAATGCCTCTGAAGGAAGCATCTGGTACGATGTTCCGTTCTTTGCATTGTACGCCTCCACAAGGCCGGTATTTACGCCAAGCGTAATTGTATAGGCCTCGGCCGATGTGGGGTTGGCGGAGACTGTCAGGCTAAGGGTCACTGACTGATGCTCAGGAACCTCAAAGACGTCCTTTGCATCGCTGACTACCACACCAAGAACTGCGGGATCCGCTGTTTCTGAACCCCCGTTGTTCTCAGGTTCGCAGGAAAGTGCGAACAGGCAGGGAACTAGTACTAAAAGAAAACTTACAAGTCTTTTCATAGCTTTATGTGTTTATTAATTGTTTGTCCTAGAATGAAAGGCCGTCGTTCCAGCCGGGGTTCTGCGTGAGAACACCCTGGGTAAGAGTACGTTCCTTGATGGGGATGGGATAGTAGTAATCCTTTCCGTCGTCCCAGGTCCAGCCCGGACGGGAGTCCCTGTGCATATCCACGCAGCCGGACTCTCCATCGGTGAGGAGAAGATCCGAGCCAAGCTTGAAGGTCAGGGCTGCAGAGCCTGCAGGGGCCGAATCTCCGGTGTAAAGGGTGACGTCGTTGACGCCGTCCTCGTCCAGGTCATAGGTGCCGGCACCGGGGAAATACATGCCCAGCAGGGGCTGTTCAAAGGCGTGGCCCTCTGCCCAGCGGATGATATCATAATAGCGGAAGCCCTCGCAAAGGAGCTCGATGGTCCTTTCGCGGCGGATTTCAAGGATAAGGCCTACGTTCTTGCTGTTCATCTGGGCCACCTTAGGATAGCCTGTAAGGGCGGCCTGGAGATATGCGTCCGGGTGGTCGTTAGCCCAGTCCATGTCCAGGTTGGGCATGCCTACCCTGTCGCGCAGGGGCTTGATGGAGCGGTCGATATCGGCCTGGTTGATGGTTCCAAGCTCGGCCTTGGCCTCTGCGTAATTCAGGTAAACCTCTGCGGCGCGGAAAAGGATAAGGTCGCAGTCCGACATCTGGTAACCGTCCTCTGACGGGCCCCTGAAGTATTTGATGGGGGCATATCCGGTAACAGAATGGTTGAGGTTGGGGGCAAGATGCTGGTCCGTTCCAAGGCGGCAGTAGCCGGGAGTACGGATGCTCTGGGCAAGACGGGGATCGCGGTTCTTGGTTTCGTCCGTGAACTTCATGGTTTCCCAGCCGGGCTTGTCCGTGAAACGGGAGCCGTCGTTCATAAGGTAGGAGGCGATTATCTTGCGGGTAACTCCCCTCTTGCCAAGGGTGGCGCTCATGTAATCGTTGTTTGCAGAGTGCACCACGCTGTATTCCACGTTGTAATCCTTGGCCAGGATGACTTCCTTGTTAATGGCCTCGGACACGTTGTGCTTGGTGAAAAGGCCCATGTAACTTGCATCTGGGCCCTCGTTGGCATAGATGGCATAACCGCTGGTGGAGATGAACTTGTCTGCAGCGTCCGCCGCCTGCTCAAGGTAGTATGTGTAAGGGAGGGCATCGGCAGGAAGGGTGGCAAGGGTTACATCGCCGGCGTGGTACTTCCTAAAAGTGCCCTCAAACAGGCAGAAGCGTGACTTGAAGGCAAGTGCGGTCCACTTGGTGATACGGTAGTCAGAATGTTCCGCGGGAAGGTTTGCAATAGCGAAATCTATATCCTCTATCATCTTCTGCATCACAAAGTCGCGGCTGTCGCGGGCCTTGTAGAGGCCTTCATCGTCAGAGCCGAGGGTGTGGTCGTACCACGGCACGTCGCCGTACTTCTGGATTTTATCGAAATAGAAAAATGCGCGGAAGAAGCGGGTCAGGCCAATGTACTGGTTCCTGAGGGCCTCGTCCTTGCAGTTGTCTGCATACTCCAGGAAAGTGTTGATTCTGCGGAGATTGGTCCAGGACCAGCTTCCGTCGCCGGAGTTGATGGTGCGGGCGCCACGGATTTCATCGTCAAGGTCACGGCCTACAATGGCATCGCTCTGTCCCCCGCTGTAGTAACCGCTGGGGAGAATGGGATAGTATGCGTTGGTGTAGGAGCGCATTTCCGTCTCATTGGAGAGGAAGGTCTCGGGAGAGAGTTTGTCCTTCGGGAACCTGTCCAGCAGGTCTTCGCAGGATGCGAGACAAAGTGTGGCGCTCAGGAAAACTATATATTTTATAGCGTTTTTCATATCTGCACAGATTTAGAAGGTTACGTCAACACCGAACATGAATGTCTTCTGCCAGGGATAGACCGGGTATTTGCCGCTGGTCTTGGCAGCTGCTTCAGGGTCCATGTAGTCGCAGTGGAAACCGGGAGCATAATATGCAAGGTTTTCACCGGAGAAGTAGATACGCACAGACTCGATGGTTGCTTTCTGCGTCAGTCTCTGCGGAAGGGTATAACCAACTGTGAGGTTCTTGAGACGGCAGTATGCCAGGTTCTGGAGGTACCTGTCGTTCACCGTGGTCAGTTCACGGTTGGCACCTACGCCGGCAACGTATGCACGGGGACGCGGGAAGTATGCGTCCGGATTATCCTCTGACCAGCACCTGTCAAGGAAGTCCTTCTGGATCCAGGAGGAGAAAGGACGGGCGTAAGGGCCCCAGAAGTAACGGGCGTCAGTGCTGGGGTACCAGTCTTGATGGCCGATTCCCTGGAAGAAAGCGGAGAAGTCCAACCCCGCCCAGTTGAATGCGAAGGTGGCGCCATACTGGTAACGGGGCCTGGAGTTACCGATAATCTTGCGGTCTCCAGGGTTCTCCACGGTATTTGCGCCCTGGCCGATGATATTGTCGCCGTCAAGGTCTACGTACTTGAGGTCACCTGCACGGAGGCCAAGGTCGCCGCCGGTGGAGCTGTAGATGATGGAGCACACGGGAGACTGGTCCACGGGATAATTGGCGGCTTCCTCGTCGGAGATGAAGAACCCGTCCGTGGTGTAGCCCCAGATCTCGCCGTATTTCATGCCTTCGTAGTAAGTGGCAAGGCTCTTGGTGGGGTTGTCGAACTTTGTGATGTATCCCACGTAATCGTTGAACGTGCCTGTGACGCTGTACTCAAAAGGTTTGCCAAGGATGCTGAACTGGTTCCTGTAGGTAATGGCCAGCTCATAGCCAAGGGTACGCAGGTCTGCGTTGTTAGTCTTGGGGGCCGATGCGCCATAGGTGGCAGGAAGGGCCTTTCCGGTGGTGAGCATGTTCTTGGTGTCACGGACATAAGCTTCACCGGTGAAGGTGATCTTGTTGTCCAGGAATGCCATGTCCAGGCCGATGTTCTTCTGCTCCACGGTTTCCCAGGTCAGGTTGCCTGCAACGGGATTTCCGAAGGTGGCTATTCCGGACTTGTCACCGCCGAACAGATAGCTCTGGGTGCTGAGGGTAACGGAACGGATGTAATCGTAGTAACCCACCTGCTGGTTGCCAAGGCTACCGTAGGAGACTCTCAGTTTCATATCGTTCATCCAGTCCTTCAGCGGGGCGAAGAACTCTTCCTGGGAGACTCTCCATCCCAGTGAGCCGGACGGGAAGAAACCGTAGCGCTGGCCTCTGGGGAAACGGGAGGTGCCGTCATAACGGCCGCTCAGTTCCAGGAGGTACTTGCCTTTGTAGTCATAGTTCAGTCGGCCGAAGAAACCAAGAAGGGCATACTCGCTCTGGCCGCCGCCGGTGGTGGTTCTCTTGTTGCCATCCTCATCGGCACTTACAAGGTTCTGGTCGTTCAGCTCCTCTGAAAGGAGTGAGTATCCGGCCCAGGAATTCTTCTTGTGATAGTAGGACTCATACTGGCCGCCGGCCATGACCTTTACGTTGTGAGCCTCTGCAAAGGTTCCCGTATAAGTTGCATACACGTTGGCGGAATGAAGGTCGATGGTCTGGACCTGCTCCGCAAGCTTGTCCTCGTTGTCACCGGTGGTGATGGTGACTGTCTTCATGCGCGTCTTGTCTGCGAACGTGCCGTTTACGGAACGGTTGAGCTGCGTGTAGGTATTGTATGAATAACTGTAGTTGGCCTTTACCTCAAGACCCTTGACGGGCTTCAGAGTAACCTCAGTAGTATTTGTGAGGTTGCTTGTGCGGTTCTTGTTCACGAAGTTTTCGTTTGCAAGGTTTCCAAGGATGGACTGTCCTCCGCCGCCATGGTTGGTCTGGTAAAGATAAGTTCCTTCCGGAGTCTCGGGGAGAAGGAAGGAGAAAAAACCGGCTGTACACTTGTAGAACGTGTCGTCCATGTCAGCCAGGCCGGGATATGTGTAGGTGGATGAATAATAAGCGGTGTTGTTGCTTACGTTCATCCAGGGGTTCACGTCGAAGGAAATACGGGAACGCAGGTTGTACTTCTTGTAATCGTCCGGATTGATGCGGAAGATACCCTGCTCGCGGTTGTAGTTTGCGGACAGGAAATACTTGACGCTCTTGGTGCCGCCGCGGAAGGAGATATCGTGGTTCTCCATGGGCTTGCGGTCATTGAAGAAGTAATGCCACCAGTCCGTGTTGCCGTAATACTTGTAGCCGTTGTTGGCGTTGTCAAGCACTGTCCAGGGCCTCTGGGGATTCTCAACCACATCGTCCCTGCGGGCCCAGAGTTCTGCCATGTCGTCCTCGTTGTAAGTAATCTGCTGCTGTCCGCTGAATGCCGCCATGAACAGGTTGGGAATATACACGGAGTAGTATCCCCTGGTCTCCCAGTCCGTGGAAGTGGTGGGAGAGGAGAAGCCCCAGCGGCCGCTGTAGTTCACCTTTGCACGGCCTTCGTTGTCAGAGCCGGACTTGGTGGTCACAAGCACCACGCCGAAGGCTGCCTTAGCACCGTAAACAGCAGCGGAGGAGGCGTCCTTAAGGACAGAGATGCTCTCCACGTCATTGGGGTTAACCCTTTCCAGGGAACCTACCACGCCGTCCACAAGGACCAGCGGGGACCCGGAGTTGATGGAGTTCCAACCACGGATATTGATGCTCACGCTTTCACCGGGACGGCCGGAAGGGGTGGTTACCGTAAGGCCGGGAACGGTACCCTGAAGGATACCTCCCAGGTTGGAGTTTGAACGGTTCTGGATGGACTTGGAAGTGACCACGGAAACGGCGCCGGTAAGGTTTTCCTTCTTCTGGACACCGTAACCCACAACAACTGCGTCCTCAATGAAGAGATTGTCTTCTTCCAGTACGACATTGATGACTTTGCGTCCGTTAACCGCTTCTTCCAGATCTTTGTAGCCGATAGAGGAGAATACCAGCGTTGCATTGCCGGGAGCGTTCAATGAATAACTGCCGTCTCCAATGGTAGCGGTTCCGGTACTTGTCCCTTTGACTATGACCACCACACCTGCAAGGGGCTCTCCGTTGGAGTCTGTGACAGTTCCTTTCAACTCGTTTGCCTTCTGGGCCTGCGCGATAAACGGAACGCACAGGAAAAGGTAAACAAATGTTGCAAAGATTACTCTTTTCATTTACGATTTAAGTTAAGGTTAGTTGTTTGATTCTACAAATATAACCTACCGTACAATAAAATCAAAGATTTTAACCCTATATTATTACAAAAAAAGGGACCGCAACGTTTCGGTTGCAGTCCCAAAAGCATCAATGCCGGAGAATCGGCTACAGGTCGTTCATTGCCTCTGCGTAATCGGCCTTGGAGCCTACCACTATATCCTGGTAGCGGGCAAGACCGGTGCCGGCGGGAATGAGGTGACCGCAGATGACGTTCTCCTTGAGGCCTTCGAGGTAGTCCACGCGGGCACGGATGGCGGCTTCGCTGAGCACCTTGGTCGTTTCCTGGAAGGAAGCGGCGGAGATGAAGGAGCCGGTCTTGAGTGCGGCGCGGGTGATACCCTGAAGCACCTGGGATGCGGTTGCGGGCTTTGCAGGACGCGCGACTACCAGCTTGGCATTCTGACGTTCCAGGGAAGCGTTTTCGCTGCGGAGATCGCGGGCGGAAATGATGTCGCCTTCCTCGAACTTGATGCTCTCACCGGGATCTTCCACATAGAATTTCCCGAAGATGGCGTCGTTGATGTCCATGAATTCCCACTTGTCCACCAGTTCCTCCGGGAGGAATTCGGTGTCACCGGGATCGTTGATCTGGACCTTGCGCATCATCTGGCGGACGATGATCTCGAAGTGCTTGTCGTTGATCTTCACACCCTGCAGACGATACACGGCCTGAATCTCATTGACGATGTACTCCTGAGCCTTCACCGGGCCAAGGATGTTGAGGATATCGACAGGTGAGGTGCCGCCGTCAGAGAGACGGGTACCGGCCCTTACGTAGTCGTTTTCCTGGACAAGGATCTGCTTGGTCATCGGGACCTCGTAACGGGCCTCGCGGCCGCTGCGGTTCTTGATGATGATCTCACGTTTACCCCTCTTGACCTTGCCCATGATGACCTCACCGTTGATTTCGGAGAGGATGGCAGGGTTGGAAGGACAACGGGCCTCGAACAGTTCCGTGACGCGCGGCAGACCGCCGGTGATATCGGATGCCTTGCCGATGGCGCGGGGGATCTTGATGATGACGTCGCCAACTTTGACGCTGTCTCCGTCGTTAATCATGATGTGTGCGCCCACAGGCAGGTTGTACTGGCGGATGGTAACACCGTTCTCGTCTACAATATGCATTGCAGGAGTCTTGGTCTTATCCTTGCCTTCGATGATCACCTTGTCAGATGCTCCGGAGAACTCGTCGGCGCTTTCCTCACGGAATGTTACGCCGTCAACCATGTTCTCGAAGCGTACGATACCAGCGGTTTCCACGATGGTGGTTGCGTTGTAGGCATCCCATTCGCAGATGAGGTCTCCCTTCTTTACGGAGTCGCCGTCCTTGAAGTACAGAACGGAGCCGTAAGGGACATCGTACTGGGAATAGGTCATGCCGGTGCGTTCGTCCAGGATGCGGAGGCTCGTCATGCGGGACACCACAATCTGGTTGACGCTGCCGTCCTCGTTTACGCGGTCAATGGTGCGGAGCTCCTCGAACGCGAGCCTGCCCTCGTACTTGGACTCGATGCTGGAGTCTGCAACTGCGCCGGAGGCGGTACCGCCGACGTGGAAGGTACGGAGGGTGAGCTGCGTACCGGGCTCACCGATTGACTGCGCTGCGATGACGCCCACGACCTCGCCGGTTTCAACCATGCGGGACGTGGCAAGGTTGCGGCCGTAGCACTTGGCGCACACGCCCTTGCGGGATTCGCAGGTGAGAACGCTGCGGATTTCCACCTGCTCGATGGGGAGGGTGTCGATGAGGGCAGCGGTGTCCTCACGGATCTCTTCGCCTGCGCCGATGATGAGCTCACCGGTGAGCGGGTTGAAAATATCGTGTACGGAAGTACGGCCAAGGATGCGTTCGCCCAGGGATTCTACCACCTCGTCCTTGTTCTTGATGGCGGTGGCGATGAGGCCGCGGAGGGTTCCGCAGTCTTCCTCTGTGATGATCACATCGTGCGATACGTCCACCAGACGGCGGGTGAGGTAACCTGCATCCGCGGTCTTGAGGGCGGTATCGGCCAGACCCTTACGGGCACCGTGCGTGGAAATGAAGTACTCCAGCACCGTCATGCCTTCCTTAAGGTTGGAGACGATGGGGTTCTCGATGATTTCCGCGCCGGCGGCGCCGCTCTTCTGCGGCTTGGCCATAAGGCCTCGCATGCCGCAGAGCTGCTTGATCTGCTGGGTTGATCCGCGGGCTCCGGAATCCAGCATCATGTACACCGGGTTGAAGCCTTCGCTGTCTGCGGAGATCTGCTTCTTCACGATGGCGGTGAGCTGGTTGTCGATGGAAGTCCACAGGTCGATAACCTTGTTGTAGCGCTCATTGTTGGTGATGAAGCCCATGGCGTAGTTGGCCTTGATGTTCTCCACCTCCGCGTATCCCTTCTCAATCAGGGCGGTCTTCTCCTCAGGGATGAGGACGTCGCCAAGGTTGAAGGAGATACCGGCGCGGAAGGCCTGGTCGTAACCCAGGTTCTTGATATCGTCAAGGAACTGGGCGGTACGGGTGACGCCGGTGGACTTGATCACGTTGGTAATGACGCTGCGCAGGGACTTCTTGCCAAGGACCTCGTTCACGTACGGAACTTCGTCCGGGATGTACTGGTTCACGATGATGCGGCCGGGAGTGGTCTTCACCATGTGAGTTCCCTTGGAAGAATCCTGCTTGTCAACAGGGAGGCGGACCTCGATGGGGGCGTGCATGTCAACCACCTTTTCGTCAAAGGCGATGATAACCTCCTCGGGGCCGTAGAAACGCATGCCTGAGCCCTTTGCGCCGGGGCGCTCCTTGGTTATATAGTACAAGCCAAGGACCATGTCCTGTGAAGGAACGGTTATAGGAGAGCCGTTGGCGGGGTTCAGGATGTTGTGGGAACCCAGCATCAGGAGGTGGGCCTCCATGATGGCGGCGTTGCCCAGGGGCAGATGGATAGCCATCTGGTCACCGTCGAAGTCCGCGTTGAAAGCGGTACATGCGAGCGGATGCAGCTGGATGGCCTTTCCTTCTATCATGCGGGGCTGGAAAGCCTGGATACCCAGACGGTGCAGGGTAGGTGCACGGTTCAGGAGCACAGGGTGGCCCTTCATGACGTTTTCAAGGATTTCCCAGATGACGGGATCCCTGCGGTCCACGATCTTCTTTGCACTCTTCACGGTCTTCACGATGCCGCGCTCGATGAGCTTGCGGATCACGAAAGGCTTGTAAAGCTCGGCTGCCATGAACTTGGGCAGGCCGCACTCGTGCATGTTGAGTTCAGGACCTACGACGATAACCGAACGGGCGCTGTAGTCAACGCGCTTACCAAGGAGGTTCTGGCGGAAGCGGCCCTGCTTACCCTTGAGGGAATCGGACAGGGACTTGAGGGCACGGTTGCTCTCGGACTTCACGGCCGATGACTTCTTGGAGTTGTCGAAGAGGCTGTCCACGGCTTCCTGGAGCATGCGCTTCTCGTTGCGGAGAATCACCTCAGGCGCCTGGATCTGGATGAGCTTCTTAAGACGGTTGTTGCGGATGATAACCCTGCGGTACAGGTCGTTGAGGTCTGACGTTGCGAAACGTCCGCCGTCCAGCGGGACAAGGGGACGGAGGTCCGGAGGAGTGACGGGGATGACCTTCATGATCATCCACTCGGGACGGTTGACGTCCTTGGACTCCTGGAACCACTTCACAACGGACAGGCGCTTGAGGATTTCGGTCTTGCGCTGCTGGGAGCTTTCCGTACGCATTGCGCGGCGGAGCTCACGGCCAAGCTCTTCGACATCGATTTCCTTGAGAAGGTCGTAGAGGCCCTCGGCACCCATCTTTGCCACCAGGTTCATGCTGTCTTCCCAGACCATTCCTTCCTCTTCCTTCTTGCGTCGGATGTCCGCAAGGCGGTCTTTGGCGGTGAAGTATTCGTCCTCTGAGAGGAGGTCCATCTTGTGCAGATGGTATTCTTCAGCCACTTCTTCGCTGTCAAGAAGGCCGGGGTTAACCACTATGTATTTCTCATAGTAGATCACGGATTCCAGCTTCTTGGACGGGATGCCAAGGAGGGCGCTGATCTTGTTGGGAGCGCTCTTGAAGTACCAAATATGTGCTACCGGAACGGTGAGGGTGATGTGACCCATCCTTTCGCGGCGAACCTTTTTCTCCGTAACTTCCACACCGCAGCGGTCGCAGACGATTCCGCGGTAGCGGATCCTCTTGTACTTGCCGCAGTAGCACTCGTAGTCCTTTGTGGGACCGAAGATCTTCTCGCAGAAGAGGCCTTCACGCTCAGGCTTGTAGGTCCTGTAGTTGACCGTTTCCGGCTTCAGGACCTCTCCGCACGAGCGCTCGGTGATGTCTTCCGGGGAAGCGAGGCTGATGGAAATGCGGGAGAAATTGCTCTTTTGCTTGTTTTCCTTATTATTAAAAGCAGGCATAGTTCGTTACTTTCTAAAATCCATGACTAGTCCAAAGTGACCTTGAGGCCCAGGCCGCGCAGTTCGTGCAGCAGCACATTGAGGGACTCGGGGATACCGGGAGTGGGCATCGGGTCGCCCTTGACGATGGCTTCGTAGGTCTTGGACCTGCCGTTGACGTCGTCGGACTTCACGGTGAGGATCTCCTGGAGTGCATTTGCGGCACCGTATGCTTCAAGGGCCCAGACTTCCATTTCACCGAAACGCTGGCCGCCGAACTGTGCTTTACCGCCCAGAGGCTGCTGAGTGATGAGGGAATAAGGACCGATGGAACGGGCGTGCATCTTGTCATCGACCATGTGGCCGAGCTTGATCATGTAGATGACGCCTACGGTTGCAGGCTGGTCGAACCAGTCGCCGGTACCGCCGTCCCTCAGGTGGGTCTTACCGAAGCGGGGAACGCCGGCCTTGTCCGTGTACTGGCAGATTTCGTCGATGGAGGCACCGTCGAAGATAGGGGTGGAGAACTTGAGACCCAGCTCACGGCCCGCCCAACCAAGGACGGTCTCGTAAATCTGGCCCAGGTTCATACGGGAAGGCACGCCCAGAGGGTTCAGGACGATGTCCACGGGAGTACCGTCCTCAAGGAACGGCATGTCCTCACGGCGGACAATCTTTGCCACGATACCCTTGTTACCGTGCCTACCGGCCATCTTATCACCGACAGTGATCTTACGCTTCTTTGCTACATAGACCTTTGCGATCTGCATCACGCCGTTGGGCAGTTCGTCGCCGACCTTGATCTTGTCCAGCTCCCTCTTGGCGCGGGTTTCGGCCTCCTTGTGTGCGATGCAGTAGCCGCTCACAAGTTCGCGGACCATTGCGGACACCTTGGCGTCGTTAACCCACTTTGCGGTGGAGATGTTGTGATAGTCGGCTTCCTTGAGGCCCTGGAGCGTGAACTCCTTGCCCTTGGGGAAGATTTCCACGCCGTAGAGATCGGATACGCCGGCGCTCTTGCGGCCGTTCACCAGGCTCCACAGCTTCTCGATGAAGCCGGCGCGAAGCTTGGCCGATGCGGCCTCGAACTCCTGCTGCTTGATTTCCAGGCGGGTCTTCTGTTCGGAGCGGGCGCCCCTCTTGCCGGTTTCCTTGGAAACCTTTGCGTAGAGGGCGGTCTTGATGACGGTGCCGCTCAGGGAAGGATTGGCCTTCAGGGAGGCATCCTTGACGTCGCCGGCCTTGTCACCGAAGATGGCCTTGAGGAGCTTCTCTTCCGGAGAAGGATCGCTTTCGCCCTTGGGGGTGATCTTACCGATCATGATGTCACCGGGCTCGATGTGGGCGCCGATGCGGATGATACCGTCCTTGTCCAGGTCCTTGGTTGCGTCCTCGGAGACGTTGGGGATGTCGGAGGTGAGCTCTTCCATGCCGCGCTTGGTCTCGCGGACCTCTGTAAGGTACTCGTCAACGTGGATGGAAGTGAGGATGTCCCACTTGACCATTTCCTCGCTGAGGACGATAGCGTCTTCATAGTTGTAACCCTTCCAGGGCATGAATGCCACCATGAGGTTGCGGCCGAGGGCGAGTTCGCCCTTTTCGGTGGCGTAGCCCTCGGTGAGGACCTGTCCGCCCTTCACCTTGTCACCTTTGCGGACAAGAGGCTTGAGGCTGATGGTGGTACTCTGGTTGGTACGGCGCCAGATGGGAAGCTTGTAGACAGTCTCCTCCGGGAGGAAGCTGACAAACTTTTCGTCATCGGTGCGGTTGTACTTGACGCGGATTTCGTTGGCATCCACATAGGTGACGGTGCCTTCGCGCTCCGCGATGATCTGGGTACGGGAGTCGATGCAGACGCGCTCCTCCAGACCGGTACCCACGATGGGGCTTTCCGGGCTAAGAAGAGGAACTGCCTGGCGCATCATGTTGGCACCCATCAGGGCGCGGTGGGCGTCGTCGTGCTCAAGGAAAGGAATCAGGGAGGCAGCCACGGAAGCCATCTGGTTGGGGGCTACGTCCATGTAGTTCACTTCTTCCTTGCTCACCAGAGGGAAGTCTGCTTCAAGACGGCACTGGATGCGGTCGTCCTGGAGCTGGCCGTCGTCAGACATGTTGACGTTGGCAAGGGCCACGTGCTGGGCCTCTTCCTCTTCGGCGCTCATGTACTTCCAGCCGGTAGCGCTGAGGTCTACCTTACCGTCGTGGACCTCGCGGTACGGGGTCTCGATGAAACCGAGTCCGTTGATACGTGCATACACGCACAGGGAGCTGATAAGGCCGATGTTCGGTCCTTCAGGGCTCTCGATAGGGCACAGGCGGCCGTAGTGGGTGTAGTGGACGTCTCGGACTTCGAAGCCGGCGCGGTCACGTGACAGACCGCCGGGACCCAGGGCGGAGAGACGGCGCTTGTGCGTAATCTCTGCCAGAGGGTTGGTCTGGTCCATGAACTGTGACAGCTGGCTGGTTCCGAAGAAGGAGTTGATGACGGAACTCAGGGTCTTGGCGTTGATGAGGTCGATGGGGTTGAACTGTTCGCTGTCGCGTACGTTCATCCTTTCCCTGATGGTGCGGGCCATACGGGAAAGGCCCACGCTGAACTGGTTTGCAAGCTGCTCGCCCACGGTGCGGACGCGGCGGTTGGACAGATGGTCGATATCGTCCACCGTAGCGCGGCTGTTGATGAGCTGGATGAGGTACTTGATAATCTCCACGATGTCCGTGTTGGTGAGAACGCGGACGCCGGGATCTGTGTCAAGGCTCAGCTTCTTGTTCAGGCGGTAACGGCCAACCTCGCCAAGGTCATAGCGCTTCTCGGAGAAGAAGAGCTTGTCGATGACGTCGCGGGCGGTAGCCTCATCCGGGGGTTCGGAATTGCGGAGCTGCTTGTAGATGAAGTTCACAGCTTCGATTTCCGTATTTGTCAGGTCCTTCTGCAGGGTGTTGTAGATGATGGAGTTTTCCGCGGAGACGGCCTCGTCCTTCTGGAGGAGGACGGTCTTGACCTCGGTGTCTCCGATGCGGGCGATGGTATCATCGTCAAGGATTTCGCCCCTTTCGACGATGGCCTGGGTACGCTCGATGGGGATGACTTCGCCGGTGTCCTCGTCCTCGAAGTCCTCTATCCAGGTCTTAAGGACGTTGGCGGCCAGCTTGCGGCCCTTGTTCTGCTCCAGGGTTTCCGGATCTGAAGGGACCTCGTCTGCAAGGCCGAAGCGGTCAAGGATGTCCTTGTCCGAGCTGTAGCCGATGGCGCGCAGAAGGGTTGTTACGGGCAGCTTCTTCTTGCGGTCGATGTAGGCGTACATGACATTGTTGATGTCTGTGGCGAACTCGATCCAGGATCCCTTGAAGGGGATGATGCGGGCGCTGTAGAGCTTGGTGCCGTTGGCGTGCATGCTCTGGTCGAAGAAAACGCCCGGGGAGCGGTGAAGCTGCGAAACGATAATTCTTTCGGAACCGTTGATGATGAACGTGCCTGCAGGGGTCATGTAAGGGATGTTGCCCAGGTAAACGTCCTGCACGCGGGTGTCAAAATCCTCGTGCTCCGGGTCCGTGCATGAAAGGCGGAGTTTTGCCTTCAGAGGAACGTTGTATGTGAGTCCTCTCTCAAGACACTCCTCAATCGAGTACTGGGGCGGGTCGATGAAATAGTCTATGAAGGTGAGTTCATAGTTGTTCCGCGTGTCCTCGATCGGGAAAATTTCCTGGAAAACCTTGAAAAGGCCCTCCCCGCGACGGCTGTCCGGAGTGGTCTCCAGCTGGAAGAAATCCTTGAAGGACTTTAGCTGAACCTCCAGAAGGTCAGGATATTCCAGAATTTTGGATGTTGCGAAATTAATTCGCGGATTTGTAGTCTTATTAGACATGTTCTGCCTTCGTGTTATGGGGAAATTTTTTAAGACGGAAAAAAGGTTTAGAGCCTGCTACGGGCTCTAAACCTGAGTTTTGTCTCCCTTCCAGGGGAGCGGGCGGAGTTACTTGATCTCTACCTCGGCGCCGGCTTCCTCGAGGGCAGCCTTCAGGGCCTCTGCCTCAGCCTTGGAGACCTTCTCCTTAACTGCGACGGGAGCCTTGTCGACGAGCTCCTTGGCTTCCTTGAGGCCAAGGCCTGCGTTCTCCTTGACAGCCTTGATGACCTGGAGCTTAGCCTGGCCAGCGCTGGTGAGAACAACATCGAATTCGGTCTGCTCTGCGGGACCGGCGGCCTCTGCGGCTGCGGCGGGAGCGGCGACTGCAACTGCTGCTGCAGCGGGCTCAATACCATATTCTTCCTTCAGGATCTTAGCGAGTTCCTGGACATCCTTGACGGTGAGGTTTACAAGTTCCTCAGCGAGTTTCTTAACGTCTGCCATAATTGTAATTGTTTTTTAAATTGTTTGTTATTATTTGTTTTCTTTCTCTTCGAGAGTTTTGACCAGGCCGGCGATGGTGCTGCCGCCACCGTTCTGCAGAGCGCTGATGACGTTCTGGATAGGGCTCTGGAGCATGCCGATGATCTGGCCGATAAGTTCCTCGCGGGACTTGATGTTGATAAGCTCTTCAATCTTATCTGCACCGACAAAGGCGCATTCCTGGGCGTAAGCTGCCTTGAGGAGGGGCTTTTCGTTTCCGGCCTTGTTGTACTTCTTGATGAGCTTTGCAGGAACTGCAGGAGCCTCGGTGTACATGATGGCGGTATTGCCTTCGAGGGCGGGAACCAGGAGGTCCATTTCGGAGTTGTTGGCGTCCTTGATCACCTTGTGGAAGAGGGTGTTCTTCACGACGGTGAGCTTGATGCCTTCGTTGAAGCAGTCGCGGCGGAGGGTAGCGGTCTGTTCCGCGTTGAGGCCGGCGATGTCAACGATGTAGAAGTTGGGGTACTGAGCCATATTGGCCTTGATGGCCGCAATAACCTGCTCTTTCATTTCCTTTTTCATTCTCTATTCCTCCTACAGATTATTCAGCGGTAAAGCCTTTAGGGTCAAGTTTGATGGCGGGGCTCATGGTGGTGCAGATGGTGCAACCCTGGAAATAGGTGCCCTTCAGAGTCTGGGGCTTGAGTTTCAGGACTGCGGAGACAAATGCACGGGCGTTGGCCTCGATCTGCTCGGGGGTGAAGGACACCTTTCCGATAGCGGCGTGGATGATACCGGTCTTATCGACCTTGAAGTCGATCTTACCGCCCTTCACTTCCTTCACGGCGTTACCGATTTCCATGGTAACGGTGCCGGTCTTGGGGTTAGGCATGAGGCCACGGGGACCCAGGATACGGCCGATCTGGCCGACCTTTGCCATAACTGAAGGGGTGCAGATGATGACATCGACATCGGTCCAGCCATCTTTGATTTTCTGGATGTATTCGTCCAGACCTACGTAGTCGGCGCCAGCTTCCTTGGCCTCGTTCTCCTTGTCGGGAGTGCAGAGTACCAGAACGCGGGTAACCTTACCGGTACCGGCGGGAAGGGTGACAACGCCACGGATCATCTGGTTGGCCTTACGGGGGTCAACACCCAGGTTGGTGGTGATTTCCACGGAGGCGTCGAACTTGGCGTAGTTGATCTCCTTCAAAAGAGCGCATGCCTCGGGGAGGGAGTACACCTGAGTCTTGTCATACTTGGCAAGGACTGCTTTCTGATTCTTGGTTAACTTACTCATTGCTCATGCGTTTTTAGATGTTCTCGGGGAATTCGCCTTCGACCTTGATACCCATGGAACGGGCTGTGCCGGCGACCATCTTCATTGCACTGCTGAGAGTGAATGCGTTGAGGTCGGGCATCTTGGACTTGGCAATCTCCTTGACCTGGTCCCAGGTCACGGTTGCCACTTTCTTTCTGTTGGGCTCGCCGGAAGCCTTGCTTATCTTAGCGGCTTCCTTGAGTGATACTGCCACCGGGGGCTGCTTGACCTCAAAGCTGAAGGACTTGTCAGAGAACACGGTGATCACAACAGGGAGGACCTTACCGGCCTGATCCTGTGTGCGGGCGTTGAACTGCTTGCAGAAGTCCATGATGTTGAGGCCCTTGGAACCGAGTGCCGGTCCTACCGGGGGCGCAGGATTCGCTGCTCCGCCTTTGATCTGGAGCTTGATGAATCCGGTAACTTCTTTTGCCATGATAATTTACTCTTTAGTTACTTGTGTAAAGCTGAGTTCCAGCAGTGTCTTCCTTCCGAAGATTACTACCACTACCTTGAGTTTGCTCCTTTCCTGAAGAATCTCTTCCACTGTTCCGCTGAATCCGCTGAACGGACCGTCGATGATGCTTACGCTTTCACCCACGGAGAAGTTCACCTCGGTTTCTGCGGCGGCGACTGCCATTTCGTCCTGGACGCCCAGGATGCGCTGTGCCTCTTCGTCACGGATGGGAACGGGAATGCGGTCTGTGCCGTTTCCTGTCTTTTCAGTGAGGAAACCGGACATTCCGGGGATGCCGTTGCGAATAACGTACTCAAGGTCCGGATTGAGTTCTGCGTGAATGAGAACGTAACCGGGGAAGAGGAGACGGTCCACTTCCTTGCGCTTGCCGTTCTTGGTCACGATCTCTTTCTTGACAGGTACAAGAACCTGGTCCACAATTGCTTGCAGATCAGCGTGTCTTTCTATTTCCTTGACCAGGTATTCAGCGGCTTTCTTTTCCTTGGTTCCCGCGGTACGAAGGACGTACCATTTCTTGTCAGCCATAAGGATTTTTAATCAGTTACAGTGCGTAAATAAACTCCATCAGATGCTGGAAAGCAAAGTCCATGGCGAACACAACGATAGCGAGGATCACGGTAGCTACCAGGACCAGAAGTGCAGAACTCTGCAGCTTGGGCCAGGTGGGCCAGGTGACCTTCTTAGTGAGTTCCGTCGCGGACTCTTTAAGATAGTTAATGAACTTACTCATCTTTGCTTACAATGGACAGCGGAAAATTGGAAGCGGGAATCCGTTGTCTGTGTTAAACATTTACCAAATCGTAACCTTTGATATTTGGCAGGGGAAGCAGGATTCGAACCCACATCGACGGTTTTGGAGACCGCTGAACTACCCTTGTTCTATTCCCCTGTTGGAAGGTGAGAGCCCGCGTCCGGACTCTCACCTTGAAAATGGCTTCGAGAAAATCTCTTACTCGATAACTTTGATCACCTGACCTGCGCCAACGGTGCGGCCGCCTTCACGGATAGCGAACTGCAGACCTTCGTTCATTGCAACAGGAGTGATGAGCTTAACAGTGATTTCCACGTTATCGCCAGGCATCACCATCTCTACGCCTTCCGGAAGCATGATCTCACCGGTAACGTCAAGAGTACGGATGAAGAACTGAGGACGATAGTGATTGTGGAACGGGGTGTGACGACCGCCTTCCTCTTTCTTGAGGACGTAGATCTGAGCCTTGAACTCTGTGTGAGGAGTGATGGACTTGGGCTTTGCCACAACTTCACCACGCTTCACTTCCTTCTTGTCGATACCACGGAGAAGGAGACCTACATTATCGCCAGCCTCACCCTGAGGGAGGAGCTTGCGGAACATCTCAACGCCGGTGACAACGGTGTTGCGGGGCTCGTCGCCGAAGCCGACCAGTTCCACGGGATCGTTCACGTGGATGGTGCCGGACTCGATACGGCCGGTAACAACGGTACCACGACCGGTGATGGAGAAGATGTCCTCGATAGGCATGAGGAAGTCCTTGTCAACAAGGCGCTCAGGGAGCGGAATGTACTCATCGACTGCGTCCATGAGTTCCATGACCTTGTCTTCCCAAACTTTCTCACCGTTCAGAGCACCAAGTGCGGAACCACGGATGATGGGGCAGTCCTCATCGAACTTGTAGAAAGCGAGGAGGTCACGGATCTCCATCTCTACGAGGTCGAGCATTTCCTCATCGTCAACAAGGTCAACCTTGTTCATGAAAACGAGGATCTTAGGGACGTTAACCTGACGGGCGAGCAGGATGTGCTCACGGGTCTGAGGCATGGGACCGTCGGTGGATGCGACAACAAGGATAGCACCGTCCATCTGAGCAGCACCTGTTACCATGTTCTTCACATAGTCAGCGTGGCCAGGGCAGTCAACGTGAGCATAGTGACGACTTGCGGTCTCGTACTCAACGTGTGCGGTGTTGATGGTGATACCACGCTCTTTCTCTTCGGGAGCGTTGTCGATCTGGTCGAAGGACTTCACCTTGTCGGCGTTACCCGCAACGCGCTCTGCCAGCACCTTGGTGATGGCGGCGGTGAGGGTGGTCTTACCGTGGTCAACGTGGCCGATAGTACCGATGTTGACATGCGGTTTGGTTCTCTGGAATGTTTCTTTTGCCATAGTTTTTATTATTGTTTAAACAATTGTTTCTTAACCCAAAAAAAGAGCCGGTGATGGGAATTGAACTCATGACCTCATCCTTACCAAGGATGCGCTCTACCCCTGAGCTACACCGGCTTTTATATATTGGAGCGGAAAACGAGGTTCGAACTCGCGACCCTCAGCTTGGAAGGCTGATGCTCTACCAACTGAGCTACTTCCGCGCGGGTGGGAGGAGGTGGACTCGAACCACCGAACCCTGAGGGAGCGGATTTACAGTCCGCCGCAATTGCCGCTATGCGATCCTCCCAAGTGAGTGTTTTTCAACACTTTATGTCCTTTCGAGCCGATAGAGGGATTCGAACCCACGACCCCGAGATTACAAATCACGTGCTCTGGCCAACTGAGCTATATCGGCAGCTCTTTAGAATCCTCCACCTCTGAAAGGACTGCAAAGGTAGGTACTTTTTTTGAATTCACCAAAACTTTTTAAATATTTTTCATCATCGAAATGAAAAGATCAAAAAGGCTTTCGGTGTCAAGGCCGCAGTCCTCAAGCTGCTGGTTGCGGGTGGCCTGGGGGATGAACCGGTCCGGAATGCCAACTCCCTTAATGACAGGTGCATCCGGCCTGGCGGCAAAGTACTCAGAGACGGCCCCGAACAGGCCGCCCTTGAGGCAGCCGTCCTCCAGGGTCACTATTGCTTTGAACCTGGATACCTCTTCAAGGATGTCCGTGTCCAGCGGCTTAAGCCAGCGCATGTCATATACGGCCGGGCAGGACCAGTAATCTATCTTGTGACGCCTGGCCGCCTCCAGGGCGCGGTTTGCAACCGGGCCAAGGGCAAGCACCGCCACGCCCTTGCCGTCCAGGAGCTTGCGCCCCTTGCCTACGGGCATGGCCTCGAACTGCGCTTCCTTCCATGGAGTCCCCTCCCCGTACCCGCGCGGATACCTTATAATAAAGGGGCCTTCCTTGGCGGACAGGGATGTATACATAAGGTTCTTGAGTTCCACCTCGTTGGAGGGGGCGGCCACTATGGCTCCGGGTATGGAGCGGTATGCGGCAAGGTCAAAGCAGCCGTGATGGGTGGCGCCGTCCTCCCCTACCAGGCCTCCGCGGTCAAAGCAGAGGGTTACCGGGAGCTTCTGGAGGGCAATATCGTGGATTATGTTGTCGTATGCTCTCTGGGAGAATGAGGAGTAGATGTTGCAGAATGGCTTCATTCCCGCGGCGGCAAGGCCTGCGGAGAACGTGACGGCGTGGCCTTCCTCGATGCCCACGTCAAAGAACCTGTCCGGGAAGGCGGCGGCAAGGCGGTTCATTCCGCAGCCCGATGCCATGGCGGGGGTGATGCCAACCACGCGGTTATCGGCCCTGGCAAGTTCCACCAGAACCTCTCCGAAGACGTCCTGGTAGCGGTCCTTGTCGCTGACGGTCTTGATGCGATCGCCCGTGAGGGGGTTGAATCGGCCCGGAGCATGCCAGACCGTGGGATCCGCCTCTGCGGGGGCATAACCCTTGCCTTTCTTGGTCTGGATGTGAAGGATACGGGGACCGCTGAGCCTGCGAAGCCTGCGGAGGATGTCCGTCATCTGGTCTATATCGTTCCCGTCAACAATGCCAAAATAGCGGAAGCCCATGGCCTCAAAAAGGTCACCGCCGCTCTTCTTTACCAGGAAAGACTTGGTGCTGATAATCCTGCGCTGGAGCCAGCTCTTGAATTTTCCATCCTGGAGACTGGTCCAGACCTTGTTCTTGACACGGTTGTAAGTGGCGGAGGTGGTTATTCTGAGCAGATAGTTGTGAAGGCCGCCGCGGGCTTCGTCGATGGAGATGTTGTTGTCGTTGAGGACTACAAGAACATCGGCCTTGGAGTTGCCGGCGTTGTTGAGACCTTCCCATGCCAGGCCGCCGGTGAGGGAGCCGTCGCCGATTATGGCCACCGCCTTCTCCCCTGTTCCCATTAGCCTTGCCGCCTCTGCATAACCAAGCGCTGCGGAAACGGATGTTGACGAGTGGCCGGCGCCAAAGGCATCGTACGGACTCTCAGACATCTTGGGGAAACCGCTGATGCCGTCTCTTTTCCTGTTCTCCTTGAATGCCTCACGCCTTCCGGTTATTATCTTGTGGGCATAGGCCTGGTGACCTACGTCAAAGATTAGTTTGTCCTTGGGGGTGTCATATATATAATGAAGCGCCACGATGAGTTCCACGGCACCAAGGCTTGATCCAAGGTGGCCCGGATTCTCCGCGCAGCACTTTACCATATAGTCCCTTATCTCCTCACAAAGCAGCTTAAGCTTCTTCTTAGACAGCTTTCTGAGGTCCGACGGGGAGTCTATCTTGTCCAGTATCTTGTACATTTCCCACAAAGATAGTCATTTTCTCCGACATACCGAATCCCCTGGCGTACCATGTACACGAACACCCGCATTTTAGACCCGTTTTGCCGGTACTCACGTCTTGACTGACGCGAATACCGGCATTATCTGGCGTTTTTGGGGGTGTTGACGTCCGGCGCTATCCTTCCTCTAATAGCTGAACGCAGAGTTCAATCTCACGTTGCCATCCCTTTTCTTTGGCATTGGCGTCCCAGGCCGGGCCGGGAGAGTGACTCCATGAAACAGAGATATAGTATCCAGGCTCGTGATAATACTTCTGAATGTTGGTGGCCGTGTAAAGGATTTGTCCTGTTTCCCGGTCACATAATGTAAAGCCATCGTTGAAATAATTACATTTGAGAAACTCCTCGTCTGTATCAATCCACTCGTTATCCACATAACGGCACATACCTGATAAGACCCGTACCGGCCGGGACTCATCTTCGTATATGAAAATCCACATTTGGAATCCATTGTCTCCCTGGCCTCCGGCATAAAGAACCCTGATGGGATTGTCAGACTGTTCAATCTGCTGGCAAGACAATAGAAGAATTGAAGCGAAAACTGCTATTACCCTGAATAGTATGTTTCTCATTTTTCAAGCATTTTTATCTACCTATAAAATCCTTTATTAGGCTAATCTTGCATGCGGTTCGGAGGGTTTTGCCAATACCGGCATAGGAAAATGTTGACTTTTGGGTGGGTAAAAGTTAATCATTCTGAATGCAAATATCGGAAAAAAATGCCAATACAGTCAAGTATGAGGCCTATTTATAAATTTATCCGTGTCACAGTTGAATAAACGGATAATCTTTCTGTACTTTGCCAAATGAAAAATAGAAAAGAAAGGGAAGAAATACGGGCTAAGGGTAAAGGTTATTATCACTTCTGCACAGATGGCCTGAAAACAGGAAAACTGTTTTACAATGCCGCTCAATTATCCTATGGCATGATACTGATTGGCCTGCTGGCATTTAAGTACAATTTGAAGGTATATGCATTTGTACTTATGCCAAACCATATCCATATCATATTGAGCGGCACGGGAGAGAATTGCCTGAAAGCCTTCTATTATTTCAAATACAAGGTATCCCTGAGACTGAAAAAGGACGGTTATCCCCCTCTTCCAGATGATTATGGCTTTATCCTGAAGGAGATTCCGGACAAAGACTGTATGAAGAGTGAACTTGCGTACGTTCTCCGGAACCCTCTGGAGAAAGATTATTCAAGCATTGCAGGCCATGTCTGGGGATCAGGATGGCTTTATCATTCCGGCATTTCAGAATTCATTTCAGGCAAAAGGGTAGATGAAATGTCTGAAAGAGAGGTAATAAGACTCACCGGGACCGAATTGGCACTGCCCGGTCATTGGAGATTACATCCGGTTATGGGGCTGCTGCCCGGAAGTTTCGTGGACATGTCGATGGTAAAGCGTCTCTTTCCGACCGCCAAAGACTTCGAAGTGGCTATGGTAAAAGATTTTGAATCATTTGTAAGGACGGCAAGGGCACTTAACGAAGACATTGAGTTCTCCAGCACAGAAATCAAAAGCATAGTTAACCTGACGCTCCAAAACAGCTTCAAAGGCACCTCCCTCAACGAGCTCACCCAAGATGCAAAATGCAAACTTGCAGTAATCCTTGGCAACAAGTATGGCCTGACGTCATATGAAATATCACAGGGAATATATCTCAAGGAGAGTATTGTCCGCCAAGTGCTTTCGGCAAAAGAATACCGCAAAATAACCTAAACACCCGCAATTTTGGTCGATTTTGCCGGTACTCACGTCATGCACGACGCGAATACCGGCATTATAAGGCATTATTGCGGGGATTGAGGTCGAACGGCCGGGCAACGGGGCGGCGCATGGGCTACAAATCCAGTGTGCCGCCGCGGTAGAAATTGACGAGGGAGGTTTGGAAGACGTACTCGTAGGTGGCCTGGATGGCGTCTGAGCGGGTTTTGAGCATCTGGGTGCGGGATTCGTTGAATTCCGTGATGGTGGCTTTGCCGTTCTCATACTTGGCCTGGACCAGCTCGAAGGCGTCCTGAGCGGCGGAAGCGGCCATGAGTGACGCGTCATATTTGGCACGGGCCGCAACGGCACCGTTCCATGCCTGCTGGATCTCCTTGTACAGCTGCTGCTGCACCTGGCGCAGGCGCACCTGCTGCGCAGTGCGGCTGAGCTGCGCGCTCCGCACCTGATTGCGTGTAGAGAACTTGTTAAAGATAGGAATGCTCAGCGACAGCCCCACATACTGGCTGAAGTTGTCGTTCATCTGGTCCCAGAAACCCTTTCCGCCGTAATTGGAGTAATAGTTGGTCCCAAGCCCGGCGCTCAAAGACAGTGACGGCATGTATGCAGCCTTTGCAATGGCAATGCTCTTGTCCGATGCGTCCAGGCGCAGCTGCTCCGCACGCACGGCGGGGCGGAGGCCGCAGGCCTGGTCGTAGATATCGTCAGGAGTACCAAGATAGAAATCCTCCACCTGGACCTCCGGACGCACAACGGAAAAGCCGTCGAATGTGGGGAATTCCAGCAGCTGGGCAAGGTCCAGCAACGCCACCCGCAAATTGTTCTCCGCCTGCACCAGAGTCACCTGACTCTGTGCCAGGGAAGCCTTCTGCTGTGACAGTTCCGCAGAGGAAGCCTTACCTGCACGCAAAAGTCCCTCAAGACGCGCAACCTGCAGGGAATCAATAGTTATCTGCTGCCTGGCTACATCCAGAATCTCGTAATTGTACAGAATCTGAACGTAGGCCTGGGCTACGGAAACGCGGATATCGTCCCGGGCCTTTTCCAGGTCGGCGGTGGCGGCGTCAAGGTTCAGGCGCGCCTGGGAAATGCGGTTGGGCGTTGCCAGGCCGTCGAAAAGATTCACACCGGCGCCAATGGAAAAACCGGTTGTAGATGAGTTTCCGGAGGCGTACGTGTTGTCACCGCCAAGGCCTCGGCCAAAGCTCCAGTTCTCCGAGGCCGATGCCTGCACGGCAGGTGCAAGTGACCACTGTGCGGAGTTAAGGTCTATCTCAGAACTCTGCCGGCTCATTTCCTGCTGCACCACGCTCAGGTTGTGCTCCAGGGCCCAGTCCATGCATTCCGCAAGTGTCCAGGGGTGGCCCAGATCCGGCGTGGCCACGGAATCGACCGCCACGGCCAGGGCTATAATCAGTGCTGCTGTCATGGCTTCTTTGTTATGATTTCATTTCCGCGGACCTTTTCCCCTGTGGAGAGGCCGCTCTTAATCTCGATGTTCACGCCGTCCGACAGCCCGGTTTCAACGTCCCGTCGCTCATACCCGGCAGGCCCGCTCACAAAGACGTATGTATCGTCCCCGTCCCACTGGATGGCGCTTTCCTGGATGCTGACCACGTCTTCCGCCTTTTGCAGGACGATTTCCGCGTTGGCGCTGTAGCCGCTGCGGACGGTGATGCCCTTGGGGACTTTCACGCTGGCCTTGATCTCGAAGAGGTTGGTGCCGTTGGACTCAGTGGCCTTTGGGGCGATGTATTCCAGCGTCGCGTCCAGGCTCACGTCCTGAAGGGCGCCCACGGTAATCGTCACCGGAAGGCCAAGGGAGATTCGGCCCACCTCTGTCTCGTCGATGTTGCCGTCGAAGATGAGATCGTCCATGTTGGCCACGGTGGCGATGGTGGTACCGTCGTTGAAGGTGTTGGACATGGTGACGCTGTTGCCCACCTTCACCGGTACGTCCAGGATGAGGCCGGAGATGGTGGAACGCACCAGCGTGGAGCTCCCGGAGGCGTTGGACGATGAAACACCGTCCCTGATAATCTCCAGGGCCTCTTTTGCCGATGCCAGCTCCTCCTGCGCCTGCAGCCACTGCTGGTAGGACTTTTCGTACTCATCGGCACTCACGAGGTTCTTGTCGTAGAGGGTCTTTTCACGCTCGTAGTCCGTCTTCACCTGCTTGGCGTTGACCTCCGCCAGGCGCACGCGGCTCTGGGCCGATGACAGCGAGCTCATGTCCGGAATCACCTTGAGCTTGGCTATGATCTCGCCCTGCTTCACGCTCTGGCCGGCCTCCTTGTAGAGCTCCGCCACAATGCCGCTGATCTGGGGCTTGATGTTGACCTCGTCCCTGGGCTGGATCTTTCCGGTGAGGACGGTGCTCTTGACGATGGTTCCCACCGTTGCCTCCAGCTCCTGGTACTGCGCCTCCTTTGGCTTTGACCTATTGTACAGGTACGCGAATGTTCCGGCAAAGATTGCCACAACAAGGACGACGATGATGTATTTGCCTATTTTCTTCATATAACGTTTATTTTGTTTCTATTATTAGATTCTTCGCTTCGATCAGAATGACAGGTGGTGTTACTCATCACGCATTGCGTCAACAGGTTTTACGGCCATGGCGCGGGTGGCGGGCATGAGGCCGGCCACGACGCCAAGGACGGTGAGGAGGAGGGCGGCGAGCAGGGCCGTCCAGAACGGGACCTGGAAGGCAGCCTTGAGGATGCCGTCCTGGGTCATTGCAAGCTCCACGCCGGCAAGGATGAGCACACTGAACACAATTCCCAGCATGCCTGCAACAAGGGTGAGGATGATGCTTTCCGACATTATCTGCCCCAGGATCTGGTTGGGAGTTGCGCCTATGGCGCGGCGGATGCCAATCTCCGTGGTGC
>Ga0265298_10001866_pt1 | contig 30607 bp, 52 predicted proteins | sample AusTroGonzalo_MG_3_FD_193486 | JGI IMG/M metagenome (GOLD analysis project Ga0265298, IMG submission 193486) | Bovine rumen microbial communities from tropical cattle in Woodstock, Queensland, Australia - Gonzalo_01 | ecosystem: Host-associated > Mammals > Digestive system > Stomach > Rumen ...
TCGGCACATATCTCGCAAAAAGACCAAGGTGGTCAATGAAAGGTAACGGCATGGAATACAAAGGCATACCATACTTACAAAACAAGCTCACACAGAAAAGAACCAGGGTTATTATGCGTTATTTGTACTACGATATGAAGAATTTCGCAGTAGATTTCGGCATAAGCACGCCCCCGGAGCTGAGATATTGGAACTCTGTTGTTGGATGGTGCGCCAAAGGTGTTGACAGCCTCGCAGATCGGTTGGAACTGACAGGGTTCCGTGATGATGTTTTTAACCTTGAGCAGATCTACACAGCAAACAACAAAGATGTGCTTTTTGACTCCGCCGTTCTGGGTGCGTTGATTGCATCATGTAATTTCATTTATGTTTCCGAGGACGAAAACGGGTTCCCTCGGTTCCAGGTAATCGATGCTGCAAACGCAACGGGCATCATGGATGAAACAACGGGCCTTTTACATGAAGGCTACGCAGTTTTGGAGCGTGATGAGGCCCAAGCAGTAGTCCGGGAGGCATATTTCACCTACGAATACACGGCATACTATACCCGGGGAGTTTTGACGGAGTGGAGAGCGAACAAAGCGCCTTACCCGTGCCTTGTTCCTATCGTGTACAGACCTGACAGCGTAAGACCTTTTGGCCACTCACGGATCAGTAGGGCGGCGATGTCTACGGTTGGTAGCGCCCTCCGTACCATAAAGCGCTCAGAGATTGCATCCGAGTTCTATTCCTTCCCGCAGAAATGGGTGACAGGTGTTGACCCGTCTGCGGAACAGATGGACAAGTGGATGGCAGCTATGTCTGCCATGATGAAATTTGGACTCAATGAGGACGGAACAGACCACGTTAAGGTTGGTCAGTTCACTCAGCAAAGCATGACACCCCATGCGGAACAGCTTAAGATGTTCGCCTCGCTGTTTGCGGGCGAAATGGGACTTACCCTTGATGATCTTGGGTTCCCCCAGAGCAATCCGTCATCCTATGAGGCAATCAAAGCGGCTCACGAAAACTTGAGACTTACCGCAAAGAAAGCTCAGAGGACATTTGATGTTGGTTTCATCAATGCCGGTTACCTTGGTGCGTGCATCCGTGATAACTTCAAGTATAGAAGAACACAGCTCAGCATGACCAAGCCTGTTTGGATGCCTGTTTTCCCGGCTGATGTTTCCATGCTCGGTGCCATTGGCGATGCAATCGGCAAGATCAACGGAGTTCTCCCTGACTACATCACGGAAGAAAAGATTATGGAGATTGCAGGAATATAGGAGGCAGAAATGACAACAAAGTACACAACAGGACAGGCGGTTTTGATACCCGCAGTTATCAGATCGGCATCGGAAGAAAATGGCGTTGTTAAATACCATGTAGATACCGGGGATATTTGGGACGGCATCACGGAAGATCAGATCACCGAGGCACCAGAGGCAAGTGCCATTGCATTTGATAACGCACTCCGCCGGATGAACAGAGAGATTTGGCGATAAAGCATAATGCTTTTCGTGGCATGACATGGGTTGCAAACCATGGGCGATACTACCACCGTATCGCCTTTTTTCATGCCCTTTAGGTGGGGAAAGGTGGGAAAGATGACAGATGTAGTACCTGAGTTAAAAAAGGCCATCGATACATCCTTTCAATCAAACATGATGAAGGATAGACAGATAGCCAGCATTTCAAAGCGGATCCGGGACGGGACCGCAACACTTGTGGATGGTCACAAGTACGCAGAACAGGTCGGAAAGAACCTGTCCAAGGCCTTAAAAGATAATCTGACAGCGGAGACCTTACCCGATGGCAAGTTGTATTACAACATCGCCAAACGGACCGTGGTTCCATCGCTGGAAAAAGATTATCAGCTTGTCAATAAGACCGCAGCACAGATCCAGGCCATAGAGGATGCCAAAAAGGGTATTGGTTTGCAGTCGATACAAGCCAAGTTCCCCGATTTACGGGTATCTGACCTCATTGACAAGATGACCGAGGATGAAATCGAGTTGGAGGAGGCCCTTAAGTGGGTCGGAGAGCCTATCGTGAACAATTCCGAGGCGTTCTTTGATGATTACATCAGAGCCAATGCAGATTTTCGGTCAGAGTCTGGGATGCAAACAACAATCACCCGCCATGCTGAGAGCGGTTGTTGTGGTTGGTGTTCTGGTCTTACGGGGACCTATGAATATGGGAACGCCCCGGATGACATATACCAACGGCATGAGTATTGCCGCTGCGCTGTGACCTATGAGTCAAAAAAGTTAAGCATCCGTCAGGATGTTTGGTCAAAACAAACATGGAGTACAGCGGAAGAGCTGGAAACACGGAAAAATTATGGGAGGTAAATGATGGGACGGATTGGTGAACAATCCCCCTCTTTTACCAATGTTGCTCAAAATCAGCCTACAAAAGGCCAAGAGGCAATCGACCTTTATAAAAGCACAACACAATCCCTTTTAGAGTGGCAAGAGATCCAGATAAACGGCATTATGTCCGTCAATAATGATGGCCTATGGACTTATATGCGTTACGGCATTTGCGTTTCCAGGCGAAACGGCAAAGGCGAAATCCTGGCGGCAAGAGAATTTGACGGCATTGTGAACCTTGGCGAAAAGGTGTGCCACACAGCGCACCGAACAACTACATCACATGATGCTTTTGTTAGGCTTTATACACTACTAAAAAAAGCCGGGTATGAAGAACACTCGAAGAAGAAAAAGCAGATGCCAGAAAAGTCATTTTTCGCATCCAAACAATATGGCCTTGAGCATATCGAGGTTACGGGAGGCGGAACAATCGACTTTAGAACACGTACAAACAATGGCGGTCTTGGTGAAGGTTTCGACCTTCTTATCATTGATGAGGCACAGGAATACACCTCGAAACAGGAAAGCGCCCTCATTTATACGGTTTCGGCATCAAAGAACCCCCAGACAATCTTTGTAGGGACACCGCCCACGGTTATTTCTGGCGGTGATGTTTTCCCGAATATGCGTAAGAGCGTTATTGAGGGTAGGGCAGTAGATACCGGGTGGGCTGAATGGTCCATTGAGGAACAGGCCAAAGACATCAACGATGTTGACCTGTGGTACAAATACAATCCATCCCTCGGGACAATCCTGTCGGAAAGAAATATCCGAGCTGAGCTATCCGGGGATGAGTTGGATTTTAATATCCAGCGCCTAGGGTTCTGGGTTACCTATAACCAAAAATCTGAGATCTCACCCGGCGAGTGGGATGAGCTGAAATGCAAAAAGTCACCGCCACTTAAGGAAAAGCGCTATATCGGCATCAAATACGGGAGAGACGGAACAAACGTTGCAATGTCGATTTCCGCAAGGACTACAACGGGAAAGATATTCGTTGAGACCATCGATTGTGTATCTGTTCGGGCCGGTAATCATTGGATTTTCAAAGTGTTGCAAAACCCCAAGATTGCCAAGATTGCCGTGGACGGAGCAAGCGGACAAAACCTTTTATCGGATCAGATGAAAGAACAGGGTATAAAAAAACGCCCGGTCCTTCCTACGGTCACAGAGATCATTTCCGCCAATGCGATGTTTGAACAGGGACTATACGCCAAGGAAATATGTCACATGGGTCAAGGCTCACTCCGTAACGTGGTTACGAACTGTGAGAAGAGGCTGATCGGAAGTAAAGGCGGGTTCGGTTATAAGTCCATCCAGGAAGGCGCTGATATAGCAATCATGGATTCAATGATCCTGGCCTATTGGCTATGCGCCACAGATAAAGAGAGAGCAACAAACCAACATATCAGTTATTAAAGAGCGCCCGCAAAGGCGCTTTTTTAATAAAACAACTTACGTTACTCACGGTAAAGAGGAGGAAAGAAAATGAGTGATTTTAAGGTTATCGAGACACAGGAAGATTTTGATGCAGCCATTCAGAAACGGCTCGAGCGGAAGGAAAAGGAAGTTGCAGAGAACTTCAAAGACTATTTAAGCCCCGACAAGGTAGAGGCATTGAAAGCCGACTATGAAAAGAAACTTGCCGATGCGAACAAGGTTGTTGAGGAGGCCACTTCCAAGCTGAATGAGCATGACAAGATCGTGTCTGAACTGACCGACAGAGCGACTAAGGCCGAAACAAGCCTGTTAAAAGCCAAAATCGCACATGAGAACGGCGTTCCTTACGAGCTGGCAAACAGACTTGTAGGGTCTACGGAGGAAGAGTTAAAGAAGGATGCAGAGACCTTATCCGGGTTTATGAAACCTTCCACAGCTCCCCCGGTTAGAACAAGCGAAACGCCAAAAGGTAACGATAAAACTGCAGCATTATCCCAGATGCTGGCACAACTTAATGGAGGAGAATAAACATGGGTAGCACATTAGAAAAAGGTTCCTTATTTCCCGAAGTCCTGGTAAACGAGATGGTAAACCTCGTAAGAGGTAAATCTAGCCTTGCTAGACTGTCTCAGTCCGCACCTCTGCCTTTCAACGGCGCAAAGGTGTTCACTTTCAATTTCGACAACGAAGTAAACCTTGTTGGCGAGAGCGCAGCAAAGGCAAACGGAGGCGCAACGATCAATGCAGTTTCCATGCAGCCTGTTAAGGTTGAATACGGCATGAGAGTTTCTGACGAGTTCAGATACGCAGCCGAGGAAGTACAGTTACAGTACCTCCAGGCATTTGCAGAGGGATTTGCCCGCAAGGTTGCAAGAGGTATCGACATCATGGCTATGCACGGTGTCAACCCCCGGACCGGCCTTACCGCAAGCGCCCTGACCAACAAGAACTTTGATGATCTTGTTAGTAACCTTGTTTCCTACGATGCAACCACTCCCGATGCAAACGTTGAGAGCGCAATCGCAATGGTTGAGTCCGCAGAGCATGAGGTAACAGGTATGGCTATGGCTCCCGCGTTCAAGAACGCCCTGGCAGCCATGAAAGCCGGCTCCACTTCTAACGAGCCTCTGTTCCCTGAACTTGGCTGGGGAACCACCGCAGGTTCTCTGAGAGGACTGCCCGTTGATACCAACCCCACCGTTTCCTTCAAGAGCGGTGATGACAGATCCATCATCGGTAACTTTGCTGACTACTTCAAGTGGGGCTATTCCAGAGAGATCCCCATCGAGATCATCGAATATGGTAACCCCGACAACTCTGACGAGGGCGATCTGAAAGGACACAACCAGGTATACATCAGAGGTGAGGCTTACATCGGCTGGGGCATCCTTGTTCCCGATGCGTTCGCAATCGTGACTGCAGCAGAGAGCCTGTGATGAAGTACCGTAACATCGTGACCGGGATCGAGTTTGAGACAAAGTGTTTAATCAGCGGGGACAACATTGTCCCCGTTGATGTTGTTGTCGAGGAAAAACCCAAAACAACAAAACCAAAGGCCAAACCCGCACCGGCACAGACGAAAAAGAAAGGGGCAAAAAAATGAGCGAACCGTTTGCAACGGTCAGCGACATCATTGCTTTATGGAGACCCTTAACGGAAACAGAGCAAGAGAGGGCATCCGCCCTTTTACCGCTCGTTTCAGACGAGATCCGCGTTATCGGACAGGGTGTTGGCAAGGATGTTGACCAGATGGGTATTGATAATCCGCCCTATGCAAACGTTCTCAAAATTGTAACTGTGGATGTGGTGTCCCGTGTCCTCCGTCAAACAACGGAGGGGGACGCCATGACACAGGAGGCACAATCTGCCCTTGGGTATTCGTGGTCAGGGACCTATGCGGTCCCCGGCGGTGGAATTGCCAATGCCATAATGAGAAATGACCTCAAACGGCTTGGTTTACTGTCTCAACAGATCGGGGTGATTTACACATGGCAAAGATCAAAGGAACATCCGTAACCTTATACACCGAGAAACAAACCGGGACAGATCCTTTTGGCAATCCCATTGTTAAAGAGACCGCGGTGGTAGTTAATAACGTGCTTATCGGTGAGCCGTCAACGGATGATATAACATCATCCGTCCAGCTTTACGGCAAACAGATCAAGTATATGTTGGCTATTCCCAAAGGTGACGAGAACGATTGGACGGACCGCCGTGTTGATTGGGTGGATGCTTATGGCATTACCCATAATTTACATACGTTTGGGTTCCCTATAACAGGGATTGAGGGGAATATCCCTCCCCAACTTCCCTGGCACATGAAGGTAAGGTGCGAGGAATATGGCTAAAGTAAAATTCAAGCTAAATCTGAAAGGCCTTAACGAACTGATGAAGTCCGAAGAGATGCAAAACATCTTAGAGGAAACGGGAAAAAGGGTCGCTAATAATGCCGGGAAAGAATACGGTACACGTGTTCACCTGGCATCCTTTGTGGCTATCGCCAATGTTTACCCGGACAGTAAAGAGGCGGCGGAGGACAATTACAACAACAATACACTCTTAAAGGCGTTGAGGTAACTTAACGCCTTTTCTGTGTTGAGGTGCGAAATGATCGAAGTCAGTGTTTTAGATTATCTCAATTCCAAGCTGACGGAACGTGTATACACGGAAATCCCAAAGACAATGCCTGAGAAGTTCTACGTTTTGGAAAAGACGGGAGGCGGTCTGTCAAATCATATATCAAAATCATCGTTTGCTTTACAAGCTTACGGAAAGTCGATGTATGAGGCGGCATCCATGATCTACACCGCCAAAGACAACTTGTTGGCTGATACGTTTTTGGAATTGTCCGAGATTTGTTCCATCCAATGGGACGGAGAGTACAACTTCACAAGCGAAACCCAAAAGAAATACCGCTATCAAGCGGTTTTTTCAGTTACACATTATTAAACAGGAGGAAGAACAATGCCTAATAATACTCAGAATGTCAGTGTAGGTAAGCCTAATGTTGCCGGCGCAATCTATGTAGCACCCCTCAACAGCACTCTGCCTACGGACGCAACTACTTCTTTGGATGCAGCGTTCAAGGCCCTCGGTTATGTGTCCGAAGATGGTCTGACCAACAGCACCGGCCTCGAGGTTTCCAAAATCAAGGCATGGGGTGGTGACACCGTACTCGTTACCACCACATCCAAAGAGGACACTTTCAAATTTACACTTCTCGAAGTGCTGAAAAAGGAAGTTGCACAGTTTATCTACGGATCTGCAAACGTAAGCGGTGACCTTTCCACGGGTCTTACCATTACGGCTAACAGCTCCGAGAGCGAAGAGGTTGCCATCGTAATCGACATGATGCTCAGAGGCGATGTCGCAAAGCGTATCGTTATTCCTGATTGCAAGATCAGCGAGGTTGAGGACATCGTTTACAAGGATGATGAGGCGATTGGTTACGGTTGCACCGTTGACTGTCTGCCTGACTCCAATGGCGATACTCACATCGAGTACATGATCGACAATTCCACATCCTACTAAACCAGAGGGGGTAACGTATGAACATCACAACCAAGTCAGGGTTCAAATGCAAAGTGGACCCGGAGAGATTGAGAAGTTGGGATTTTATCAAATCCCTTGCCAAGACAGAGAAGGGCGGCGCTGATTCCGTTATTGGAATTACAGAGGCCGTCACTCTGTTACTTGGCGAAGAAGGAGAACAGGCGCTTTGCAATCACTTGAAAGGCGATAAGAGCTACGCTGACTCAGCTGATGTGATCGCTGAGTTCAAAGAGATTATGGCGCTGATGAATGAAAAAAAATAATGTACCTCGCCGGTATGATTGCGCTGGACGAGGATGCGCTGATCTGTGACCTTGCGGAGACCTACCATATATACGATATGCGGTCATTCGATCCTTCATATATCGGAATATTAGCGGTTGGCCTCCCTGACGGTTCACGGATAAAGAAGAGGCTGTCTGGAACGGATGTTGACTTAATAACAATCATCCTCGCCAAGATAGCAGACAACATGGCAATCAATGTATGGATGAAAACAAAAGACGCACAGAAAGGGCGGAACCGCCCGAAGTCTTTATTAGATACTTTGTTGCACAGGAATAAAGAAAACAACTTACAGACTTTCAAAAACGGTGCAGCATTTATGGAAAAGTGGAGGTCCGTAACACATGGCGGCTGAACTTGGCAAAGCGTATGTGCAAATCATCCCTAAGGCGGAAGGCATTAGTGGAAACATAGAGAACGAGCTTGGCGGAGGCATGAAGTCCGCCGGACTGCTTGCCGGTAACAACCTTGTCGGCGCATTGACGGGCGTTATTGCGGCGGCCAAGATTGGTGAGTTCCTTGGCGATTCTATCGCAACCGGTATGAACTTCGATAAGTCCATGTCACAGGTAGCAGCCACGATGGGCATGTCTATGGAAGAGCTTGCAACACAGGTCGGCTCTGCATCTACCGCTTATGGTGAGTTCACAGGTAACCTCCGGGAATATGCACAGTTCATGGGTTCCAACACGGCCTTTTCCGCATCACAGGCGGCTGACGCACTCAATTACATGGCCCTTGCCGGATATGATGTCCAGACCTCAATGGATATGCTCCCGAACGTGTTGAACCTTGCTGCAGCGGGTAGCATGGAGCTTGCTGCCGCATCCGATATGATTACGGACGCATCCTCGGCACTCGGCCTTAGTCTCGATGAGACTTCCCTTATGGTAGACAAGATGGCAAAGGCAGCCTCGAAATCCAATACGAGCGTTGCTCAACTTGGTGAGGCTATCTTGACCGTTGGCGGTACCGCAAAGGATCTGACCGGGGGAACAACAGAGCTTGCCCAGGTACTCGGTATCATGGCTGATAACGGTATCAAAGGATCTGAGGCTGGTACTCACTTGCGGAATATCATGTTATCCATGACCCCTAAGTCAGAGGCGGCGGCAAAGGCAATGGAAATGCTTGGCCTTAACGCTTACGACTCTATGGGTAACTTAAGACCTCTTGGCGATGTATTCCAAGACCTCGCAGCATCCATGGAGGGCATGAGTACAGAGGAACGCAACAACGTTCTTAAGAATATCTTTAACAAAACAGATCTGGCGGCGGTCAATGCTTTACTTGCTACGAGCGGTGAACGTTGGGACCAGCTCGCATCCGACATTGATGCGGCATGGTATACCGTAAAGACCATGGATGAAGAGCTTAAGAACGTTGGCCTGTCAACCTCGGGTATGCAGACCAACTTAGAAAAGCTCGGTGTTTCCGCTGACGTATTCCAGAGTGCTTTTGATTCTTCCGCCGGTAGCGCTGAAATGCTTGCCGAGGATTTGTGGGAGGCGGCAGATGCGGGTGTCAGCTATGACGATATTGTAAATGCCCTTGGTGGAGACCTAGGCGTTTTACAGACCGCATTTGATGCAACCACAGGCGCAGCACAGGCCATGGCTGATACACAGCTTGATAACCTTGAGGGCGATGTGACCTTATTTAAGTCAGCGTTGGAAGGCGTACAGATTGCATTAAGTGATGCCATCACACCTGCGCTCAGGGAAATCGTGAGCATGGGTTCCGAGCTGATGAGTTCTTTGACCGCTGCCATTACGGAGGGTGACTTCTCCGGGTTTGAAGAAATCGGGCGGAAGGCCGTGGAGTTATTCAAAAACGCGGTGATCGGAACGCCAGACAGATACCAGGCAGGTTTTGAACTCGTAACGGGTTTCCTTAATAGCATTACCGAAAAATTCCCTGAGATCCTTTCAAAAGGAATAGCTATGGCGAGCGAGATCATAACAGGTATCGTTTCCAAGATCCCTGATTTGATCCGGTCAGCGTCAACCATGATACAGACGCTGTTAGAGTTCATCATCGCAAATGCCCCGACCTTGTTAGAAGGCGGTGTCGAACTACTAATGAACGTGGTTCACGGGATTTTAGATAATCTTCCTGAGATTATTCGCGCTACGGTGGAACTCATCCAAACTCTGCTCACAACGATAGTCGAACACCTGCCGGAGATCCTGCAGATGGGTATCGAGCTTGTGGGCGAATTGATAGCAGGTCTGATTTCCTGTCTGCCTGATCTGGTAGCAGGTGCGTTACAACTCGTGCAAGGTTTATGGGATGCGTTCTTATCCGTTAATTGGGCTGATTTGGGATGGCAACTCATCCAGGGCGTTATAAACGGTATCAAAAACGCAGCCGGCAACCTCGCTCAGGCAGCGATGGACGCAGCCAAAGGCGCGTTCGATGCGGCGTGCGATTTCCTCGGTATCAATTCCCCGGCGAGAAAAGGTATCTACATCGGTGAGATGTTGGATGCCGGTTTCGCAGAAGGTATCACGCAGAGTTCCGACCTTGTGGATAAAGCAGTCAATGACCTTGCATCCACGGCAACAAGCGACCTCATGGTTGCTACCAAGGGCGCAGATTTTGATGTGAATACATCCTCAAACAGCAAAATTGATGTGCTTATATCCCTTTTGAGTGCATATCTTCCCGAAATCGCGGAGAATAAGGGTGTTTCCGTGGATGATTTATACAACGGTTTCAATAGACAGTTAGGATGGGCGATTTCATGAGAACATTCACTCTGATAAATGAAAACGGTACAGAATACAACCTCACAGCCAAAGGCACCGCGTTCTTTTATGGAATTGACGGACTTGGATTTGACAAAAAGCTGGATTTCCAACAGGTAGACGAGCGGTTTTTACTTACCACGGCGAAAATTGCACAGAACAGCGTGAAAGGTTCTGTGCAATTCTTTCAGCCGGGAGCTGTGAACGAATATTTTGAGTTTGCCAAGTTTTGCCAAGGTAAACTCCGCATGAAGTACAACCCCGGTCACGGTGTTTATTACCGGGACGGGTATGTTAAAACAATCGGGCGAAACGATGGAAAAGACATCCGCATTGCAACGATTGACTTTGTTTGCACATCCCCTTGGTACAAGGTTATAAGTCAGTTCAACAACGGGGCCGTCTCAGGCGGTAAAACTTATGATTATGAGTATGACTATGAATACACATCGGCAACACCTGGGTCAATCATGATCGACAGCGACACCATGCAAGAGAGCCCCGTTAAGTTCACCATTTTTGGACCGTCAACAAATCCGTCATGGAGGCACTATGTTGATGGTCAGCTAAAGACAACGGGCAAGATCAACGGCTCCATCTCCGTAAACCACGTTTTGGTCATCGACACAACGGTTATCCCTTGGTCAATCAAACAGTTCGACTCTCTGGGGAACCTCGTTGCGGATATGTACCAAAACAGTGACTTTTCGACAGAGCGGTTTATCCGGCTTGGAAATGGGAGAAATGTTATCACGGTGGACGATGATGGAATTGATACGCTGACAATCAAAGCGGAGGCACAGATCGAGTATGACACCGTTTAATATTGAGATTTTCCACCCGGATTTCTCGTTCGTGCAGCATTTCACGGTTGGGGATGTCACATATCATTATGATTATCTATCAATAGTAGATAACTCGGTTGTGCTGCCGTTCGATGCAGATGTTGGCATTGGTGACTATATTTACCTCAGGGGCGGCGTTATTGACTATTTCGGTGTTATTTCGGCGGTTGTTGTTGATGGCGTGGCGGACGGTTATGCCAAAATCAGTTATAGACCGTTTATCAGCCTGTTTGATACAGAGGTGTTATTTGATACCTCATTGCAAGGCTCCGGGACAACGCTTGAAACGGCGCTCAAAGACCTTGTTGAGGCATATTTCAAGACCAATGCAGATACCTTGCAAAATATCGAGGGTCTGACGGTCAATACGATTTCCACAACCTCAGATTGGACATTCTCGATAGAAAATACCGATGGTCTGAGCTTACAAATTGTGGACCTGTATGAACTCATCACATCCGCGCTGACAAAATACCGGGTCGGGGTCTATGCTACACCCGACATCGAAAATCAGACAATCACGGTTGAAATCGGTATAAAAAACGTGCTCACCCAGACGATAGAGGCGGACCTTCCGAACGTACTAAAGAAGTCCATCACTATTAAGGAAAGCAAAAAGACCACAAACAAGCTGATTGTGTATGACAAAGCGGACCTCACAACAAACGAGGTCTATTACAGGCACAAGGCCGGGGGATATTCCAAGACGGACACGGACAGGATAACCCCGGTTGTTTTTGACTTGCAGACCGTGAGTGTACGGACCGGGCAAACCTTTTCTGATACGGCGGATGCAGCGGCGGCGAAATACTTTGAGGGTGGGGAATACAACAACCTTATCGAAATAACCGTGAACAACGCCGATAATTTGGTCATGCCGTCAGGCTTTACCATAGGCCAGGTGGTGAACATCATTTCTAACGGTACTGTTTATGTGTCCATGTTTACGGGAATGAGCCGAAACTCGGAGACCAAGTTGGTCTTTGGTACTGTTCGGATAGATTTAACGAAAATCTTGAAAGGAGCTTTGAAAAATGGCGAATGAGATAAGTTTGGTTACATGGTCGGGCAGTACGGTAACCCCGTTGGACGATGCCTTGATCTATGAGAAGTTTTCCGCGAATAGCGGAATAATCGAGGGGTGCGAGGTCACTATCAAGGACGCATCCACTTTGCACATCGCAGCCGGGCACGGCATAGTTTGTGGGCGTAAGTTCACCGTGGCCTCTTCCGATGTCCCCGTGGCGTTATCCGGCGGTGATACCTTACTCGGTAGAGTTTACATCCACCTCGACCTTTCTTCCGCATCCGACCCTATCCAGCTGATGACCGAGACGGGTGCAACCCTTACGGACGAAACACAGGAAACCGATGCGAACATCAATGCCGGAGTGTGGGATATGAACGTGGCAACCTATACCGTTTCCACCACCACCATTGCCGACCTTGTGAACGTTGCGCCCTCTATGGAAAACTCCACAAGAGCTATCGGGCAGATTGAGTCAACGAACTTTGCGGTGAACAATTACGCGGTCTCGAAATGCTTTGTGCATAATGGACGGTTATGTAAAGCAACTGCAACCATTACCGCCGGGGATGCGCTTGTAGAAGGCACAAACTTCTCATATACCAACGTGGTAGATGAGTTCGGGAGCGGTGCCTCTGTCGGAGGCGGTGCGCTCTTTATCTTCTCTGATCCTGACGGAGACCATACCAACGAAGAGATTACGATAACAAATGGCGATACCACGGTCACATCCACTGTCACAGGTACGGAGACAACGGTGTCCTATCCGGCAACGGGTACCATCACGGTTACTGTTGGCACAGACTATACAAGGATAATCACCCTCCCTTATTTCAAGGATGTTCATTTCAACCTCGGCGTTTCCAATTACGGCTTTAGGGTATCTAAGGCAACCCAGAACCCGACATCCCGTGTTACTTATCTGGGAGACTGTGTTGGCTTTACTCCGGCAAAAATGAACTTCTCTCAGGATGCCTTTGATTATGGCGATTGGGCCGGGGCGTTCTTCATGCCTAGACCTTGTATCCTCAAAAATGACGGAACGGTAGACTATTACCTTGACCCCAACGATTACACAAAGAAAGCTGACGGCACGGTGGCGGATATTTCCAGCACATCCATCGATGGCGATGTTATGTTGGAGTTCCCGAAGATTTGGGTTAAGAGAACCGAGGATGCAAATTATTACTACACTTACATCTCGGATCAGCAGATCGACAGTGATTACAAGTGCTATGCAAACCTTGACCCGAACGGACAGGAAATCGACCACTTTTATGTGGCTGCATACGATGGCTATATCTACAACAACGTTTTGAGGTCCTTATCTGGCAAGACCCCGGCAAACACCGTTACGGGTTCCGACTTCATCACAAGGGCACTCGCTAAGAATAGCAGTTCCAATTATGAGAATGGCGGTTGGTACATCTCTCAGTGGTGCGATAGAGCTTTGATCTGTGACTTACTCATCCTCATTGGTAAATCCACGAACACACAGGAAACGTTTGGTTTCGGACACTATGAGGGCGGTACATCAGCATCGTCTCTGAAATCAACGGGAACCATGAACGATAAAGGCTTGTTCTGGGGAAAATCCACATCGGGTTATGGCGTTAAGGTCTTTGGTATTGAGAATTTCTGGGGCAATATGTGGAAATTCTGTGCCGGACTTATGGCAAGCGGTGCATCAGTCTATGCAAAAATGACCTGGACCAACGCGGACGGTTCCCCTGGAAGAGGTTACGGCACAACTGCGGTATCTACGAGCAAATCCCTCGGAAAGACGCTCGGCGGTACATCAGGCGGATATATCAACAACACTTACAACAGTGAATACGGTAACGTACCCATCACGGCAAACGGCTCCTCTGACACATACGAATGTGACGGCCTGTGGTTTAACGCTACGGCAAATGTTTACTTTGCGCGTGTCGGCGGCAGCTGCAGCGACGGTTTGACTGTCGGCGCGTTTGCGGTGCATTTGTACGGCGCGGTTTCCTATTCGGGCTGGAGCACTGGCGCGTCCCTTTCTTGTAAACCACTTGCGGTTTAGGAGGGGGCGCAGATGCGTAAGCATCAAGTGGGAACCTAGGTTCCCATATACCGGGATGTGGTGAGCGACTTTGCGCATGTCGGCGGCAACTGCAACAACAGTTTGAATGTCGGCACGTTTACGGTGAATTTGAACAACACGGTTTCCAATTCGAACTGGAACAATGGCACGTCCCATTCTTATCTTATGATAAGGCCTCGAAAGAGGCGAAATGCTCGCCCTTCTCGTTACCGCTTGGTAGAAATTATCTCGCTGCAAGGTGCGGTTAGTAGGAAACGAACATCGCATAGAGGATAAGAAATTTGAAATCTTATAAACACTTGTGGGATGAGTTTATCTCAGACAAAAACATCAGGGAGGCTATTCACAAGGCCTCCCTTGGCAACAAAAGTAAGAAAGTTAAGAACAGACTTAAAAAGATAGACGCGAACAAAGAAAAGTACATCCCGAAGATACGGGACATAGCGGAGAATTTTAGAAATGGAAATCATAAACCCATCGAGATTTATGACGGCATCCAGAGGAAGAAGAGAACGATAATCGTTCCGAACGCTTATGAGCAGATCATACACCACATGGCGGTCAACGTGCTTAAACCGATTTTCATGCACTCCATGTATCAGCACTCTTACGGTTCCATTCCAAAAAGAGGCGGCCACTCAGGCATGAAACAGTTAAACAAGTGGCTCCCGTGCAAATATGTTCTGAAAATGGATGTCAGAAAGTATTTCGACACGGTATCTCAGGACATTTTGATTATGAAGTTGTCCAGGATCATCAAGGACGAGAAATTCCTTTCCCTACTAATAACGATTGTCCGTGTAGTTGATACCGGGATGCCGTTAGGGTTTTACACCTCCCAATGGTTCGCGAATTTCTATCTGACAGATTTAGACCACTATATAACATCCACGCTCGGCTTTGGCCATTACATGAGGTACATGGACGATATGGTGGTCCTTGGGAACAATAAACGAAAACTCCACCAACTCAAAAACCTCATAGAACGATACCTCAAAGATGAGCTTGCGCTGGATATGAAAAAGAATTGGCAGATATTCAGATTTGATGATAGAGGCATCGACTTTATGGGATTTCAGTTCTGGAAGGACAAAACAATCCTCAGAAAGTCCATCGTGATAAAAGCATCGAGAAAAGCAAAGAGGATTTCAAAAAAGAACCGTGTTTCGTGGCATGACGCGGCACAGATGTTGTCATATTGCGGATGGTTCAAGGCAACGAACACATACGGGTGCTTTGAAACACATATCACCCCGTTTGTGAATATAAAGCAACTGAAACGGAAAGTTTCAAGGCACAGCAGAAAGGCGGCATAGTATGTGGAAATACGTTGAAAGCACAGTAAAACCGAAGAAAAGGGAAATCAATGATGGTACTTATTACCTGAGACGCAATATCGAACTCAGGGAGGGGAAAGATGGTGCGCCCGATATGTGGACTTATGAACAGGCCATGGTAACACCTGACGAATACCTGGCGGATTTCGAGGAAGAGTTTGAGAAGTTACAAGAGGCAGTGTATGGAACTTGATAAACTGACCCTCCCGGAACTCATAGAACTTATCCGGGAAATATTGGAGCTTATCGAGCTGAAAACTATGGAATTGAGCTGAAAGGAGTTCATATAATGCGGATTGATTTTGTTGATAAGTATAATGCAGCGGTGGGGATGGTGGTTGCCGTTCTCACCGCCTTTCTCGGCACATATTGGTATTTATTCGCCGGGTATCTTGTTCTAAATATCCTGGATTGGCTGACGGGATGGCATAGGGCCGTTGTGTTGCATCAGAGTTCCAGTGATAAGGGAATAAAAGGCATCATCAAAAAGACGGGTTATTGGGTGATTTTGTGTGTTGCGTTCCTTATCCCGGCGTTGCTGATTGGATTGGGTAATGACCTTTTGAATGTTGATTTAGGTTTCCTGACTTTGCTGGGATGGCTGACCCTGGCAATGCTTATTGTGAATGAGGCTAGGTCCATTTTGGAGAATTTGGTTGAGACAGGTTACAACGTGCCTGATTTTTTGGTTAAGGGTCTGGAAGTGACCGCAAAGATGATCGGGCAGAAAGCCTTAAAAGAGATACCGTCTGACGAGCTGAAAGAGATCACCATTGATACATTGCGTGAACTCTCAAATAATAAGGGGGAGGACAATGGGGAATAGTGCGCTTGCTAAAGTTATCAGAATATCACCAAACAAGACATCTCCCCGGAAACACGCAATAGACACCATAACAATCCACTGTATGCAAGGCCAGCTCTCGGCGGCATCCTGTGGGGCCTTGTTTGCTGACAGTAAGCGCAAGGCATCCTCGAATTATGGTATCGGAAAATCTGGGGACATCGGTTTATATGTAGAAGAGAAAGACCGCTCATGGTGTACGAGCAGTAGTGCCAACGATAACAGGGCGATCACCATTGAGGTTGCATCAGACAATTTCGCACCGTACAAGGTGACGGACGCAGCATACAAGGCCCTCATTGACCTTGTTGTTGATGTATGCAAGCGGAACGGTATCAAAAAACTTGTATGGAGCGCAAACAAGTATGAACGGGTCAATCATCTTAACGGCGCAAACATGACCGCACATCGTGATTATGCCTCAAAGGCTTGCCCGGGTGACTACCTATATAATAGGATGGGAGAGATTGCAAAAGAGGTAAACGCTCGGCTTGCTCCGACACCGCTTATCTCGCCTCTGATCTACGATTACAATTTCTACAATGCTAAGTACCCTGACCTTAAAGCGGCTGGCCTGACGGGAGAGCAAGTGCTTGCGATGCACTTCTTACAGTTTGGCATGAGCGAATTACGCCAGGGATGCAAAGACTTTGACCCTGTTGTCTACAAAGCGAACAACGCAGATCTCCGTGAGGCGTTCGGGGACAACAACGAAATGTATTATCAACATTATCTGAATTTTGGCATAAACGAAAACAGGATCCATGTATAAAAAAAAGAGGCTTACCATTGCGGTAGGCCTCTTTTTTTCGTGCCAAATTTCATGCCAAATCCAAAAATACGATGGCGGTTTTATGCGTACTCTGGGAGTTCATTTCGTGCCAAATTTTTAAGGTGAAAATGTCCGCAAAGCATTTAATCATGCGGTTTTCAAGGAATGGACCATACGGGATTCGAACCCGTGCAAATAATCGCCAAAACCCTATCTATTACTGCATTTCTGATTTTTCGTGCCAAAATTCGTGCCAAATATATCAGCGACTTCCTGTTTTGCCTTTTCCATTTCCATTTCGTGCTGATAAACAGTTTTCATCACATGATCCGTTTTCCATCGCCCTATTGCCAGGATCTGTTTGTCCGGCACCCCCAGATTGTGCAAATATGATGCCATAAAGTGCCGGAAAGTATGCAAAGGAAACCTTTGGATGCCCAGCTTGTCCTGAACACGCTGCAGATGTTCGTAAGGTTTGGAGATATATCCATCCCATATATACCCTTGCTCACGGATCAGATTGGCAAGGCCATCATCCAAAACGATAGTGCCGGTGGACTCTGTTGTCTTGGTGGACTTTATCACGTTTTTGTTGTTTCCGTCCGTAACCATAGCTTTATTGATCGTGAGGACATTATCGTCTGACAGATCGGAGGGGGTGAGGGCAGCGATTTCGGATCTACGGAGGCCATAGACCGCCAAACGGAAAAAGACCTCGTATTTCGTGCCAGCGACTTCCCGGAGTATGGCTTGCACTTCTTCCTCTGTGGGAAAATACTTTTTCGTTTTGACTTTCATGGGAAGTACGGGCGGTTTTACATCCACCTCATGGAAATTAAGAACCGCCGTCAGAAAGTGAGCGTAATTGCTCACCGTCTTTGGTTTTCTTCCCTCGGCATAATCATTGACCTCTTTTTGGAGCATTGGACCCGTTACGGCATTTATGTAAACCTTGCCAAAATCGTCCGATATTGCCCTTATTTCGCCTTTATACCCTCTTATGGTAGATGGTGACAGAATGTTGCTTTTGGCATCTAAATAAGCCTCACACGCATCCACAACGGTCATATCTCTATGTTTGCTGACCTTGGATGTCTGTTTCATGATCGCTTTCATGGCCTCAACAGGTGACGGCCTGTGTTTGAACGTGGCGGAGTATGTCACACCGTCCACGTTTTGCCTGACCTGATAAGACCCGGATGGCAGTTTTCTTATGTTCATAATGCGCCTTTCATGTTAAAATAGGCATGACACCACCAAATGTCATTTTCCAAACACGGCCCTCAGGTATCGGCGTACCTGTGGGCCATTCCCATTATTTACATATCAAAGTTACTTTTGCGGAAAAAGGTGTCTCTTTCAAAAACACCCTCCCCCCTATCACTTCTTTGTATTCCCCACCACCTAATTGACAACGAACATCCACAACTTTCATCCGTTTTACTTCCTGGCAGAGATCCGCCGGCACGTACCCGATCTTGTTGCTGTTCATTGTAACGATGATTGCGTTTTTATCTACCTTGTTGTCCGGCTCCGGCACAAGCGCAGCGCCATCGGGGTTTCTGAATGAGAACCGATAAACACGGTCACGGCCCGATGCGATTATCTTCTCGTCCGGCATGGTGTAAGACTTATTATCCACGGCACAGGCGAGGATATTTTCGGTATTGTAATCAAGGCCAACCGCATAGAACGTAAAAGCGCCACTTTTCGGCTTTTTGTATTCCTGGATGGCGCAGAAAATGTCATAGAACCACCCGAAACAGAAAAGGCCGATGGTAAATAGGTAGATCAGACCCATTTTCGTCTGTTTCTTATAAAACCGATAACCGCCCAGCCATCCAGTAAAAACCGCAATGATTATTCCTGTCATTTGCTCACCCTCCGTTGGTATTCCAACAATCTCTTTACCATTTCCTTTGTTTCTGCGTCTGACCGTCTGTATAGTTCAATAACATAATCATCACTCCCTTTTTCCCATTCCATTATGTAATCAGGTGTTACATGGAGTTTACTTGCTATTGTCTCTATCTTGTCTGATGGGATATTGGTAACAATATCATTCTCATACTTGTAAAGCGTCTGCTTTGAAATCCCACATTGTGCAGCTAAATCTGTTTGGTTTATTCCGAGTTCTTCCCGGCGTTTGCGAATTTGACTTCCTTTTGACATTTCCATAAACCTCCTTGCGTTTTCAGAGTATCACAAAAAGTTACAAAATAAAACGAAAATAACTTGACACGTTACAATATGGGGTGTAAATTGTAACTTGTGAGGTTACTCACAACACAAAATATAGAAAGGACGGTACAAGATATGGTGGACACATTGAAATTAAAGGGTGCCATTGTTACTGCGGGACATACACAGGAATCCGTGGCAAAAGCAATCGGCATGACCCCGAAAACCTTTTATCTGCGGATGAAAAACGGTGTCTTTGGGTCTGACGAGATCGAAAAAATGATCGAGTTGCTGGATATTACAGACCCCATGCCTATTTTTTTTCCTGGCAAGTAACGTGAAAAGTTACCAAAGAGAGGTGAGCAGATGCCAAGAGTGGTTTTAGACCCGTCACAAAGGACGGCAGATCGGGTCAACGGTTGGATTTTGTTGCAGATGAAATCGCAGAGGAAAACGCAAGCGGATCTCGGAGAACTTCTTGATTTACCCGGCAAGTGCATAGGGGAAAGGCTACGTGGCGTTGTTCCGTGGAAGTTTATCGAGATTTTAGAGGTTGTGACATTCCTGGGAGGGAGATTGGAGGAAATCTTATGAGCGCGGAGAAGTGGTTGGAAGAACTTAACAGAATGACAGAGGAAGAACTAGAGGAACTGTTTTGCGGAATGGCGGTGCGGTTGCTGACTTATCACGGAAAGATTGTGAGGGTAGAAAATTGCGCGATTTGATAGGCGATGTGGTTTTAACCCTTGCAATATCCATCATTTTGACCATGCTGATTATCTTTATCCCCACGGCAGCGGACGAAAAGATGGAGGCCATGAGCGCGGTCACGGAACCGTCAGAGGAGATCCAGCTTGCCACGGAAACCGAGGTGGAGCAGATCGAGACAGAGACCGAGACCGAGACAGAGACCGAAACCGAGACAGAGTACACAGAGCAAGACCTTTACGATGATTTGGAGTTGTTGGCCTACTGCGTTATGAGCGAGGCTGGAAATCAGGAACGGCTAGGAAAAGTTTTAGTCTGCGACACTGTGCTTAATAGAGTGGATTCGCCATTTTTTCCAAACACAGTTCACGATGTGATCTACGCTCCGGGACAGTTCGCAGTGGTGTCCAACGGTTCTCTATACAAGTATGAGCCGACAGAGGATATTTACGAGATTATCAACGAAGAGATCCGGGAGAGGACTAATGACAAGGTGGTGTATTTCAACGCCATCGGATTTACGAAGTCGGGAGAGGCATGGAGAAAAGTCGGTGACCACTACTTTTCATACATAGCAAAGAGGTATCAGTGATGGAAGAATACGAAAACTATATGCTGACACCCAGGTCATGGGAGCGTGAACCGGAATACTCCTGTTATTGCTCCAAATGTGACCGTGGCATCCAGCACGGAGAGAAGTATTGGCAGTTGCCTTGGAGAGGTCCGAAACATGAAATCCTGTGTGAGAAATGCAAGGACTATGACACGGTTTATGCCAAGCATGACGGGGTATGTTGCGAATGTGGGGAGGTTATCCGAGAGGATGATGATTGTTTTGTTACGAAAGATGGAAAACTTGTATGCCTATCTTGCCTTGAAGAGGATGCAACGGAGGATTGGTCGATTTGTTAGGAGGAATTGGAAATGACATTTGAAGAAATCACAAAGGTAAATCAGAAATTGGAAAAGCTGGATGATGGCAAGCTGAAAGGCTATGTCATGGTCAGTGAACGTATCAAGGGATTTCGAGAACTCTGCCCCAACGGACGGGTAGAGACCGAGATTGTCAGCTTGGAGAACGGCGTTGTTATCATGAAAGCCTTTATCTATGACGAAGAGGGCCGTTTACTTTCCACGGGTTACGCCCAGGAAAAAGAGGGCAGTTCTTTCATCAACAAGACCTCATATATCGAGAACGCGGAAACATCGGCCTTGGGAAGAGCGCTTGCTTGGCTTGCCATTGGTACGGATAAATCTATCGCGTCCGCAGAGGAACTTGTAAACGCGGTTGTCAATCAGAACAAGACCCCGGAACAGGTGGCAAAGGACGCTTACCCTACCAGAGAGGAAATGCTCAAGGTCATCAGAGAGAAGTACAAGGGCGACACCGAGAATATGTCCAAGATTATGAGCTATTACAAGGTTACCGACCTCGATAAGCTGAAAGACGCTCAGGTCCAGACGGTCTATAACAAGGCACTGAAAAGATGACCGGGACAGGCGAACAGATAGTGGCGTTCCTTTGGGGACAGGATAAGTCCAAAAAGTGGGACCTCACAGAGCATAAAGAACGGCGGAGGCTTACCCAAAACGCCTACTACTTTATGTTGCTCGGCAAGATAGCACAGAAAACCCATATTTCCACGGCAGAGATCCACAACAGGAACCTCCGGGACCTTGGGTTGGTGGAGAGGATGAACGGGTCTGTTGTTCCCGTTTACCTCCCGGACACGGACGAGGCAGAGCGTGATGCCTTGCGGTCCGAGACATTCCATATAAAGCCAACCTCACAAGTAAAAGAGGGCAAGGATGGTTTATATCGGTGCTATGTGCTTTTGAGAGGCAGCCATACGTTCTCGGTTGCGGAGTTCTCTGCCCTTGTAGACCTGGCGGTGCAAGATGCACAGGCGCAAGGGATAGAGACACTTACGCCGGACGAGCTGGAACACATAAGGGAATTGGAAAGACAAGCGGAGGTGAAACATGGAAAGCGTAACGCAGATCATTGAAGAAGTTGCCGAGAAAATGTGTACCAACTATTGCAAGTGGCCTGATTTATGGGATGAAGAGGCAGAGGGCATGGAGTTGTGTGATAGCAATCATTGCAAAAACTGTCCTCTGAATAGGTTGAACTGATGAAGAAGATAAAAGCGTGTCCGTATTGCGGAAAATACCCTGTTTTACGTCTTCAATATGGTTTTTGGCGTATCGAGTGCCGGAATGAAGATTGTCCTGGCAAGGTCAAGGGCGCAACAAACCGCGATTTGATGATCGAGGCGTGGAACACAAGGTTGAAACCAGAAAAGCACTACGGCGAGGGAATATTTGGAGAAGAGTAATGGCAGATGCAAAAGAACTGACAAAGCTGATGGAAGATACCAGAGACCGCGTTCGAGAACTCGAAAAGCAGGTCGAGTATCTTACTCAGGAATATGAAAAGCAGCGGTTGATTATCAATGACATGAAAGTCGATGTCCAGATGATGCAGAGGGCGAGACGATGAACTTTGATAACTACGAATGTGACGGACAACTTAACATCGCTGATTATCTTTCGGATCAGAGGAAACGGATGGAAGAGAAATACCAAATCCCACGAAACGAAAAATGGCAGCGTGAAGAGGGATGGTGTGATGATTGGCACTACACCGAGTTGGAGACACCGCCGGAGAGCAAAGTCTATTACACCATTTATCAATACAAAAACTCTTACATTTACGGCTATTCCGCATGGGCGAAAGGCTTTTGGTGGTACTTTGACTCATACGGAAAGAAATGGAACCCTATAAGGCCCGATCTGAAAGAAACACGCATACCTTTTGCGTTGGTGGAGATACCTGGCCTCTATATGAAGGTTGATACAAGTTTACATGAAATGCTGGAACACATGATAGAGAAATTGCCATATTGGGCGGACGCTCCGGGGCATTTGAAAGAAAGGTGGTAAAGACAATGGGTGAAAAGAGATTGATTGTTGCTGATATGGAAGTGGAGAACGTACATGGTTACGGTCATCCTGGCTATAAGTATTTGGTTATCACCAATGACCACGGTACTTTGTGGTACTACGGTTTTTACGATGTAAAAGAGGACGCAGAGAGGGCCGTTGCGGAGTATGAGCATAGGTTCATGGTGGAGCTGCACGAATGATGCACAAAAGGACTAAAGCGTGCGCCATATCCCCAAAGGTCAGGGAAGAAGTCGAGGAACGGGATGGCAGAGTGTGTCTTTTCTGCGGAAAGCCAGGACGAGGCGAGGCTCATGTTGTGAGCAGAGCGCACGGCGGTCTCGGTGTTCCCGAAAATATCATCACCGTCTGCCGGGAGTGCCATGATCGGATGGATCAGTCACAGGCCAGAGGGATGTATTTGCAGATAGCAAAGGACTATCTCAAAAGGCACTATCCGGGATGGTCCGAGGATAAAGTCACATACAACAAGTGGAGGTGATGCCAATGGACTAAAGAGGCACGGTCTATGGCAAGCGAGGAGATTAGTATATCACGGAAAGCCTTTCCCCCACTTCCTCACGGTGGGGGATGGTGCCTCGGAAGGGATTGGAAATGACAACAGTAGAGATAGAACACAGGATAAAAAAGACCATTGACCAATTCTTTAAGCAGGATCCCAGACGGGATGACAAAGAGGTTAGGATGCTTTTTATCGGCGGAATATTGCAGACGGCTCTGCATATACTACCAAACAACGAGTATTTTGATGTGAAACAGTATTGCTATGACAGATGGGGATATGATCCGGGCGGAGTGCGTGACGGTCAATTATCTATTTTCGAATTAGAAGGGATGGAATAATGAACGGATATTTAACAGACGATGAAATTAGGTGTTGTAAGCACGTTACTTACGTTGAAGATAAAGACGGTTGTTCTGTTCCTGCTTGCACTTTGGAAGGGAGCGACTTACCTTGCGAAACCGTTTTAAGGTGTTCCGACGGGTGCAAGTGGGAAAAATACGAGGAAAAGAAAGAAGAACCTTACGAGGATAATTGGTTTGTGGTTTGCGAGATCAGCAAGGAGGAATATGACCGCGTTGGTGGCTTGGCGCACAAACTTGTGCCTAAAGATATAGATATTCTTTCTTGTGAAATCAAAAAGATAGACGGCAAGTATTTCTTGAAATATTGGCTGGAATGAGAAAAGGAGGAAAGATGGAAAAACGGTCAGATATACCATTCGATCATGTATGCGGTGACTGTGAGTATTGTCACATGGGGCATCGACTTGCCCGTGGTGGTGTATGGGATGAAAACACCCAAAGGATTGTCACAAAGGAACTCGGACACGTTGCCATAACGCATTACTGCCTTAAAAACCTTGACTGCGTGAAAGAGGTCCACGAATATGACCCGGTGTGCGAGGATCACGGCGAGATAGTGGAGTGCGAGGAATGAGATTTGTAGTTTACATGAACGGAAATCGGATTTGCCCGAAGTGCAACGGAATGATGGTCAAGTGTGGCGGAGAGGTTCGTTTCCGCTGCCTTGACTGTGATACCAGGTACGAAGTGGTGGATATGAAAAGCGAAAAGGAGTTCATTTTGGACGATGGGGAAGATAAACAGTAAACAAAAAGGATGTGCTGGGGAGCGAGAACTTGCACACATCCTAGAGGGCCACGGCTACACAACGCGGAGAGGTCACCAATTTAATGGACAGACTGACGAGGCCGATGTTATAGGGTTGCCCGGTATTCATATCGAGTGCAAGAGAGTAGAGCAATTAAACATTTACAAGGCCATGGATCAGAGCAAACGGGATGCCAGGGACGGAGAAATCCCTGTGGTGATCCATCGCCGGAACCGGGACGAGTGGAAAGTGACAATGTTGTTAGAGGATTGGATAAGACTTTACGGGAGGTGGAACAATGACAAGAGCGGAAGTGGACAGGATCAGGTCAAGGATGCTGGGGCAGATCTTTGAGAAGATTGAGGAGAATTTCTCCAAAGAGGCAATCTGCGACTTTATCGAAACGCAGATGTATGCAGCCGAGATCCTGGAAGATGCTATGAAGATCCAAAACGAAGAACTGAAAGAGAACGGGTATCAGTAGGGGGAAATATGGCAGAAAAGAAGTATTTTTGGATGAAATTGCATCATGATTTCTTTTCCAGCAAGCGGATAAAGAAGATGTTGAAGATGGAGAACGGGGCAGAAATGCTTGTGATCTACTTCAAGATGCAGTTAAAGGCGCTGGAAACAGATGCACAACTCTATTTTGACAACGTGATGGGTGACTTTGCCGAGGAGTTGGCGTTGGATATTGACGCTGACGATGATTTGGTCAGAAAAACAATCGAGTACCTATTAAAGAGCGGATTGTTAGAAGTTTCAGAAGATGGTTCGATATACACCCTTTGTTATCTTCAATCCCTTATAAATAGTGACACCGCAGAGGCTATCCGGCAACGGAGACACAGAGCAAAAGCGTTACATTGTCACGCTGATGTCACGCATATGTCACGGGATGTCACGGAAGTGTCACGCGACTGTCACGCTATGTCACAAAACCGTAACGGAGAGATAGATATAGAGAAAGAGAAAGATAAAGAGATAGAGAAAGAGATAGAGGGAGAGAAAGAAGAGGTTTCCAAAAGGAAACCCACCGCCCCCAAACCCAAACGGGAGACCTACGGTGAATACAAACACGTTAAGTTGACCAAGGACGAGTTTGACCGACTGTGTAATGACTTTGGAGAACTGCAAACCCTCCGGGCAATCAGAAAGGTGGACGAGTATTGCCAGGAGACAGGCAAGACCTATAAAGACTACAACCTTACAATCCGCAGATGGGGTTTTGATAACAAGGAAACCAAAAAGACCGCATCATCACCTGACGCATGGGCGGACGCTGCGGATCGGTTAGAACAGTTGAAAGAGAAATATGGAGGTGCATCATGACGGCAAAAGAGGTAGCGCAGTTGTTGTCTATCATCGGAAACATTTTTCCGAATTTCAACCCGAAGAACATTGACACCTGTTTAGAGGCATGGACCATGGTTTTGTGTGACGAGGATGGGGAACGGATCAGACACGCTTTGGCAATGTATGTAAAAGCAGACCATGAGTTTCCACCCACCCCCGGTCAGCTTATCACCCTGGCGAAACCAAAACCCGTTTACATGAATGAGCTGGAGGCGTGGTCCCTTGTCCGAAAGGCAATCTGCAACGGCATTTATGGAGCGGAGGCCGAGTTTGCAAAACTTCCCCCAGAGGTACAGAGGGCCGTGGGAGATCCGGGACAACTCCGGGCATGGGCGCAAGGTGACATCGACAGTTTGCAGACCGTGGCACAGAGCAATTTCTGTCGGGTATACCGTGGCGTTATCAGACAGATTGAGGACAACGTGGATCGGATCGGAATGGCAGACAATCTGCGGCTGGGGGTGGAAGAGTGACCAGCCACAGGAAAGTGAGGATAAGGAATGAAAATAAGCGAGATCATCACAGATAAATATAAGTTGCGTATGCCTCCAACAGTTTATTATGAGCTTTTGGCTGATGTGGTTGAAGTGGAAGAAGAGCAAGAGCCAAAGACGGGGCATTGGAAACCATATCTTAAAGAAGGGTTAAGGTATCAATGTTCCGCTTGTGACAGTAGAGTTACTATACCATTTGAGTATTGCCCTCATTGCGGTGCAAAGATGGTTGCGCCACAGGAAAGTGAGGACTGTGAATGACCGCAGTTGAATACGCAATGCTAAACATCAGATGGAGAAAACCAAACATGACATTAGAGGAGTTAAGAGAGCGAGGTATACCGTGCTGGCCAGATAATGACGGTGGCCTGTGGTATTACCAGGACGGAAAGGCAGAGAGGGTGAGAGAAAATGCCAAAGTTAAGAGCAATCGTGAAAAGACCTGACGAGAAGTACGGACACATGACCAATATATCCGCTAATTTGGAGAACCTACAAAAGACCGTGGGTGGTTATGTTGAGACAGTCACTTGCGAGAATTTCGTGATCCTGTGCAACGAGGACGGAAAGAACCTCGATTTGGAACCGAATATGCCTATCGGTGATGATATGCTAGTCGGAACTATCATCGTGATCGGGAGCAAAGGGGAAGAGTTCGCAGATTTGGAAATCAGTTTCCAAAGTTGGAAAACATTTGTAGATCTGGAATGGAATTACCTTTTGGGATTGGGGGACGAACCATGATCGAGACCATAATATCAAATAACTGTGCCGGGGGAGCAATCTTGCATGACATGGGTATGGAGTTCAAGACACCCACGGTCAATTTGCAGATACTTCCAGAAGAGTTCCCCCGGTTTTGCCTAAACCTTCGGAAGTACATGGACCACGAATTGAAAGAGTACACCGAGATAAGCCAAAGACACCGTGTATACCTCAATAAGATGTTTGGCGGTGTGCCGGATATGCCTTACGGCCTTTTGGGCGATGTGATTGTCTGTTTCCAGCATTACAAGACATTTGACGAGGCCAAAGAGAAGTGGGACGAGCGGAAAAAACGGATAGTGTATGACAATGTGGGTTATTTGTTCCACGCAAGGGGCGAGGAATACAGTAAAGACCTTGCCAAGTTCATCACCTTAAACCTCCCCCACTCATTGGCACTTGCTCAAAACTTCCAGCTTGGCGGTGCAGTATCTTTTTACGGTGAGGGGTTCGATTCGGTCAATAACAAGCTGCGTATCGTCCAGGTATGCGATTTTAGGAGGTGGGTAAATGGTTAAGTTTTCCATGCACTCGATTTATGGGGATGCCTCACCGTTTCCTGACAGGAAAGGGAATGACTTTGAGTTGTACTGTGACACCAAAGTCGAGGATTGTAAAGGTCCTGGCAGAAATATCGCAATGCTTATAGAGCCTCGGTCTCTGATCGGGAACGCTTATGACTATGTGGCAGCACACCCGGACTACTTCAAAGCGATTTTTACCCATGACGATAGGTTGTTAAACCTCACAAACGCCCACTTGTTCCTGTGGTGTGATGTTTGGTGCGAAAGTGATAGTGATAAAACAAAAGGGATCTCCCTTGTCAGTTCCTGGAAGAATTGGTGTCCGCTGCATGAAACACGGCTCCGGCTGGCGAAATACTATGACAACCGCCCGGAGGTTGACTGTTTTGGGTCTTTCAAAGGGGACAAGGACACATGGACGGACGCAAAAGAGGCCCATGAGGCGTACAAGTTCGCAATCGTGGTTGAAAATGACATCGATAAGCTATGGTTTACCGAAAAGGTGCTGAACTGTTTTGCAACAAAGACCGTGCCTATTTACATCGGAGCAACGGACCTTTGGCGGTTCTTTAATGAGCGAGGCATTATCAGGGCCAATGACGAAGAAGATGTAAAGCGGATCGTGGCAGATTTGGATGTTGACCGTGAATACCAAAAACGGCTGGATGCCGTCAATGAGAACTATTGGCGCGTGGAATACTTCAAAAAGCCATGGAGAGAGCGGTTTTTTGATGAATACGAGGACCTATTGGAGAGACTATGAAGATTGTATTATACACCAGCTATCTACACATCATCGGCGGTATCGAAACCTTTGTGCTAAACTTCCTTGACTTGCTCGGCAATGATTATGAGATCGTTGTTGTTTGTCCGAAGATCCCGGAAGAAATGGCAGCACGGATCAGGGAAAAGGCAACGCTCATAACGGCGATGGAAATGACAACGTGTGACACTCTTATTATGGTCCGTATGAATGACCCTATACCGTTTTACATCAGCTATACGAAGTCGATCAGGATGTGCCATGCTTGCAAGATAAATCCGTCCTGGGAGATAAGGCCTGATTGTGACACTATCGTCCATGTTTCCGAGGCATCAAAAGAAACATTTGGCACAAACGGCGAGGTTATATTGAACTCTCTCACAAAGACAAAGAAAAAGGCGCTGTTGTTCGTGTCTGCAACAAGGATCCCGGCTATGGATAAGGGAAAGAACGCGGAGAGGATGTTGAACCTTGCCAGGATGTTGAACAACAGTAAAATCCCTTTTTTATGGCTGAACTTCTCCGATAAACCGTTAAACGGAGCGCCTAAAGGATTTATGAACGTGGGGTGCTATCAGGATTTGCAACCCTACATAGCAAAGGCAGATTATCTTGTGCAGCTATCAGACCATGAGGGTTTTGGTTATAGCGTTTTAGAGGCCCTTATGAACAATACCGCAGTTATATGCACACCATTTGAGACAACCTCGGAAATGGGCGTTGTAGACGGAAAGAACGGCTATATAGTGCCGTACGATATGACATTTGATGTAAAGAAGTTGTTAAACGTGCCGGTGTTTGAGTATTCCTGGGACAATGAGGAAATCAGACGGAAGTGGAAAAAGCTGATTGGAAACGCCAAACCAAAGAAAAAGGCAGCACCGCAAAAGATGGTGATGGTCAAGGCGGTTAAAGGCTACAAAGATTTGTTGTTTGATAGGCGAGTGGAACGAGGGGAGGTTATCGAAGTGACAAAAGAGAGGGCATTGGCGTTGATAAACGCCGGATTGGGGGAAATGGCATGAGCAAGCACAGAGTACCAACGGATTTACCACGGGAGGATTTTTTAACGGCTTTACACTATGCGCTGCGCTATCCAATGTGGGAAAAAGAGATCGAGACACCGCCGGACACGGCCCAGGCCATCAGATATGACCGTGACAGGGTACAGACCAGCGGAGACTATGACCCGGTGCAGACTACTGCGATCAGGCGGGAAGAGATCGGGAGAAAGATGGCACTCGTTGACAAGGTTTGTCTGGAAGTAGGCAAGGAACTTTCGTATTATCTTAAACTCGGCGTTTGCTACGGCCTTACATGGTGGCAATTAGAGGCAAAGGGGATCCCTTGTTCTCGAAACACTTACTACACCATGAGAAAACGGTTTTACTTTGAGTTATCATTACGGATTTGATAAAAGATTGGTACTCAGGGGACATAAACCCATGTTAAAATTATACCGTGGGAACGTGGAACAAAGTTCATACGGCCCCCTCTGGGAACGCCTCTGACAGATTGTTAGGGGCGTTTTGGATTCTAGGGGGTATGGTGAAAAAAAATGACCGGGGCATACTCAAGCGTTATAACCAATGCTACCAAAAAGGATAAGCTAGGCAGATACAGAGCGCAGTACTTGGCGAACAAAAAAATAATATTGGCAACGCAGTCAATTTGCGGGATATGCGGACAACCTGTTGATAAGTCCTTAAAATATCCCCACCCCATGAGTCCGTCTGTCGATCATATTATCCCCCTGGCTAAGAACGGTGACCCGTACGCCCTGGACAACCTGCAATTAGCTCACAGAAAATGCAACAGAGAAAAAAGTGACAAGCTACCCCAGGACGGTACCACCACCCACCGCCCTCAGGTAGATGTAAATAGAGATTTACCACTCTCTCGAGATTGGTCAAGGGACTAGGGGGCATCACCCCCACATCCGTCTGCGATGTGG
>Ga0265298_10001867_pt1 | contig 30601 bp, 53 predicted proteins | sample AusTroGonzalo_MG_3_FD_193486 | JGI IMG/M metagenome (GOLD analysis project Ga0265298, IMG submission 193486) | Bovine rumen microbial communities from tropical cattle in Woodstock, Queensland, Australia - Gonzalo_01 | ecosystem: Host-associated > Mammals > Digestive system > Stomach > Rumen ...
GTACCCCCCAATTGTCAGACAATTCCCTCGATCGGGGGGTCTTACCGCTGAAAGTTTCCGACTATTCTATATATGACGGAGCTTATCTTTGATCTGCTCTTTCGTTTCCTTGCATAAGATCAAGCCTCCGCCTACCGTAATAACCGTATGATCATAAAACGAAACGATTGCGTCAACGTTTACGCAAACGATCAACCCTTCGCCGCTTTCGGTCAATTCAATATACTTCATTCGCTGACCTCTTTGATTTCCCAACCCTCATCGTATTCACTATTGAGATAATCTCTTTCCGCTTCTGCCCGTCCTCTTGTCGTTTGAACGGGGACAAGACCTTTTGCAATATGGTCAATGTTCTGCCTGTAATGCCTGCCTCCTCCTTTGACTTTACAAACAATGCTGTGCATTTCTTTGTTTACGATTTCGTACTTTTTCATTCGCTATACCTCTCAAAGTATTCGTTGATATATCCCTCATACGCTTGAACGTCGCGCCCGTTCGGGTTCTCGCGTAACCTTTGCAAGCACTCTTCCGCCGTCGCGTCCATTGTCACGACTTCAACGTTATGCGCTTTGTATTTATCCGCCGCCCTTTCTCGGTCGTGTTTAGACGGCAAAGATTCGATGATAAACGCGTTCCGCCACGATCCCGCGCCTCTACCTATCAAATCCCGTATCTCGTCCCTAACGGCGAATACGAGCGATTTAACGCTATTCGGTTTCGTGTATCTCGGTTGACCGCTGATTGTTTGCCATATATCGTCTATATCAAGTATAAGATCGTTAGGCTCTAACCGCTCCCGCGCAAACGTAGTCTTGCCGCTACACGGCGCGCCCGTGATTAAGTAAACTTTCTTTTCGGGCAAGCCGCCGCCTCCGAACCCGAAACGGCGGTGTATCTCGTTATGACAATTCCAATGCAGTAAAGCAATGTTTAACGGGTTAATCGCGACGCTTGCGTCATTAACGTTTTGATTGTTCAAGAACGTTTTGTGATGAAAAACAATCGCGCCCGAATTGTTGCGGGCTTGCGGGTTAAACCCTTTTAAGATAGGTTGCCCGCAAAACTCGCAAAAGACCGTACCGTCGGCGCGTTGCCGATCGAGCAAAACTTGCGCTTTGCAGTTTGCCCAATCGACCGATTTGTAAAATTGCGCGGTGCTAACAAAATGACGCATTAGCCTTGCGGTTGATCCGCCAAAACAAGATCGGTCAACGCGAAATTATACGTCTTGCTGTCTTGCCCTTTGGTAACAACAAATCGGATAGACTGCTCAACGCTCGTAATTCGGCAAATAACCAAACCGTCGCTGTCAAGCGTAACCGCTCCGTGAACACCGCCAACAACCTCGGCGGTGATCGTCGCGCCGTCAATGTTTGCTTTTGCTTTCAAACCGATAAAGTGTCCGTTTTGTTCGTCGCCCGAATAAGCCTCATAACCCGAAACGTATTTAAGCGTTCCCGCGATCGCCGTTTCTCCGATGATGATATCCTCTTGCAATTCGTCCGCCGTCTTATCAAAAAGATCGTCGTCATTCGTCGCCGCCGTAACCGTAAGTTTAAGGCTCGGCGTGTAGTCGTCCCCGATCGAACGAATAATATCGGTAATGTAATACCCTTTCGGTTCAACGCCGTTTACTTTCGCACCAAGATACTTCAAAGCGTCTTTAAGTTTCATAATTCCCTCCAATTTTTTATTTTTTCGTTATCTCGTTACGTTCGAAAACGTAATTATAACCGCCGTTATCGTCGATCAAAGGCTCGTCCAAATAAAGACCTTGCGCGTGTGCGTATTTGTCGCCGAAACCCTCGTCGACCTCGATCCAACCCGAAAAATCGTTGATAAAAATATCGCTGTTTATATCAATGATTTCGTTTTGATCGTTGACCTTTATATATACTTTAATTTTTTGATCGTCCATTTTACCACCTCTTAATATATTTCGGCGTCAAGAGTTGTGTTCCCTTGAAGATTTAGAGCCAAATCGGTATAAGTCGCGCCGTCTTTTGTCGCTCTTATGGTAATACAATTATCCTTTAACGGTGTGACAATATTCAATGAATACGACGTATCAATCGAACCGCCCGTAATAAGTTGTATACCCGATCCACTCCCGAAAGTTGCGGTCGGATTTATCCTCATTGTAACGGGCAAATAAATATAAAATAGCGCATTGACGGTAAATATATTTCTTGCGAGTTGCGTTTGGATAACTTGAAAATACCTTTGGCACTTTACCAACTCTTCCGCAATCAACGGCGGATTGTAAGTCGTCGCGAGATCGCCGATTTCGAGTTTCGCCCAATTAACTTTAAGAGTTCCGCGCGTTTGGATAAGAAATCTTAAACGTGCGTTTGCCGTGATCGTACTCGGAATAGTAAACGTCAAAGTTTTTTCCGTATCAACGGTCGTGTATGCCGTTGCACCAAGCGATACAACGCTTTCGTTCGGCTCGTTGTACCAAACTTGAATTAACCAAGCGTATTCTTGACTTAATGCGTTACAAGAGAACGTCAAAGTTTTGCCCGCGTATTTTTGCGGGTTTTCGATAAATTGACATAAATAGCTGTAATAGCCGTCTTGATCTTTCGTTCCGCAAGTTAAAACTTTCGTTTCGGGGTCATAACTTCCCGTATTTCCCGATCCGTTTATCCCAAAAACCCAACGATCGGCGGTATATTTCCCCGACGTTGTAAACGTTTGACTTCCGCGCTGTTTGATCTCGAAGTCGCTGTTTATAAGCAAATTCGGGTTTGACATTTTCGCGAGGACTTCGGATTCGTTCAAATACGCCGTCATTACATTCGTAATTATTCTTCTACCGTTAAGATAAGCCATATTTACACCTCATACGAAACGACAAGTCGGCAATCGAATAAACGCCAATTTGCGTTGAATTTGTCTTGCGAAATCTCTATTTTTTTATTTGTGTAATCATATAAGAGGTATTCGCCCAAAAAAGCCGAATTGATATCAAAAACGCTTATCATTTCCGATCTCATATCGTAATTTACGTTATCCATTACAAAACACGCATAAAGCCCGTTTTTCGTAATTGCCGCGTAATTATCCGACGGATCTTGCGCTGAATCTGCGCCGACAACTTGAATATTAACGCCGACATTATTTAACTTTTGTGTGTTCGCCGCCGCCGCCGCCGTGTTTGCGTTGATCTCGACGGTGTGTTCGGCGATCTTTTCCGTATGCTCCGAAACGGTCGCCGTCAAATATTCAAGTACGCTTTCAAAATCTTCGATCGTCGCGTCGTCCGTGATATAGTACATCGTATCGGGTTGCAAAGTCCCCGCCGCTTCCATAGAATTATAAACGGCTTGCGTACAAAAAGCGACGGAATAAGTCTTGTTATCCGTTGCGCTTTTTACTTTCGTTATAAAACCGCTGTTCGCGGTGATTCCCGCAAGGCTTTGATCTTCGATCGCTTGCTCTAAAACGCTCAAAACCTCTTCCGCGCTGTATGCTTCAATTCGGTTATGATTTTCGTCGTGGACGTAATGCGCCATTTTGACCTCCCGCGTAAACCGCTTATAAAAATTCTAAAATTAAAAGTCCCAATTTTTAGCCGCCGCCTCGGCTTCCGCCAATTCTTGGCGCGCCTTGCGCAACTCGTATTCCAACGGATCGTTGACAAGCCCCTCTTCTTTTCCGTAGTTCAAGACGTAAAACTTGTTTAAGACGGGGTTCGGCGGATACCATACTTTATTGATCGTTTTTTGCCGTTTGCTCGACTTCCCATTTTCGTCAAGCGAGATTACGATCGTTTCCGTTTCTCGATAATATCCTTTCGCGGCTTCAATTCCCGCGTTTATAAGGCTTTGTAATACGTCCGCGCCCTTGTCTTTCGATAAAACGTCTTTTAACTCGCTATATTTATTCTTATAGTTGTTCAAGGTCGCAACGCTTATTCCTAACGATTTGGCGATCTCCGCCTCCGTTATTCCTTGCCGTACCTTTTTTTTGATCGTGTCCAAATACGGCTCGACGCTTGTTTCATATTTGCTTTTCGCGCCTCTTTTCGCCATATAACCCCCCACTTTCTCAAAAGCCGCAAAACGTTTTTTTTACTGTTGCCCTCCCACCCTTACCGAGATTCGAAAGATCAAAACGGAAAAATGCGCAATCGCCGCCGCTTTGCAAACGCGTAAAAATCCCCAACGCGCCCGAACTCGCCCATATTATAAACCCGTTTGGAATTATTTTACAATAGTTTTTTCAAAAATTTTTATTTTTTCTTGAAACGCTTCAAAATCCGCCGCCCTTTTATCTTTTTTTATATTTGTAAATAATAATAATAATAATAAGGTCGGTGGAAATGTGGATAACTTTACCATTTTTTAGAAAATCGCCCGAAATATCCGTATTTTTATATTAAAAAGTTATCCACAATTTTTCCACAAATAGGAAAAAGTTGTCCACTTTTTTTCCACTTTTTGAAAAGTTGTTCACAAAATAAATAAAACGGCTACCAAAGGGCAACCGTTTTTATTATTCGGGGTTTTTATCTTTATCATACATATTGCGATTGTATCGAAACTTATTTCCAACCTCTCATTTCGTTGAGTTTTTCCACGATCTCGTCGTATTCTTCGATCCACTCGTGCGGGATCGGAAACTTTTCATATGCTTCATCTTTATTATATTGCATATACCGCTCAATCGCTTGGCGGATTTCTTGTAGCCTATCTTCAAGGACGATAAAGCGCGGGCGAAGTCCGAGCGGCGGTTTTTGATAATTTTCTCTCACGTTTTGATAAATGTTTTCTTTCATAATTCCTCCACATAACACCAACTTTGCGGCGGGCGAGTGATTATCGACGGAACGATACACTTTTCGTCATAACGACACGCGCTCGTTTCATAGCCCGATACCTTGCAAGAGTTGCACTTTTTTAGCGTAGCAAAATCGCTCAACTCTCTCGGCTTGTCATATAGCTTCAAGTCGGAGATATGCAAACCGTATATCGGCGATCCTTTGCCATAGTCGTGTAACTCCCAATCATCAAGCATTGCGTGTTCGAGAAAGTCGAAACTGATTGTGTAATACAAACCGCCCTCAATAAGCGTCTGTTCAAGTCGTTCAATTTTATTGCAAACGAACTTGCAAACGACCGTTCCGCATAACTTCGCAACCTCACCGCGATATTCTTCGGGAATACGCGCAAGGCTCTTTTTGTCTTTTGAAAAATAAAACGCCGCTTTATTGTCCCAATCGGACGAGGTTGGAACGCCTTTCCGCGCTTCGACCGTTTTTTTGCGCAAGCCGTATTTCGCGAGATCCCAACCTTTCATTGTCGCGATTATTAAAAACCCGTAATACGGCTTAATACTCATTAAAATGCTTTTTTTCATTGTTCCCTCGCTTCGGCAATAACCTCATTTATTGCATAAATTTCGCCATCACATTCAAGATAAGGCTGTCCGCTTTCCTCGTACTTTTGTTTCAGCGCATACAAGCCGCGCCGTATTTTCAAGAGTTCGGGAAGTGTAGCCCCGTCAACGCGGTCGTGTAACTCTTGCAAACGGTCATTGAAATCAAAAAAGTTTATATATCCCGCTCCAATATAATATTGCCTTTTCATCCCTCTACCTCCACGCCTTCCTCTTTTGCCCAACTTTCAACATTTCGCAATATACAAAGCGAATCGTCATTGTTTACCATAAGCTCTCGCAAATTTAACACCTCTTTGTAAATTTCTTTCGCCGTTTCCTTCCAGTCACGCTCTATCGGCGAAACTATCCTTACCGCCGCTGAACGAAACGTAAACGCCGTCAGCACCGTATTCAGAAACCCAATCGTTTCGATCGCAGATTTCATAACGCTTCTACGCCACGACTGCGGCGAGATCCTTTCTTAATTATTGGTATAAGTTCCTCTATCGCCTTTTTGAGTTTTTCTTGTTCAGTCATTGCTCATCGCCTCCTATGCGGGCGTTAGCCGCGCCCGCTCGGCTGATTTTTTAATCCTCTTTTTTGTCATCAAATAATGCGTTCGTCATCTCGCCAATAATAGGCAAGGCAAGCAACATAAGCATAGGCGAATCAAGTTCCCGCGACAGTTTTTCAACAACGTTACCAAATTTTTTGATAAACTCTTCTTTGGAAATCGTTATTACGGTTTCGTTTGCTTCTTTTGCCGTCAATTGTGTTTGTTTGAAATCTTCCATTTTTATTACTCCTTTCCCGCGGTATAACCGCCGCGGGTCGGTTTTAATTCATTCCCAAGTCGTTGACGGTTTCCCCGTGTAACGATTTTTTTCAAATCTCGCCATTGCAACAAGCGCGCCGCGCTTTGTTTTATAGCCATACGCTGGATCACCGTCGCACAAACTGTTTACTTGTACAATATAACGATAACCCCTTGCGTTTTCTTTGCCCATATCATAAACACGCATTTTGTCCGTTTTACTCTTTGCAACTAAAATCATTTTTTCTCCTTTGCGGGCGTTAGCCGCGCCCGCTCGGCTTATTCCTTGTTCGTTTTGTCGGCGTTCCGACACGTTTTAGGCAATTTCTAAACCGCGTTTTGCCGCGTACCTTAACGCTCCTTTTTCCGTCTTCCAATTATTCGGAGCGTAATTCATTACCCACTCTTCGCCGTCGCTGTCAACGCACATTAAAATATAATGCTCGGTCGTCGTTCCTTTGTTAATGCAAAACGGATAAACTTTCATTTTTTGCTCCTTTGGGAACGTTTGTTCCCCTCGTTTCTTGATTATATTATAAACCTTTTGTAAACTTTTGTCAATAACTTTTTGTAAATTTTTTGAAACTTTTTGTAATTTTTTTTTGCAAATAAAAAAAGCCCCGATTAAAGGGCTTTCGCAATAGCCGCCGCCAACTTCTCGTAACCGTGCGTATTGTATAAAGAAAAGTCGATTTCGCTTGAAACGAAACAAACCTCGATCAAGATCGCTTCGCATTTCGTGTTACGGATTACATAAAGGCTTGACCCGTTTTTGATCCCTCGATTTGCAAAGCCTAACGCCGAAAGGTTTTTCAATATCTTTTCGGCACGGATCAACTTTTGACCTTTCCAAGTGTAAACCTCCGATCCGTGACCGCCGCCGCCGTTTAGGTGGATCGAAAGAAACAAATCGGCGTTTACCGCCGTGTCGACCGCCGCTTTTAAGTTGTTGTCGCTCCGATCAAAAACGGCGGGGATTACCTCGTGACCCGTTTCGGCTAACTGCTTCATAAGTTCATATGCGATCTTGCGGGTTTCTATGCTTTCGATCAATCGACCAACCGCGCCCGATCCTTTGCCGAACTTCGTATGACCCGCGTTTATAACTATTTTCAAAAATTACACCCTTTCTATTTTGCAACGAACGACCCTTTGCCCATAAAATTAAATTTAATTCGCTTAAAAACGCCCGTAGCAACACACTAATTTTTTACAATTTTATTTTAGGCTTTCAATTATTTTTAATTCTCTTTCCGACAGTTCCCAACTATTCAAACCGCCGTCCGATTTTTGTCGTTCGATGACGGCGAGATCGGCTTTTTGTCGCTCGGCTTTTTTTCTATCGGAAATAAGAAAGCCCGAGCCGAACAACCCTTTTTTCGTTTCTTTTTGACTATCTAACGCCCTTAAAAAAAAGCACTCATCTCTTTGAACGCAAAAATCCACGCCATAACGGGAATAATTCGTCAACATTGTTGACAAAACGACGTTTGACGGATAACTATATTTCGGTAATTCTTTGCGCGTTGCTTTTAAATTTTCTTCATTTGCAGTTTTTACGGCGTTGTATAATTTCGGATCGGATCGAAACGCGCAACTTTCTAAATTCGTTAAAAAAGACGTTGGAACAACCGCGCCGTTTTCGTAAGTGATATTTACGCCGCAACAAATACAAGCCGCCGCCTCCGCGGACGCGCTCGAAAAAATCGTAAGATTCGGCGCAAACAAAAAGAATTTCACGTCGTTTTCATTGTAAAATTTCAATATCTCCGAAAGGATAGAAAACGGCGGATTGTCGACAACAATATCCGTTTTATTATATTTTTCTTTTTGATAGTCGCCATTTGGAACAAACGGGCGAACAAAATCAATCTTTTTTACTCCGTAATGTTCGGCGACGTAATCGGCAATCGCTTCGTAAATGATCGGCGGCGTGTAACAATCGTCGGTCGTTTTTTTAGCTTCAAATTTTTTTACAAACTCTTGATATTCTTCGTCTTCTTCCGAGAGTTCCCCCGCCGCCATACGTTCCTCAAATTCCGCTTTTTTGCTTTCGTAACATTCTTGATCGGCTTTTACGTCAAAGTCAAACGCGGATAAATCAAGATCAATTCCGTTTAATTCTTCCGCTAACTTTTCAAAATCCCAATCGGAGAACTCCGCCGTCTTATTGTCTACCAACCTATACGCCCGCGCTTGATCGTCCGTAAGATTGGCGACGATTACGGGTACTTCGTCAAGACCTAAACTTTCGGCGGCTTTTAACCGCGTATGACCCGCAATAACGACGTTTGCTTTATCAATTATAATCGGAGATTGAAACCCGAATTGCTTTATACTTTCCGCCACTTTCTCAACGGCGTTTTCGTTGTTTCGCGGGTTATTAAAATAGGGGATCAAATCCCCTATCTTTTTATAATTCGGCAAATTGAACACCCCATTATTTCAAAAAAATTGTAATGACAATTAAAACGATCAATAATACGACGATCCAATGTTCCGTTTTGTCTTTCATAACAACCGCCCTTTCGTTACGTTTATTTTGTTTTTGTAGTCAAAACGACACTTACAAGCCCCACGCCGCGGCGATCGGGTTTTCTTTCGGTTCGGCTGTCAAACGTTTTGCGCCTTGCTCAATAGCAATTCGGCAATACATAAGTTTTGCTTTGATCGGTCGCCCGTGTTCATCGACCGCGCCGTTTGTTTTGATCCTATTTGTAAAATACCAAACGCAAGACCTTAACACGTCGAAACCATAAGCCGCCGCCATTTCGTTGAAAAACTCGTTATAGTCGGCTATATATAGGTTATCCTCTTCTATGTAGTCTACTTTGACAAGTTCTTTTGTAAAAATATTCGGTTGCTCATTTTCGACCGCCGAAAGGCTTTTATCTTCTTTATCAAAATTTTGTTTTTTAGTACTTTGTTTATAAGTGTTTAATTGTCGCGGGTTTTCCGCCTCCGAATTAACCGTTTGCGGAATTTCCGAATATGGAGCGCGCGGTGCTTCGAAAATATCGTAATCATACCCCGCAAAGCGTCCGCGCTCGTCTGTCAACCTTGTACGGATCAAATACCCGAACGCCTCTAACTCTTTTAACGCGCTCATCACGCTGTCCTTTCCGTCCTTGGATAAGGTCGCAAGCCCCGCGATCGAATAGTCCCAATCGTCGGGCAATGATAACATAAGCGATAAAAGCCCCTTTGCTTTTAGGCTCATTCCCTTTTCCTTGAAATGCGTATTGCTCATTACTGTGTAGTTTGCGTTTTTATGTACGCGCATAACCGCCATTTGCTGTCACTTCTTTCGTTGTTCGTTATGCTACCATAATAAACAATACGCGCCTTTTTGTAAACATTTTTTACAAAAAAATGTTACAACCCGACGCGCTTTGATCGCTTTATGCCTCTTTGATCTCGTCCGTCTTGATCCCGTAATAAATTACGCCCTCGACCATAACGTCGATTAAATCAAAGTCTTTCGGTACGGCGTACATATTGACAATATACCCCGTCAAGGTCTTGCCGTCCTTGGTGAACGTTACTTCGTCGCCTAATTGATAAGGTTTTTTGTTTTCCATAACTCCCCCTTTATTTTTCCAATTCATTGAATAACGCCATAAAAAAGCCCCATTGCTCATCAATCATTTGGAATTTAAGTTTATTTATAGTTACGGACTTTTCGACAAACTCAATCCCGTTACGATTACAAACGGCTTTGGTCTTAATTTTCACCTTTGCTTTTTTGAAAATATTTTTGTTGTTTTGATACAAATCCCGAACGATCTTTCCTAATGCTAAATCGCGCATTGATTGCTCGGTCAATTTCACTTGAAATTGCTTTGTTTCTTTGTCCCACGTCAAAGCGTATTTTTCCATTTTCAACTCCTTTACAGATAATTCCGCCCGAACTCTTTCATAAAGTCTTTATCGGGGTATTTTTCGATAAACGCCTTTTGCCCGATCGCCCGTACATAGTCCATACGCTCGCGGTTATGGTGTACGCCGTTCGGCGGTTCGTTATGACAATAATGACACAAAAAAACCGTTAATCCGTAATGCTCCGACTTTTTCCTCATTGCGCCGCCGAAAATATGGTGTTTCTCGATCCAATTATACGACCCGCAAAGAAAGCATTTTCTTTCTTCCGAAATAATCGACTTGCCCATTTATCCCTCCTTGTTCATTTGCTCTAATTGCTGTAAAAGGTTTTCGCGGCTATCTTTCAACTCCGCCATTAAATCCTCTTTTGTTGTCCGTAAATCGGTTTTCATATCGGTTACGGTTCTTTGTTGCGCGCCGTTAGTGATCGCGCTCACGACGATATAGTTTAACGCCGCTTGCGCGACACTTTCCCATAGCCCCGCAAAATCCATTTGATCGCCTACTCTCTCGAATATTCGATGAACGCTTGTTCCTCGTCTTTTCTTACCTTTTCCGCCGCCGCGCTCCGTAATTCGTGATTTTTCTCCTGTAACTTGCGGCGCACCCTTGTAATACTTTCAAGCGACGGGATTCCGAGTATAACGTGATTCGCAAAAACATATTTAATGCTCATTTCGGGATTGATAAAATGCTCCAAAACGGCAATGTAAAGTTTGAAATTGTCACCGCGCGTTTCGGGATCGCTTATCAATGCGTCATATACCAAAGGTTCAATTTTACAAATTTTAGGCATTTTTCTACCTCCATTAAAACGGCAAGTCGTCCGCTTGAACTTCGAGCATTTTCGGCTGTTTCGTGAATACCGCCACACTTTCGGCGACTACTTCGTCAACGCGTACCTTTTGCCCGTCCTTTTCGTATGATCTCACTTGCCACCGTCCGACGATCTCCAAACGATCGCCCTTTTTCGCGTATTTCGCCAAATATTCGGCTTGCAAGCCCCACGCGACGAAATTGATAAAATCGGTCGAATAAGTCCCGTCGGATTCCTTATAATCACGTTTAACGGCGATACACGCCGAAACAACGCTTTTTCCGTTCGTCGTTTGGCGGGCTTCAACGTCGTTCGTCAAATTGCCCGTTAAAATCACTTCGTTCATCTCGTTTCCTCCGCTCTTTTGTGATACGGTCTTTTTTCAATCACCTTTCGACCTTTAACGTCAATGACGTTGCCGTCCTTTAATTCCGCCGCAAGTATTCGTCGATACTTGTTTTTCGGATCGACGCAAACGCAAGTCATCATTTGCGTTTCGTCGGGGATTTCAAGCGTTATTTTCATTATTAGCCCTCCTTTTATTTATTCTATAAATATGACGTGTCGACACGCCTTGTTCTTTCGCTTGTTTTTGCACTATTTCACGCGCGGACAATACGTTCTCGCCCTCTTCTTGCAAAAACAATATATCCTCTTCTTGAAAAACGTCGTTTTGAACCGTTAAAGGAATTTCAAAAATCTTGCGTCCTCGCTTCCCTTTGTTTTTATGCAAACAAAGAGAAAACGCGTGACTATCAATCCCCAAATCTTTGGCGTTATATCCGCACGAAATAAAATTGTCTTTATGATCGTATAATGCGTAGAACTTTCTCATTTTTCATCTTGTCAATCGCCGAGGGTTGACGGTCTTTTCATCTTATCGGCGCAAATCCGATAAATCTCGCCGTTTATCAAGTGATAGCCGAATTTGTCATACAACGGTTTTAGCTTGAAAAAATGCTTTGCGCCGATCTCGTCGTAATCGGTGATAAATTTTGATAAATCATCAAAATAAGGCTCTTTCGAAATCTCTTGCACCTCGACTTCTATTTGTTTTTTTAATTGCAAACGAAAGTTAAGGAACTTTATTTTTTCGTGATCCAAATTTGACCCTCTTTTCTTTTATTGTTTGTTGCTTTGCATTTTCCACACTTCCGCGTCGGAAAGATTGAAAAGCTGTTGAATTTTCCGCCACGTCTTCGTTGATCCGTGACGCTTGCCGCTCTCAATGAGATTATACGCCGCGGAGGAAATCCCGATTTTCTCGGCGATCTCCTTTTGCGTCATATTGCCGTTTTGATAGCGCACGTCGCGCAAATTCTTGTAACGCGCCATTAAATAACCCCCCTTTTTATTCATCAATTGATAGCCCTAAAATTTCCGCAATTTTAACCGCTTGCGAATATTTTAACGTCTTTATTAAACGCATTTTTTGCATAACTTTATCGGTAAATATACTTTCTCCTATACGCTTAATCTCTTCGTTTGACGCAATATGCGCGTGTGTATGATAAAAATCATAATCTCCGCGCATTTTCCCATTAGGATAGAAAATCGAACCACCGATTTTATAATTTCCGCCGCCCGTGACGCCCGTGATCGTTGCGATTCTCGGGCTTGCAAAACGGTGTTCAATTACTACCTTATCGCCGATTTTTGCTCCTAACAAATTCTTTTCGGGAATTGTTACCTGCATTTTTTACTCCTTTGCGGGCGTTAGCCGCGCCCGCTCGGCTTATTCCTTGTTCGTTTTGTCGGCGTTCCGACACGTTTTAGTCACACCAATTCAACTTTCCAAATGTCCAATCCTAACTTAAACCACTTTTTAGATATCACTTGCTCCGTCGCATTTTCGATCGCGGGAATAATTCCCATTGCGTTTACCTTTACGCTATGATTTTTCATTTGATCGGGATCGTTAAACCATACTTTGTAAGTTCTCATTTTTTGCTCCTTTGGGAACGTTTGTTCCCCTTTTCTTGATTATATTTTACCATATTTTGTAACCGTTGTCAATAACTTTTTGTAAATTTTTTGAAACTATTTGTAAATTTATTTTTTTGTTTTTGCGTGTTCCGCGAAAGCACGATCAATAAGATCGCCCATTTCGTCGTTATCAATTAGTCCTAATTGCATAGCCAACTTTATTTTACCGATGATAACGTGCAAGCCCCCGTCCGCGCCGTTAGGTGTAAATAGGTAATAAAAGTTATTTATATCTTTTTCAATGATACTTTTTGCCGATTTCAAAGTGCACTTGCCCCCTTTCTTTGCGTAATGTATACTAAACCCGAACACAAAGTAAAAAAATGTTTACAGTGTGTTTCCTTTTTATAACATTATGAAAGGCGGAAATCAAATTGACCGACGAAAAAATATCACGAAAAATAAAAGCGTTGCGGAAAACGCGCGGTCTTACGCAAGAACAACTCGCGGAAAAACTCGGCGTTCAAAGGGCGACCGTTTCAAACTATGAGATCGGGCGTCGTAGTCCTCACATAAAAGAGCTTGAACGGATCGCCTCGGCGTTAGGCGTTTCGCTTGAATACTTCGGCGTCGGCGGTAATGAAGTGCACGACTTGATCGCCCGCGCTCAAATGGTATTTGAAAACCCCGATATAGACCCGCAAGAAAAGGCGAACGTCTATAAAGAGATTATGCGCTTATACTTAAAAATGGAGGAATAATGCGTGAAAAAATACACAATCAATGACGTTGCCGCCGCCTTAAATGTAAGCCCGCAATCAATCCGTTTAGGATTGCAACGCGGCGAACTTCCTTTCGGATCGGCGGTTAAAACGTCGTCGAAATACACTTATATTATTTATGAAAAAAAATTAAAGGAGTTTTTAGACCTATGAGAAGAAAACGAAAAGACCTACGTTTCCCGAATTCCTACGGCGGGATTATTTATCTTGGAGCAAGACGGCGTAAACCTTACGCCGTGCGGATTACGGAGGGGTGGACGCAAGACAAAAAGCAAAAATATAGATATCTCGGCTATTTTGAAAAAAGGCTCGACGCCCTGCAATGCTTGGTCGAATACAATAAAAACCCGTACGATCTCGACGCGCGACAAATAACTTTCTTTGAAGTTTATGAAAAGTGGTCGGAGAAACACTTTGAAAAGGTATCAAAATTAAGCGTTCGTAATTATCGTAGTCAAATAAAAAAATTTGAACCGCTTTATAATCTGCCGTTTTATGATCTTAACGGAAACCATTATCAAGAGATAATCGACAATAATTCCGCGACAATCGCGCATACGTTAAAATCAATGCTTGCAAGCATTTATGCTTTTGCTATGAAACGCGAAATCGTCGATAAAGACTATTCAAAGGCAATAGACCTCCCAATCGTTGAAAGAAAACAAAAGACAGTTTTTACAAACGATGAAATCGCGCTTTTATGGAAACAAGAGGGCGAAGTTTACGCCGATATGCTTTTAATATTGCTTTATTCGGGTATGCGTATTACGGAATTGCTTGAAATGCGATCCGAAAACGTAAACCTTGACGAAAGATATATGCGCGGCGGAATTAAAACAAAGGCGGGAATTGATCGCGTGATCCCAATCCATAAAAAAATTGACCCGATTATAAAACGAAATATCGGATCAAACTTTATATTTCAAGGATCGCAAGGCGGGCGTTATTGGTATAATATCCACGGTCAAAAAATCATTAAGTTTATGAAAAATATCGGCATAAATCACACGATCCACGAAACGCGTCACACGTTTATATCTCAATGCGACCGACTCGAACTAAACAAGCTATTAACAAAAAGGGTCGTCGGTCATCATACGGGGGATATAACGGATAAATACACCCATAAGCATATACAAGAAACCGTCGATTTTATTGATCGGTTCGATTATTAAAGTATATTGTTTGTATCTTGATTGTATATTACGCACGTTTTCTTTTATGCTTTGAGGCTGTTTTTAGACCACCGAAAAAACCTTGCAATATCTCGCGGCGCGCCGTATCGCAACGTTTGCGCCACCCCCTCAAATACTTAACCCTATTATAACATAGGGTTATGACACCGCGCATTTATCGCGCTTTTGTATATTGCAAGTATATTAAACGCAAAAAGAAAAAGAGCTCTGCAAAGGGCTCTTTTTTGAGGTAACTATGCGCAAACAAAACGCGATAATCGACGCGGTTATGCTTTCGCTAACTTGTGATTATCGCGTTAATACAATTTATGTTCCTAAACGGAGGCTCAAATTGTATATGTTTATTTTGCCCGCTATAAATCGGTTTATACGCTTTTTTATAGCGTGTTCGGCTTATTGATCGCGACCGTGTTTTCAACGATACCCGACGAAATAATATCCGTTAAAGTGGTAATCATATCACGGCAACGCACTTGACCGCCGCCGCTCCATTGCAAAATAGAGTTCGTTTGATAATATCCCGAACGCGCTACAACGGGCGCATTAACCCCGTAAAGGATCGAAACGGCGTCCGCTTGACTTTGCCCTATAATCGAGCTTTGCGCCGTGTTACTGCCCGTATAGGCGTAATATTCACCGCCCGTGATCTCGATTATGCTTGTCGGCTGAAAACAATACGTATTCCCTGTTGCATTCGATACGCTTCCGCGGCAATCTCTATATATTCCATTGTTCGAGATCTGACTATTTTGATAGCCATTGACCCAAAAACGGCAATCTTCGCATACTACAATACCGCCCGTACTGTTGATCGCTCGAATGACCGTTCCCGCGCTCGATCCGTTTGCGACAAGGTTCAATCCCTTAAAGACAAAACCCGATCCCGTTACGTTGAAAACATAGCCGTAAACGCCACTAATCGGAATATTGATCTCGGAGCAATCAGTGAAATCCAAAACTACGCGCCGCGATCCGCTTACAAAGTTAAAGATCAAATAAGGACTTGCCGCCGTTCCTGATCCGCCAACGGGGACGACGTATTGCGTGCCGTTCTTGCACCCGAAATTCCCGACGATCTTTATTCTTGCCGATCCGTTGTCCGTTCCGCCGCTTCTCCAAGCATTAACGATATTCGTTATATTTACGTTATCGTTCAAGCCGTTGCAAACGTAAGTATATTCGTTTTTCTCTTGCAATTCGGCGACGGCTTGCACCCAATTGTTATAATCGGAAATCGCCGTCGAAAGCCCCTCGCCGTCGACAAAGTTATTAAGGACGACGCAAATTTGCGCGCCCGCCGCTTTGTTGGCGGTAAACGTAATCGTAATATATCCCCCCGAAGTTCCGACCGTGTAATCGGTGTTTTCCTCTTTCAATCCGTTCGTAAAAACTTCTACAAGCGAATATTTATTATTATAAAGGCTCGACGGAATATTCGTCGTTACAACTTGACCCGTTGCCGCCATAGTGCCGTTATATTCGAATTGCTGAATAATCGCGTCATAATAATCGTCGTAACCCTTTGCCGCGGTAAACCACGGGCAAAAACTCGCGTCGCCGCGGCAATCCACAATTTGCGAAATTGCGGTCGCGTTCGGTTGCACGACCACATAAGCAAGCAAAAGATCGTATATATCCCCGTTTCGCGTCAAATAATTGGGCGCGGGAATGCTGTCGACGCTTTGTATCAAAACATAAGAACGCCGCGCGCTTGCGGTTTGCGTGTTGTCTTTGCGCAAAACAACCATATCGTAACGAGGGTTTGATCCCGTCGGTGCGCTTGCCAAAGTAAACGACAACGGCGCATTATTGACGTAACCCTTTCCTTTGATCGTCGCTTTACCCGCCGCAACGCTTATAGAAAGACCGCTCCCCGCGGTGACTTGCAAGCCGCCTTTCAATACGCCCGTATCGCAAACAATAGACCACCAATCGCTTATATCGTCCGCGTTATAATTTCGGTCGTACCCCGTCGGGCTTTCGCTGTCGGGAAATGCGTTGTAAAAAAGACTTTTTTCCGCCATAATAACCTCCTTTATTTTCCGCTATTTTTTAGCGCGCCGATTTGCGCTTCGATATTGTCTTTCAAATAGTCGTCAATATCGCTCACGTTCGTTTTAAGCCACGTTTCCACGTTCCGAGGCATATTTGACTTTATAAGCAAAAGACAACGCGACAACGCCGTTTTTTGCGCTGTTGCGTCAAATATATTTTGATCCTTTAATTCTTCAACATATTTTTGATATGTTTCAAGAACGCTATTTTTTACGAGATCGTGAAAGGACGAAAGCGTCGTCTTTAATTCCTCGTTTTTGACGTGCTTATTTATTAAGTACGCGATAAGCGCGCCGACGGCGGACAAAACAAGACCGATCAATCCGATTACAAGTTCCGTCAAAATTGCGTTATAATCCATTTTACGCTCCTTTCTTGAAAACTTCTTTTTCAAGGTTTTTTATTCTCGCTTCGTGATCGACGACTTTCTCGTGATCGTTAAACATACGGTCGTCGATTTTTTCTACTTTTTGTTTTATTTCGCCAACGTCAGATAAAAGGCTTTGCATAATGCGATCTTTCTCTTTTCGTTCGTTTTCGCTTTCTTTACTCGCTTTTCTCGACGAAAATATAAACGCCGAAACAACACCAAAGCAAGAAAAACACAATGCAATAACACTTATAATTTCGCCCGTTGCCATAAATAAAACCGCCTTTCGGACGGTTTTATTTAGTGAATAACTGAACCCAATAAGTGCCGTATGATCCGCCCGAAACATACCCGACGCCAAGTTCTTTGTATTCCTTATTCAAAATGTTCGCTCTGTGACCGCTCGAATTAAGCCAATCACGCATAACCGCCTCGGCGTTCTTTTGCCCCGCCGCGATATTTTCGCCCGCCGCCGTGTATGTTACGCCGAAATGCTGTAACATTTCAAACGGCGACCCGTACGTCGGGGACGTATGATCGAAGTAATTCCGATCGCGCATATCCGCCGCCTTTACGTTTGCGATACTCGTCAATTTTTGCGAAAGCGTCAAAGGTTGCAAGCCGTTTTTCGATCTTTCGTTATTAACAAGCCGCAAAACTTCCTCGGCTTGGACGCTTGTCGTTTCTCCGCGCGGCGTTTCGTTTTTTTCTTCGAACACGTCCGCGCCCGAGTGATGATTTGTACTTTCGCCCTCGCTTCCGTGCGGTAACTCTACGCGCTCATAAGGGTATATTTCCCCGAGATCGCGCAAGTGTTTGTTTACGCGGCATAAATCACTAAATCGCACGTTATACCGCTTTGAAATCTTCCAAAGGCTATCGCCTTTTTGCACGGTGCAATTCTCCGCGCTTGCGTAACTTCCAAAGCCAAAAACCAAAGCAACGAGAAACACGGTTTTTAAGAGATTTTTTTTCATACCCTTAATTTGCGTCGTTTCGTTACTTTTTATTTATAAACTACGGCTATTCGTTGCCGTATTCCGCCTCTTCTCCGTACCCGCTCGCGTCTTGCTTAAACGTGTACTTTATGACCCGCGCTTTTGCGGTATATCCGAAATATTCGTCCGTGATTTCCACAATATCGCCGATTCCGAAATCAATATCAAATTTATACGGCGAATTTACAAGATCAATTTCGCCATTAAATTCGGTTATTGTTTGCTTTTCCGCAAGTGCCGCCGCGCCCTCTGCTTTTTGCATTGCGATAAATTCCGCGCTATCGGGTGCAATTTCCGTTTCCGTACCGTCGGCGTTTTTGATCTTTGTCGATAAATTCGATTGCAAGGTCATTTCGGCGCGGTCGATACCGCTTCCGCCTTGATCTTCGTCGGGATAATAAGCGACGTAATCGTGACTTACCGATCTTGTCGCGCCGCCGTCCGTTTCTTGCTCGTTAAACGTTGAAACGATTTGACAGTTCGTTTTCAACGGCTCGTCGCTTGTATAGTACGTCGCGGAAATTAAGTTGTCAAGCGATTGCGAAAACTTTACAATATCGCTTCGATCTTGCCCGTTTACGGTTTGATACAAAATCGCGCCGTTATACAATTTCGAAACCGATCCCACCTTGTGTAATTTCAAAAGATTTTTGATAAAATCCCACAAGTTACCCCGCGTCGCTTGCGCTTCCGTTTGTTTCCCGTCAAGACCGTTCCACGCATACATTATCCCGTAAATTTGTCTTTTCGCAAGCGCGCCGCCGCCTATATTTTGTCTAACGATTAAATTTAATGCGGCGGATAAATCGGCGGGCAATTCCAACGGATCGCGAATAATTCTCTTTGAAAGTACGAATTTCGCTTCGTACCCTTTCGCGGAAATCATACGCGCGCCGTCCGCGTTATATTCATATTGTATCGCTAAAATTAGCCATAAATAATCTTTATGCGGAATTTTTATAAAATTTCCTTTTTGCAACGCCGCCAAATTGTTCAAGGTCGCGGGCGCATAAATTTGAAACTCGCCCGTTTCATAATATGAAATTTCCGCCCAAAATTCGGACGACTCAATCAACGCCGAGGCGTTAAGTAATGTTTTTGCGGCGTTCCATTTCCAAACTTCAATATACGGTATCATTCGAACCTCCGCTTATATATGATCGTAAAATATACGTCGTTTGTCGGAACAACCGCGCCGTTTGAATATTCGCCGACGTTAAAGGTATTTTCGCCCGTTTCAAGTTGCAACCAATCGTCACCGTTAAATCTTAAATATGACAAAACGGGCAATCCGTTATAAATCGTTGATCCGTTTATCTTTATGTATTTATTCCCGCGAACCGTGTTAATCTCGATTTCGTCGTTTTGCTGTAAGGTCAAATCGAGGTACATATACCAACCGTTTTGATCGCCCGATGAACACGCGATCGCGGGGTTCGTGATCGTATCAAGCGCGGTTATTAAAATTCGCATACCGACGGAAACGTCGCCGTCGTTTGTAAACGTTTTTACGCCGCTTGTATCGACCGCGCCAAAAGGTCGCCCCGTCGGGGTGAAATATTGCCCCGCAACGGGAAAATAAAGCAAATCAATAAACATTGATATTGCTTTGATAATTTGCGCCGCGTCTTCCCAATAAGGTTGCCCGCAATATATTTCAAGTTGGATTTCGCAAGCCGCCGCCATACGAGTATACCGCGGGATCGTCGCGATTCCTTTAATTGTGATTTCGCGGTCGTTTTCCTCTTCCGTCAACGTGACGTACTGTTTCGACTTTACGACCGACGTGAAAAAGTCCAAACTTTCGCGAATATCGGGTATGATCTTAAACGTCATTGATATTCCGCGCGGCAACGCTTTTACTTGCTCAATGATTGCGCCGTCAAGGTACGGGCTGTCGGCGGTCGCAATATCCGTTTCAATTCCGTGCAAAGCCTCGCACGCTGAAAGAATAAACCGCGCGTCGTTATTCAAAAGATCAAGCGTTTTTCCGTCTTTGTTTGTCAAGATCAATTTCATAAATTACCCCCGACGATCCGACGCGTCGCAAGTTCCGCCTTGTGTAACGCAAGTTTGCTTGTTTGTATCTTCTCGAATTTATAGTCAAAATTATAATTGTTGATCGTTTCGCCGCGCTGTCCGTTTAAGAGGTCGGCAAGCTGATTTATCAAGCCCGACGAATTGTTTAACGGCGCGACTTTCGGCGCAGAAATCTCCAACGCGGGCGTAAGTTTTGAAAGCGTCCTTTGCATAGACTTTTCCACGTCGTCCATTTCCTCGTTAAAACCAACGCCAAGCCCCAAAGCAAGATTTTTTCCGATCACGTTTTCAAAAACCTTGGACGGCGAATTGATACCGAAAACCTTTTTAACGCCGCTTACGATCGACTTTCCTAAACTCTTGACCGCGTTCCAAATTGTGGACGGGTTCAAAAGCCCTTTGATAAGACCGTCCAATAAATCCGTACCCGCTTTTAACATATCGGGGATTCCTTGGATCAAGCCGCTAACAATCGTTTTAATGATCGTCGGCATTTGGAGCATAAGTTGCGTTTGAATTTGCGGGATCGCCGCAATAATACCCATAAACAACTGAACCGCGCCGTTTATCAATTCGGGCAATCTCGACGTTAAGGTCTTGACCGTTGTTTCAACGACTTTCGGCAACTCTTGAACAAGTGCTTTTATGATCGTCGGCAAAGCGTCCACAATCGCCATTAAAAGGGTAATCGCGCCTTGCAATACTTGCGGGAAAGCCCCGATCAACTGATCGACCAACGTATTTATGATATTCGGCAATTCAACCATTAAAGATTGAATTAAAACGGGGATTGCGTCAACGATCGCGTTAAACAAAACGATCGCCGCGTCTAAAAGTTGCGGGATAAAACCGATCAAAGCCCCCGTCAAAGTCGGCAAAGCGTGTAATAACGCTTGTACGATTTGCGGGATTACCGCCACGATCGCCGCCAAAACTTGCGGCAACATATCACCCAACGCCGTTACAATTTGCGCGACGATATTTACTATCGTTGACAGCAAAGACGGCAAAGCGTTTAATAACGAGGTTATCAAGGCGGGGATCAATTGAACGAATATATCGACCGCGCGCGGCAATAATTCGTTAAATTTTTGCAACGCCGTATCAACGATACCCGCCAACCCCTCGGCGAATTTTTCCGCGCCGCCCGCTGTACCTTGCAACGCTTCTTTCAAGCCCTCGCCCATCATTTTGACGGCGGGTTCAAGCGCGGTCAAAAATTCCGCCATACCATTGCGGAGCATTGTCATTATAGGCTCGGCAACCGCGCCGAGTTTCGCCGTCGCGTGTTCAAGGTTCGTTTGCGCCGTGGACGCGTCCAAAACGTCCTTGTTCAATTCCTTGTAATTTTCCGCCGCCTCGCCGTATAAACCGTTTAGCGTTTCTTGTATATACGCCGCGCGTTCTTCGTCGCTGTTAAGGCTTTCAAGTTTTTTATTGAAATTTTCGAGGTTTACACCGCCCCACTCCAACGCGTCCGCCAAACCGCCCTCGGCGACAGCTTGTTTGCTCGCAAGAACGACCGCCTCGCTCATACTTTCAAGAGGGATCGCCTCGCCATACGTCGCAAAAACGCCCGTCAAAGTATCCGTCCAACTTTCGAGTTCTTTTTCGCTGTCAACAAGTTGCCCCAAAACAAGCATTGTTTCTTGCGCTTTTCGGGTATCACCCAAAACCGACCCGAAATAATTAAACGCTTCGTAAGTTTCTTCGGCGGAAAAACCAACGCGCCCGAACGCCGTTTCAAGCTGATTAAGCCCCGTCCTATATTCGCGCGTGCTATCCGCCAAAGAAAGAAAACCGCCGACCAACGCCGCCGCACTCGCACCAACCGCCGCAAGACCTTTCCCAATTGCGCCAAGTGCGCCCGAAAGTCCCTCCGCGCTTTTGCCTTGTTTCTCTTGCGCGTCGGTCAACGCTTTTAATTCTTGCTTTGTATTTACGCCCGCGTCTTTAAGTTCTTTCAAAGACGCGGTGTAATCTTCCGTTTGCTTTTCGGTCTTTTTAATGACCGCAACTTGCTTATTGATCGCGATTTGCAAGTTTTGGGCTTCCTTGGTGTTGCCCTTGCCCGCCTTTTCCATTTCGGCGTAACGCGCGTTCAAAATATCAAGTTTTTTCTTTTCCGCTTCGAGAACGCCGTTTAATTGCGAAATTTTCGCTTGCAATCCGTCGGTACTGTCGCTCCACTTGCCAAGACCCGCGGACGCGACTTCGAATTGAGAATTAACGTTGCGGATATATTGATTCAACTGTTGCGTGGACGCGGAAAATTGCGAAATATCCGCCCGAAATACTGTTGTAATCGTGTTTTCTTCCGCCATTTTTCCACCTCCTTATTAGTGCCACGTCGCCGTTTTTGACGTAACCCAAACCGCGCCGCCTTGATCGCCCTTTTGCGATCCGTGCTTTTCATTGTAATCTTTTATAACTACGTCGACGTAAAGATCGTAAACGTCGTTAAAATCGCTATTCATTACCTCGATCGGAGATAATCCCATATATCGACCGCAAAGACCGTCAATTATATCGTGATAACTTTCGCGATTGCTTCTTTTTGACGGCGGGGCGTTCATTGCCACCCCGCCCGCAATTAGTTTTTTTCCGCTTTTGCAACGACCCCGTTAATCTCCGCGCCGATCGTGCGGAAAAACGCGCCGAGTTCGAACGGATCAACGCCTTGCAAGTCCTCTTCCGTAAATTCGGGGATAACGGCTTGTAACATTTTAAGCGTGATCTTTTCTTGCTCTTTTTCGGACGCGTTCTTCGTTTCCTCTTGCAACGTGCCAAGTTCTTTTGCGGTCTTGAAAAGCAAGCGTCTTACGGTGTAACTTTTCGTCGGCTCTTCGCTCGTGCAATCGCCGTAAACATTGATCTTAATATTCATAGTTTGCTCCTTTATTGTTCCACGTAGAACAATTATTCTACGGGTGTCTGCGCGGGCGTGGTCGGCGTAAGAACACTCGCCGCGTTGTCGGGCGTTACGACCTGCGCAAAGAAAGTCGTCAAAAGGCTCGTATCACCGCTCGGAACGGTGAGAACAAAATCAAGGTTTCTTTTGCCCGTGGTCGTCCACGCCTTTTTAGGTGCGGCGAAATCAATCTCGACGCTCTGCCCCTCGCTTGCCGTGCCGTCGTCAATAGTCGCCGACGACTTGGAAATGCTGTTTACCTTGCCGTGATACGCCCAAACGAGCTCGCAAGGTTGCGACGCGTCGCCGTCATAAAGAGCATAACCGACCGCGATATAAGGACGGGTCGAACCGTCGGGCGTGGTCGCCCTTGCGCTCAATGCGCTCGTTCCCTCGCCGAGCGTAATCGTGCTGTCGCCCATAAGCTCCGCCATTACGTCGGGAGCGATGCGCGTAGTCTCAAAAGTACGGGTGATCGAAGTCGCGCCGTAAGTGGTCTGCTGTACAACATTATCCGCGTACACTTTTTCGTTGTCGCTTGCAATGTCTCTCGAAACGTTCTTGACGGGCGCAAGCACTTTGACCGTGCCGTAAGTGACCGCTCCCGTCTCCGCATTTTCGGTCTCAACTGCATAGACGAGATGAGAACAACCTCTAAACTGTCTCATTGTTTTTTACCTCCATTATAGATATTCGATTTTATTGATATCCGCACGCCGCGCAAACCAAGTGTCGCGGTATGCTTTGTATGAATAGCCTACGCCGCTTACGATATAGCCCTTTCTCTTCAAAAGGTTCATCGCGTTTAATAACCCGCTATAAAGCGTTGCGGCGTTCTTTGTGTAATACGTCAAAGTGAACTCATACAAGCATTCTTTCGGCGCATTGTCCGCGCTCAAATGATCGCTCGTATAGTCTTCGCTGTATGTAAAGTATTCGTCGGGCAAATTTTCGGGCGCGTCGCCTTCCTCAAAAACGGGGATATTTAACTCCGCTAAATCTTCAAAGATCAAGATCATTCCATTGCCTCCGCGATCACTTTTTGAAACTCTTCTTGCTGAATGCGCGATACTTCCTTTCGGACTTTACCTTTTACCCTTACGGCGTTTTTAAGCCGTGTATCTCCTTTAAGGTGCGGCGTGCCGCTTGAAAGATAGGTCACTTGCGGCGCGTCTTTCCAACTAACGCCGACGTATTCTTTTGCGACCGTTCCCTCCCATTCAAGAGGCTTTTTCGCTACGTCTTCGGCTGATTTTTTCGATCTTCCCGTCGAATAATGTTTTCCCGCAATGAACGAATACGGCGAATTATTCATCGCCTCGATCACTTGACCGTTTGCATAATCGGCGGATTTTTCAAGGGCGTTTTCGGTTGCTCTTTTCAAAGCGTCGCCGCCCATTTCGTCCACTTTCCGCGCAAGATCAAGAAAGCCGTCAAAGTCAAGTCCGAATTTGTTCCTCGCCATTACGCGCCACCCTCATAAAGTTTAAGCGTTAATACCGCATACCTTCCGCGCATTTCCACGTTTTCGGGTTGTCCGTAAACTTGATAATCAACGCCGTTGATCGTAAGAATATCGCCCGCCTTAAAGTCTTCTTTCCACCAAGTTATAAACTCGGTTTTAGTATCAACGATGACCAAGCCGTTTGCGTTTAGTTCACTTGTTCCCCTTTGTTTGAATTTACCGCGAAGGGTTGCGACAACGGTTTCCGTTTTTTGCTGTCGCCCGTTGACCGTGCTATATGTCGTCCGCTTTTGTATCGCGGGCGTTATAAATTCGCGTATCGGTGCGGGGTTATACATTGCCGCCGCCCTCCGTGATATCTTCGGAATGAGGGTGATTAACGCGCAAAGTCGCTATGATCTGCAACGTCGTCTTTGACAAGTCGCCGTCCTCTATGAGATCTGTGACGACCTTTGCAAGGATATATTCCGCCTCGTTGGAATTGAGAAAAGCATTAGAGACGCCTTGCTCATAAAGAGTAATGCGCGCCATTTCCGCCCAATCTCGGACGAAATCGTCTTGCCCGCTATCCGCGAGGTTCGTCATAGTTTTAATAACTTCGTTTGCCATTTTTTCACCTCATTTTTTTTTAGCCCCGCCCGCAAGGAGCAAATCGGGCGGGGCGTGCCTACGTCGAATATGCCGACGATTAAGCCGTAACCTTCTTGACCTCGATCAAGCCGTGCAAACGGGTGACGCCAATGCCGACCTGCGCCGTGCCACGGATCGCGAGCAAGTCTTCCTCAAACCTTGCGTCCTCGGAAACACGAATGTCGTATGCGCCGAAGAGATCAACCTCGATACTCTTCATATCGCCGTAAAGCATACAGGTCGTACCCTCTTCGGTGCTGTCGTCGCTGAACGCGGGCAAAGCGTTGGTAAGAATATAACGCGCCGAAGTTCCGCCCTTGCGGATAACGCCGATATTCGGGTTCTCGGCGTTCGGCTCGATCTCGTAAACGTTTTGAAGGGTGACGTCGCTCGTGATATCGCCAAGGGCGATAAGGTCTTTCTTATTGAGAACCAAGGTTGCCGCGCCAAAAATGCCCTCATCGCCGCCGAACTGAATCACGATATTTCTCAGGGTGTTTTCGTTCAACATACCGAGATTGTAGGACGCATTCACCGCGTTGCCGTCGTCGTCTTCCGCGCCGACCGCCTTAGTGATGATCTTACTTGCGATCTTCTTACGAAGGGCGATCATCGCGCTCTCTTCGACCTTTCCGTAATAGTTCAACGGGGACGTTTTCAAAGTCTCGTTCGAGATGGTCGAAATAGTCTTGAACCCTTTTTCGGGCTGGATCGTAACGTTCGTAAAGGTCGGATCGTCTTCGGTGATAGTCGCGCCCTCGTTCGTCTCGTTCGCGTCCGACCACTCTTTCACAAGGGCGACCTTGTTATAGCCCGCGCCCGTCATATCCTCGACCTTGACGAAATCAATGATCGTAGAATACGGCACTTCGGCGGGGTTCTCGATCCCGTGGACTTCCGTCGGGATAGCGATCTGACCGCTCGCAATGGTGACGGCGCGGAGCTCGTTCTTCTCGGCGGTAAGTCCGATCGTCATTTTGTTATTCTTGCGGAACTCGTCCGCAAACTTCTTTCTTTCCTCGATTTTCTCGCTTGCATTCATAGTGTTTTTACCTCCTCTTTCCTCGAACTGCAAAAATTTCTTTCTTTCGGGTTTCCCCTCGCCCTCTGCGGGCTTGTCAAGATCGGCGATCTGCGCCTCGATCTCTTTCAACTCCGCTTCGAGCTCTGCCTTTTCCGCTTCCAACTCCGCCAAGCTGTCGCCGATTGCTTTCAACTCGGCTTCGTCTTCCGACGCGTCGTTCTTCTTGGCGAGTTCGTCCATTTCTTTGTCGATCTCTTTCAAGCGTGATTTGCACTTTCCCGCGCGATCGTCAAGATAGTCTTTAATACTCATTGTTTTTTTCCTCCTATCAACATTTTGTTTCTATTTTTCAACTTCAATATTGCAACCCGACGCAAAACCTCCGTTTTGTTACGTTTCACGCTCTCCAACGCTTCGTAACTGCGGGCGTATATCTCCGTTAAATTCCCGTAAGCACCGTTTGGGCAAATGGAAACGTCAAAAAGCGTTCCTACCCCCTCGATCGTGCGGTGCATTTCATAATTCGGCGTTCCCCATTCGCCGACTTCCGTTATACTTTGTTTTTCGACCGTAAACGCGAAACTTCCCTCGGTCAAAAGTCCGCTTTTAACCATTTTGTAAACGTCTTTGTTCGTGTCGGTGTCGATCAATTCCGCGTGCATAAAAACGCCGTGATCGTCGGGCGTAAGCGTCAACGATCCGTTTTTAGTACGCGCCATAATAAAAACGTTGTCGTTGTGATTGTATTTTAACGCGACGTCTTTCATATCCGCGTTGTCGAAAGCGTGACGATCGACTTTTTCGTAAAATCCGCCGTCCCAACCCTCGATATACGCTTCTTTTCCAAAAACAATCGGGTAACCCTCGACGATCATTTTTTCGCTTTCGTCCTCGCCCTCCGCGCGAACGCTTACGTTTTCGCAATTAAGACGTATTTCCTTTTCAAGACCCTTGTTTTTCTTGCTCATTGTTTCCCCCTCCTATTCCACCGTCAAGGTTATTAAATCCGCGCGGTCTTTGCTTGCCTTCTTCATTCGGCAACGGCGCGTAACCATACATTTCTCTATATTCGTCCAACGTGAACACGCCCGCGTTGATCGTTGCCTGCACTACCTTTGTGATCTCGCCCGTACTCATTAAGCGTATTCGCTTCGGGTACATTTCGATACGATCACCGTAAGACGTTTGCCACTCGGAAAAGAATACTTTTTCAAGTGCTTGCCCCAAAGAAAGCGCGGCGGGTTCGATCCAATTTTCATAAAACGCCTCTTTGTCTTCCTCGGTGAACTTGCCTTGCAACATATCCATTGTAACGCCCGTATGCAACAAAACGTTATCCTTGATCTCCGCAAGGGTTGCCGCGTCAACCATTTTTAAGGAGCGTTGTATATTTTGATATTCCGCGCCCATATCAAGAACGGCGATTCCGCTTTTATTATTTCGCAAATCTTTGATAAATTGATCGCGAACCTCTTTTACTTTCTTATAATCCCCCGAAAGAGCATTGACTTTCAATATCCCGTCAATGTAGCAACCAAGTTTCGCCGCCTCGGCAATCGCCTCTTTTGACGTATGATATGCGCTCAACGAATTAAGAAGATCGCTTTCGCTCATTCTCGAATATCTGCCGCCGCCCAAAAATTGACGATCTTCGATATTCTGCTTCCAAACGACGATATCCTCATACGGGAATACGACCTCTCTATCGGGATTGATAAACAAAAACCGAATATATAACTTTCCGCTTTCGTCCTCTTCAATGATCGGAGCAATCGAGGGGAGCAAAATATATAATCCCGTATATATTTTTTGTCCCGCGTTCGATATATAGTAATCGGGATAGATAAAGCAATTATTATCTTTTTCCCGCATAAAGTACGCTTGCGTCAAAAAGTCGTAAGTCGTGGAATAATCGTTGGGCTTTCTCAATATTCGCGCGACGCTACTATCCGCCACGGTCTCGATTTTTCCGTCCCTTAGCCGAATATGACGCGGATCAAGTTTGCCGAAAAACCGCATTTTCATTCTCAATGCTGAAAGGATAATATCGCTTTGCAAAATGACATCGCCAAACGCGGAGAAGGACGGCTCGTAACCCTTCATTGAAACGTTTAGATTCATATTTGCATTTTTCGGGCGTTTAGCCTTACTAAACACTTTGTCAAGCCACCCCATCGGCTACCTCCTCACGTACTCGGTAAAGTTTGTTTCGTTCTTTTCAAGCGTAGCGTATAGAATAATCAATGCGACCACGCCGTCGATCTTTCTGCTATATTGCCCGTCGATCTTCTCGGGCATAATCAAGTCCCCGACAATCTTTGCGCTCATATTGTTAAAGCAATATTTCATAACGGGGTTATTCCCGTAATTTATCAAGCGCGCGTTCAAGTCTCTTTCTACCGTCTTCATCGGGAAACTCATTAGCTTGCTGTTTTGGTATATCTTCATTGTCGGCAATCCGTAACCCGTTTTGCGGTCACACCACAAGAGGAAAACGTCCGAATGCCACGGATCGTACCCAATCATTAAAGGCTCGATTTCGTACTCATCGCGCAAGGCTTGAAACCAATCCGCGATCGCCTTTTGATTGATCTTATTCCCTTTTACAACCGTAATATACGGCTTTCCCGTTTGCGGGTTAATCGTTCGCGACCACTCTTGATATTTTGCGCCGTTGTCTTTATCCTTTAACTTGCTTTCGGGAATAAAGAACTGCGCGATCACGAACTTTTCGTCGCTGTCGGGCTTTTGGAATAACGCCTCCGCGACCGTCAAGTCGCCGCAATCCGAGAGATCGACCGATCCCAAGCAAACCGACCCGCGGAAATTTTCCAACGTGAAAGGCGTTTGCTCGTAATCGTATTCGTCCAACGTAAGCCACGCTTTCGAGTTCGAAACTTTTATATTAAAGTCTTTCGTCAAAAGGTGCATACGGCTTTCTTTGTCGATTTGCGCCTTGCTTATAGATTGCTCTATAAACGAATATTTTTTCACGCCATAGATCAAAGACGGATTCGCCTTTTGCCATAACTCGCGATCGCCGCTCCAAACTTCCGCCTCGTCGTCTTGCTCATACAAGAACGGCAAATAATGCGGGTTGTCGATTTCGCCGTCTAACCACTTATTCGCATAAGCGAGTTTTTTATCGAAGTACATATCGTTAAGAAACCCGTTTGTCGAAACCGTAATAAACAAGTGTTCGTCGTGCGTACTCATCGACCTTTGACAAGCCTCGGCGATCTCGTCGTCCTTGCAATCGTGCGCCTCGTCTTGGTACGCCTTAATAAAGTTAAAGCCGTCTTTGTTTTGCGTCTTGCTACTTAAACGCAAAACCTTAATATCTTTTACGTTGTTTCTGATTTCCGTCAACGTATTAGACGTTATTTCGTCGCGCTTGTCTAACCGCTTACGCATACCCGCGACCTCGTTCCAAATCAACCGCGCTTGTCGATCGTCGTTTGACGCGCAACAAATATTCACGCCGCCTTGACCGATAAACAAATCCGCGTCGCAATCTCCCGCGATCGTGGTCGTCTTGCCGTTTTTTCTTGCGACTTCAAGCAACGCTTCGGTTATAAGACGTAATCCCGTTGACCTCTCCCGAAAGCCGTATATCGCTTCGAAAAACGCCTTTTGCCATAACATAAGTTGTAAAGGTTCGTTATAATACGGCGCGTTTCCTTGAAACGCTAACGTTTCCATAAACGCAAACCGTTTGTACGCCTCGGTCGGATCGAATATGTATTGCGGATCGTCAAGATAGCCGCAAAGAATATCAATGACTTTTTTTATTTTCCACCCGACAACAAGCCGCACGCGTTCGCCGTTGATCTCGATCTCCCCTCGCTCGATCGAGTCGCGATATTGTACGATATACGGCTTATTCATTGAATTTCGCCAACGCCTTTACAAGCGCGCTTTCTTCTCCCGCCTCGCCGTCAAGCGTCCGTAAGATTTTTACGGCTATATCGTTCTTTTGCGCTTGGTAGTCTTTAAGCATATCGTGAACGGGTAACTTTTTTTGTTGTTTCGGATTTGCGGGGTTCACGACGTAACGTGGATATTTGCGGAGCGCGGCGATTTGCTCTTCGATGAAAACGAAATCGGATAAAAGAGATAAAATAAACCCTTTTTTATTCGCTTCTACGTTCTTAATGCTTGCCGCCAATTCTTCGTATCTCGTCATAAACTCGCCCCTTTACGATCTCACCGAATTTTTGTATTTTTTGTTCGTTCTCGCCAAAAACAACCGAGGTTTTTCAATGCAACCGAAAATTTCAAATTTTTGTCCCGCGCACTAAAAAAC
>Ga0265298_10001868_pt1 | contig 30585 bp, 45 predicted proteins | sample AusTroGonzalo_MG_3_FD_193486 | JGI IMG/M metagenome (GOLD analysis project Ga0265298, IMG submission 193486) | Bovine rumen microbial communities from tropical cattle in Woodstock, Queensland, Australia - Gonzalo_01 | ecosystem: Host-associated > Mammals > Digestive system > Stomach > Rumen ...
GTAGCTTCAAGGCCTGGGAGGGGGTCCTCCCCCACCCTTCTGGCGCGCTCTCTCACCAGTCTCCATCTTTGATTACTTCTGCCCTCCCTACCCTTTGGGAGTGGGGACTGTAATTTATTTTATTTGACTTTCTCGCGTTGCAAATCCAATGAGCAGGAGCTAAATTATCGGGATCCTCGGCTACTTGACGAGCTGAGTTGTAACCATATTCTTTCCACTTACTCACGGGGATAACTTCGTCGATAACAAATGACAAAGGATGCATCGCATCGCTTGGCTCATCGTAGTGAATAGGTCTGCCGCATATATGGCACGGTAATTCCATGGCCCTAAGGCGGGCTCGGTTCTGTCTGCGGAGGGTGCCGTTTTGACTGCGGGGGTTGCTCATGACTTCTCCTTGCAATGGAAAAGCCCCCTGCTTTCGCAAGGAGCTTCACCTGGGGTCTATTACAGTATCTCTATTCACCATTTGCACGATTACATATTAGCATTTAAATTTTCCCCTGGTGTGTCGAGTTGCACCGGTGCAACTTTTGCCTTTACGCCTGCTGCTCCCCTCGGGGTTTCTTGCCAGCTTCACTTATTGCCTTCGATCCACATTACTACCCCGATAATCATCAGCATTAAGAACACTACTGCGTAGGCCGTATATAATATTGCTTCGTCACTCATTCTCTTGATCTATGTTTCCTTTCTCACTTTCTGCCTTGTACTTCTCCAAAATTTGTAAGACCTTGTTCAATGAGAATTGACAAACCTCCCCATTCAATTCGGGTTCACCTATACAGTTTGTAGGGTATGAGTTTATAAACGTTACCCTTAAATCATCAATCAATGCTTTTCTTCCCTCTTCCCAACCGTAAGCCTGTCCGTCAAAGTAAGCTCTTGTTTCGATCTTTTCTATATCCTCGGCTATTGCCTTGTCTTTGTTCACCTCAACGCAGATAACATTTGGTTTTTGAAACTCGATAAAAGAACCATCTTTGAAGTCTATTCTCATTACCCTGTCGTTGTAATCAAATTCGTAATGCTGGATGGTGTCATATGAGAAGCGGTATCTTAAATCCCCAACACATATAACATTAATCTCGGTTATCATTCACTCACCGCCTTTCCGACCCATTCCCAGGACCGCGGCTATTATTACCGTGAAGCCTCCGCATAGGAAGCCCAGCACAAAACAAATCAGACAATCCATTATCTATCCCTCCCAAACACTTAAACTCCACAAGAATATGATCGCTATATGAGCAATAATCCATATCCTTGAAAACCTCTCTAAATGCCTAAACACCTTTATCGGTGGATACCATTTAACGTTTAGCTTTATATCATGCGCGACCCTTGTCCAGAGATACAAGTACATCCCAACAAGGATCAAGATCCATACTTTCCCGAACAGTCTTTCCATCTGGTACCGCCCTTCTCCCTGCCCCTCACACAAAATGAAGATTGATTGCTACTTCGTATACGAACCTGCTCTTGATATGTCCGTATGTGCTCCTTTCTGCATCTTGGGGATAACGGGCTCCGTACTGGATGTTGTTCCAGATTCCGGTATCATACTCCCTCGGTATATTCTGCCGGGCTTCATCGATGGCATGGATGATATCCAGGTATTCGGAATACTTGACCGCCATCTTGAATGTCGGGTCTCCCGGATCTCCGCTCGGAGGGGCTGAATCGCCACCTCCGCTCTTCGGAGTGATCATCGTTGCGACTTCATCTTTAAGCCTGTGATAATCTCTGATGGTCCATAAGGTCTTGTGATAGACTGCTGCAGGAAGTATGTACTTGGTTTTCTTTCTCTGATAGTCCTTCATCTTTCCTCCCTCACCTTATCTCTCCAAATCCTGCCTTGATTATTACCTCTGCTCTCTCAGGCGGTACCGTGATGACCTCTCCGGCATTGACCTGTCTGTTTAATTTTGTGTCATAATAGGTCGTTGTGATCCTTAGCTTCACCGTCTTGGCTTTCTTCGGCTTGACCTTATGATCAAGGATCTTGTCCCAGGCTTTCTTGATTGCCTTGTTGTCATACTCAAATTCAAATATCGGGATGTTTAAGAGCTTATGTACATCGAATCCCATATCGAACGGGACGATATATCCTGTCTCTCCGTCTACGACTCCCATCTCCTTGGCTGAAGGGAAGGGGCAGCAGATAACAGGAACGTTGTTCGTCAGAGCTTCGAGCATTGAATATGACCATGCTTCCGAGTCACTGAGCTGGACCAGATAATCCGCCGCTGCTATGTAGGGCTGAACGTCCATCTCTAATCCCATGTTGACCATCCCTCTGGGGGCATTCGGGATAACTCCCTCGGAGAAGTTAAACCAGATAAACGGAATGCCCTCTTCATTGAGTCTTTCTGCCAACTTTCTCATTCGCATCTCGTTATTCCCTTTATCCGGTGCGGGGATTCTTGTCGCTGATACGAGGATCAATGCTTTTTTATATTCAGGTTCAATCGGATTATGTATTACCATCGCGTTCTTTGCCTCTTCGAATGTTTCCTTGCTCGCTTCGCTCACATTGACGATGAAGTCTGAATCTGTCGGTATGAACCACTGGGGATTTGTCTTGCATCCATGACACATCCTCACGGATTGATTGCACCGGATATTGTTCGGAGCCTTATCCAAGATCCTCAGCATTATGAGCGTATCGCAGGCGTACATTTTGTTGTAATCGTAATCAATGACTTTTATGTGCTTTTCAAGCCTGTTTCGCTGTCTTATGTCTACGGAGCCGACCACAAGGGCGACATCTCTGTCTTTCATCAGCTCCCCGAAGTGATAAATGAACGACTCTATCCCTCCGATGATGTGAAGGCCTCTGATGAAGAGAATCACATCGTACTGTTTCGGTATCGGAATGATCGCGCAGCCTCTGTAAGGTTCGCCTCTGAGGTAATGCGCCCACATTGTATTGACCGTGGGCTTGTAGATCTGGCACCATCTCGACAGCTCCGGGATATCGTTCTGATATGTCAGCAATATGACTTCGTTCGTTTCATCCTCTTTTTTGATCTCTTCCAAGAGGTCTGTCATATCAGCTGTGACGTGATGGAAGTAGTAAACGATCCTTTTGGTCTTCATCTGACCGTTTTTGTAGTTCTTCGTGTTGCTCCCCGCAACATCCGTCCGGTAAAAATACATATACTCGGGAATGATGGCTGCTTTGATGTCCTTGCTCAGATATCCGACTCTTCTTGAAAAGTCTTCATCCTCTGTCGCATCCTTTTGTTCGTTAAAACGAATATTCCCGATCAAGGACCTTTTAAAGCATCTTGTGCAGGCGGAAGGATTTGAAAGCCTGTCTCCCTGCTTTTTGACTTTATAATCAAATTGCACACCCTTGATGTTCAAAGAACGCCATGAATACTCAATGAGTTCGGGGGTATCTTCTATCTTTTCAAGGAGCTTCTGGATAAAGCGAGGGGATACCATGTCATCCGAGTCAATAAACTGGATATAATCTCCTCTCGCACAGTCAAGGCCTCTGTTTCTTGCTGCAGCTTGTCCTCTGTTCTTAGTCCTTATTGTGCAGAGCCATTTATAATGCTTTGTTTTATAGGCCTGCGGCGATCCATCGTCTACGAGGATAACTTCGACTCCGGGGGTGCCGATAATCTGCTTGTCAAGGCACTCAAGGAGTTCATCCGTGTATTCCTTCGTGTTGTAATACGGGATTATGATTGAAAGCTTCATACTCCGAACACTCTCCTTTCAAACATCAGCGCTTCAACATCATCATCGATATCGCAGGTGTAATCGTTTATCGCTACGTAATTCGTATAATCGATCACGTCCAAGGGACCGCCTTTTATAACTTGCCAGAGTTCCCACGACACCGCTTCTCTATGAAATCTTCCTTCGAGGTCATATTTGTGGCACTCTTCAATCTTCCGGAAGAACAGCTCGGGATCTTGAACCTTGAAAGCGAAGGGTTCCGCCCAGATCTTCGTATATTTTTCATGGAACGGTGGAGCTGAGGCGAAAAACTGAATCGAATTGGTCTCGGTCTTTACGATCTTCCTGATGGCATCCTCTGAGAAGTACACATCCCCGAAGATATAACAGACAGGCTTTTTCATGGGATAAAATGCTTTAAGCCAGCTGTGGGTGTTCTTGCCGTAGATAAAATCGTTGTCATGTCGCAGGATATCTACTTTGTTTTTCTTTGCTATCCCATCAAAGAAATTGTTGGTCGTGCTGATGGCTATGTCCGTGATTCCGTAGGCCTTTAAAAGCCTTATTGTTCGCTCTATGATCTGCTCTCCCAGGATCCTATTGAGCTGTTTTGGGAAAGCTCCATACTTTCCGCCGCACATGATGATATATTTCACTGCTTATCCCTCCTCTTGTAGAGTTTGCACTTCTTGCATGATCTGGGCTTGTATCCTGCCCTGCCTTTAAGACATTTTCCGTAACTCTCGGATGTTAAATCGGGCTTTTGTTCCCAGAAATCGCAGGATCCGCATTTATCGGAGAGGTTTGTCCGTGCCATCTGCTCTTTTCTCAGGTGTTTCTCTCCCTGGAACTTCCATTCCGCCTTCAGCTGCGCTTCTTGGATTTCGTAATATGTCGCATCATCCGGAACCCTTATCTCGGCTGTGTAAACTAACATCCCTCTCCTTTCTGTTGCACCGGTGCAACTTTTGCTTTTACGCCTGCTGCTTCTCTTTTATGCTTTAGCCATCGCTCTGTACTTTCTGACTATCTCGATGGCTTTGTTAAATCCTTTGCGGTAATAGTCCATTTTATCGGACTCATTTGTACATCCGGCTGTCATCATTTCATCAAACTCCTCAAACGTCTGCTCACTATTATCGAGAAGTTCTTCTTCCATTTGGTCGAGTAGTTCTTCCGGCATTCTTTCCCTCCTTTGCTAACGCTTCCCGTAATGCTTCTTCCCAGAGCTTGTTTCTTCTCTCTGTGTCCTCAACTTGGAAGGGTTCGCGTTCGTTCTCTTTGATCACGCGCAGCACATTGTCCCACGCTCTCTTGAATATGGTCCTAGGATCCTTTTTGACATCTTCAGGACTCACTAAAAGGTTCATCTGCCATTCGTTCGGCTTCGTGCAGATCAGAAGATCCTGAATCTTTCCGTTGAACTTCACGAAGTTCTTTATCCATGACACCTTGATTCCTTTTAGGTTGCATTTAATGGTGAATTGATGCTCTGTCATTCTCCTCCTTTCCGGGCGGCTTGCACCTGCCGCCCTGGGTTATTTCCGTGATATATTCTCCAAAGGAGGTGTGCCCTATAAGTAATTCTTCCCGAATATCTTCATGAAATCCTTATCGGGATATTTCTTCATGAACGCCTGCTGCCCTGCACTCTGCAAAATACGGCATATGTCATAATTCACATGAACTGCTTCCTTGCCTCCGGTATGATGCTCATGACAGAGGTACACTTTCAAACCGTATTTTTCCGAGTTTTTTCTTGAAGGCCCCATGAATACGTGATGCTCTTCGAGATTGTTTCTTCTCTGATAATCCTGATTCAGTAATGTGCAGAGATAACAGCATCCGTCCTCTTTGTCCTGCATTATCGACTTCATGATTCGATTTCCCAGCGAGCTTCTTTCTTGACGGTCAGCTTTATGGTCCCCTTCTGGGTAAGCTTGACGGTCGCTTTGTATCCGGTGCCACTGTCTGCAGTGAGACTTACAAGGCCGCTGTCGGACATCTGATTGATTCCGAACTTCACAAGCTTTCTGAGCTCGTCATGGTCTTTCAGAAGCTCGCCCGCGTTATCCTGGGCTTTGAGTCTTGATGATTCCATTCTTTTGAGCGCCATCGCTGCTGAGCAGTCACAAAGCTCCAATGCTTTCTTCATCTGTGCTGCATTGCTCATCCCCTCTTCGCCTTCAAAGGTCTGTACCTGTCCGCAAAATTTACAAGGTGCTTCGTATGTCATTCTTCTACCTCCTCGGTTCCATCTATGATTCTGTTTACTGTGTTGAGCATTACTTCGAGCTTTGTCTTCATTGCCCGATACTGATTGTCGTTAAGCATTCTTTCAAGCGTTCTGATATCGCTTGATAAACCCGCTTTATATCCTCTGACTGTTTGCGGATCAAGTACGCTTCTTGATTCTTCCGACTCCTCATTTTTGAGGACTCGATCCTCTGTCACTTCTTCAGCATCCTCCGTTCCGCTTGGTTCGGGATCAGGATCGTGTTTGAGTTCTTCATTGATTTTCTCCACTTCTTTGACGTGAGGCGCTTTGACAACTTCGGGCTTTTTGGGTACTTCAACCCTCTTCGGTTGCACCGGTGCAACTTCGGGCTTTTCCTCTGCGATGGGCTTTCCGTAGGTAAACTCATAAGCATCTCTTGCCTTTGTGAATACATGGCCCTCTTCTCCATTGCTTACGGGCATTATCTCCGCCCATGCGCTGTTTATTTCTTCCCAGGGATGATTTGTCTTTGTTTCCGCTCTTGCTATCGTGAGCGATGCTCCCTCATCCTTTACGATCAGGATTACTTTTCCCTCTCCTGCGACTCTTGCCACATATGTCATCTGCTCGATGGGCTTGAATATGTCTTTCAGACCGTCCCAACTTGTGTTTTCCGAGAAGTAGTTCCAGATTTTGCAGTAAAGGACTGCGTTTTCTTCTCCGATTGCCTTTAATACTCTGACGAGAAGGGAATCCGTGGGAGGGTTCATGATCTGCTCGAAGTTCTCTTCAAGATGCTCGACTTCTGTCTTGTTTCTTTCCTCGTCAATCTCCTCTTTGATCTGCTGGATCTCGGATTTGGTATATTCCGGTGTCAGCTCCTCGGTTATCACCTCAGGGATCCTGAGCATGAGTGCCAGCTTTGCATATCCGAAGCCCTTATACTGCTCAAGCAGCCTGTCTGAGTTGCCTTCCTCGGAAAATCTGTCGTTGATCCTGATGAATCTTGATACCATCGACTTATCAAGACCAAATTCGCCATTTGCGAAGTCGAGATAATCGGAATATCCGGAAGTCTTTAATATGTCCGTATCTCTTGCGACCTTGAGAAGATATCCGATCCTGACGAATCCCTCCGAGGTCTTTTCCAGCTCCGAGCGGAGCTCCTGTTTATACTCCGCGTAGTCATGCTGATAAACTATTTCTTCCATTCGCTATCCTTTCTTGAGTTATCCACATGGATTATTTAAAAGTGCTAAAATGCACGTTTTTGTGACTTAAACTGCTGTTTTATGTCGTTTTGTGTGGCTTTTTGCCTCTTTTTGCAGTTTTGCGACATCCAAACTCTTCACATATCTCCCGAGCCATCTGTCGATTTTCTTCTCGTCAGGCTTTGAATCATGGATTCCGTACCACTGTTCAATCTTGCCCTGCGGATTGAGTTCGACTGTGATATAAGGCTCTTCGGGGTTCTTCTTGGTCCTGAGCAAGCAGATTATCTTTCTGCGCTCTGCATGGCTCCTCAGATATCCGTCTCCGCCTACGCAATGATGAAGCAGTCTGCCTTCGTCGACGATCTCACTGGCACTCATTGCCGGTCTTATGACAAGTGCTCCGCTTTCGTAGTGGTAAACCTTATCAGCTCCCTTGAATCTCGTGCGGATCTCCTTGAATCTTTCCTCGACTTCCGCTTTTCTTGTCTCCGCTGCTCTCGCGTCCTTTTCAATGACCGCCTTATCGTGAGCTTCTTTGAGATTCTTCGGGAAAAGGATTATCGAATCCGTCATGTCATATCCGAGAGCTTCTTTCATTTCCAGGTAATCACGATATTCACGAACTCTTCCGGCGAGAGTGTTTCCTTTCTTGGCCTGCTTGCGGATGTAGTTCACTATCTTGATTGCTGAGGAATAACCAAGCAGCTTCTTAAGGTCTTCTTCAGGGAGTGCGTATTTGATCAAATCCTGTGCATACTCTCCGAGGTTTCCGCTTATCTTCTCCATCCTGTAGATCTTGAGGGCATCAACCTGATCCTCGGGTTTCTGAGCTACCAAATCCTTGAATCTTCTCTTTTCAATCTTCAGATAGTCCCAAGGGGTCTTTGCTTTGGGATTGAGTCTCATTCCCAGCCCGCTGTACATCTTTCTCCAGATAATCTCGATAAGGCCTGTTTTTAAGAGCATCTCGAACCAAGGATTCTTTATATACGCCTGCTGCCAGTCTGCAATCGTGTAATATCGTGCTATCCTGTTATTTTCGAGCGCCTCTTGTGTCATTGAGTACGCCATCACGGTCGACTTCATGTTTTTCCATGTATCCGGAAAGATAAATCCGCAGGTGGGGCTGTTGTCCGACCATCCCATCGTCGAGAAGCAATAAGCACTGTTCCACTCTCCGCCGTACCATCCGTAAGGGTGATAAAACTCTTTATAGAGCTTCTTTCTCATTCCTGCCGGGAAGTAAAGCCTCATTCGCTCAGTAAGTTCAAACTGCTCAAATGACTTCTTACTGTCCGGAACTGCTTTGAGAATCGGCCTAAAGAATCTGAGGATCCAGCCGCCCTTCGGAAGTTTCTGACCATACCAGAGATCGATGTCGCGGCAGATCGGGTTCTTTCTGTTTCTCTTTGAGACTAAATTCCCGATCGCTTTACACTTGGGGCATCTGACGTAAGCACCCTTTGGGGAATTAATGAACTCTTCGACTTCATCGTTGTATTCCTTCCGGAACTTCGCTCCGCAATGAACACACTCAACATGGAGCTCGTTCTGCTTCTTCGTGAAAAAGAATGTCCTTCGGTCGTCAAATTGCTTTTCGGCCCATGTTTCAAACTTCCCCGGAATCCTCGGAAGCATTTTGTGGAGCTCGTTCTTCTCGTCTTCTGTCATGTTCAGCCTCCCAGGTAATAATCTTTCACAATTTCTCTGACTGTTGCCTCTTCAGGTATTCCGAACTTGACCGTTCCGCCAAAACTGATATTGGCTGCTTTGAGGATTGCATCGTCGACTTCTTCCATGAGCTTTTCGCTCTCTTTGAGGATTGCCCCCAATGCTCCGGCAAGACTCTTCTTGGAGCTTCTGACTGCCTTTGCGAAATCATTTGATTCTGAGATACACATCTGGATGTATCTGATCCAGTCGTGCATGATGCCGTTGATGGTAAGTGCCTCTTCCTCGATAGCTATCTTTCCGAGTGCCGCTGATGTGTCAGAACACATTCTGTCCCATCCTCCGGTGATGAAATCTTCTGCGTCTTCAGGATCAAGTCCGTTTTCTCTTGCAATCTCTCTGACCGCTTCGGTGTCTCCCTGAGCGAGCTGATTCTTTGCCGCCTCATTGATCTCGTCTGCTGAATTAAAATTGCCGTACTTGGTTAATATTTCCTTTGCCACTGTAAATCCCTCCTTCATTGAGTCTTTATGCTGTTTTTGCGTTGTTTTCGAGCCACTTTTTATATGAGTGGTCAGTTCCTACGAACACGGTCACATTCTGCTGTGCAAGTGCAGTTCCGACCTCTTCCCACAAATCCGCGTTCTTGATTCTTTCGCCCTTTGCGGATAAATACTCTGTCTCGCGCCATTTCGGAAGCCATTTTTCAACAGCTGCGCCGAGCCATTTTGAATCGAAGTACAGGTTAAGATCTGAAGGGTGCATCATGTGGCTGAGCGCCAGTGAGAGGATCCTTAACCATGCCTCGTTTTCGCTCGCCTCGACTTTCTCCTTGAAGGTCTTTGTGAACGGCCCCTGAGGAGTTATCGCCTCGAGGACGAATATCCCGACTCCTTCCTGTCTCTTCGGTCCTTTGATTGTCTGGTGGATGTAAATGTTGACTGTCATGTGTTCTCCTGATCATGTATCTCTGATATGGATAACCTGTGACCGGATTGACTCCGTTGAAAAGTGTTGACTTGATGATCTCCCATCCCTTTGGAACAGGTGGCGGGTCTTTCCACCTCATGCTTCTGACTGTCTCTCTCTTAGGCTCCGGGATTTTTAAGTTCCTGCTGCGCGTATAGGATGCGGTCTTCTCTGATTCGCCCTTTAAGAGATAATCTGACAGCTGTTCATATTCGCCTTCGTCATACAGAGGACTGAAAAACGGATGTCCGTGAGGCCAAGCTTTCTGGATCAGCTTCATCGCATCCACCCCCTCGGGGTTATTGATCACGATATGGTGATGAACCGCTCCACGGGATCCTATTTCTGTTACCCCGATATATTTCAGGTCCACTTCTGCCTTGCGGTAGTTCTTGCGAAGCTCTGCGAGGAACTTGGCTCTGAGTGCGTTGGCTTCTTCCGGTGTCTCAGGTCTTCTATCCTTTGCATAGGTCAATGTGACGTGGAGATCACCTTCTCCGAAGTTTGCCATTATCAGCCTCTGAACTTTTCTCCTTTTGTTCCTCTCGTTCTGTCTCTTTATCTCTTCAGGTGTCCTTTTTCTTTTCCGCTCCCTCGGACATCCGGGAGCTCCATAATTCCCTGGGATATATTTCTGAATCTCTCTGACCTCTCCAAGGTCATAAGTGACTTTCGTATACAAGATAATCTCCTCTAGGTTACGTAAGTTTAATATCCTAATGAACGAATAAAAGAGGCTTAAACCGTCTTTTTAAGATTGACTTTTTAAACCCGAGGACATATAATGATTATGTCAACTAATCACATATGTCCTGCCCTAAATCACTGCTTGCCGGCGGTGATTTTTTATATCCAAATCTCATGAATGATGTTTACCTGCATGTCTATGAAGTTGTACTGTGCGGGCTCTTCAGGCATCATAGGTGCGGTAAGCCCGAGCTCCTTCCAGTTCTTATGCCTTATCTCCGCTGCTACGTGATACTCTTTCACGGTTCTCAGTTCGTAAGGTGTTATCATCCAGTGCTTATGATCTCTCAGGATTCCGTAGAAGCCCTCATAAACCAAATCGTCATCGTCTTTCTGCTTGATTCTGATGATGTCGGGGCCAGATAAGAGATTAAGCAGATCTTCTAAAACCACTCTTCCCATTTGACTACCTCTTTCCCTATTCCAATCGCGTAACCATATTCCTGATTACAACCCATTGAGCGTTCCCATCCGGGCATCAAGAGAACAATGTCGCAAGCTCTTATTGCATCGAAGCATACCTGCATGATCTCTTCATAGGTGATGCTCTCGGGAAGCTGCTCTCCGATCTTGACCGGATTGATTGCTCTTGCCGTGTCTCTAAACTTCTGATGAACTTTCGCCTCTCCATAATCGAAGCGATCTTTATAGTCTTCGGTACCGGTAATCGGTCCGCTCAAATAAACGTGAAGCATTTCTTCCCTCCTATTTGCTTGAATAGTAATGATTTCCGACCTGACAGAGATTTGTCCCGAATCCGTGATAATGTCCCGCTCTGAACCATAAAGGCTTGGGGATCCATCCTTCCTCGAAGAGTGATAAAGCTTTTATACAGTCCTCATTCGGTTCAATCCCTCTTCGGTTCCAGGAACTGCTGAAAGCATCTGAAGCCCAAACAGCTTGATAAGATTCCATTCGGAAGACTTCTTTTCTACACTCTGCCGTGTACATCACCCAGAGCATCCCTTCCGTCCCTTCTCCTTCGGCCTCTCGCATTGCAAGATCCATAAGGTAGAAGCAATCATCTTCGGTGAGGTTCCTGTACGGTTCCGGCTCTACCTCGATATATACAGTCTCGGTTACGACCTCTTTGATGGGTTCCGCTTCTATATATATGTATTCAATCTGCGGCTCCGGAGGCTGGGTGCTCATTGAGTAGTTATGGCTTTTATATGAACCGTATGCAGCAATCCCAACCGCTATTCCGACTATCAAGGTGAACAGGACATTAATGATGTTCTTCATTGCCTCTCTCTTTCAGAAATTCTGTAAACTGTTCTTCCGGTACTCTTGTGAGTTTCCCTATTCGGATGATCTCCCTTCCGCTGGCCTTATATTCTTTAAGAAGATTGAAGGCGGTTGTCTTTCCTATTCGGAAGGTGGACTGGATATCCGAAGGGCTTAACCAGCTCATGCTGCAAGGAACTCGGTGACATCAATCTCAGCGGTCTTGCATACTGCGATAAATTCATCTGCTTTGAGTTCCTGACTACCTCTGAGGCATCTGCAGAGCGTCTGATAATTGATATTCGCTTTTTTTGCAAGTGCCTTAACGTTGATACATCTCTCGGAGATGATCTCAGCAAGCCTCTGCTCTACTTTCATTCGGTTAACCTCTCTTTCTTTAGTAGTATATTGCTAAAAGTGGCTGTGATTAACTTGTGTTTGCTAATCACAGTTTGGATAATAACATTTTGCTAAAAGCATGTCAACACTTTTTTATTAAAATTTGAAACTTTAGTTATAATGTGCTAATCTTTTATTGAAAGGAGGTAAAAACTTATGGTAAATCAAGAAAGAGAAAGGCTTGCCGCCAGATTAAGAGAATATAGGAAATTACTTGGAATGTCTCAGCAAGAACTTGCTAAAAAGATAAATACTCCACAGACTACCATCTCCGCTTGGGAGAGAGGCGTCACTATGCCTGATGCTAATCAACTTCCCGAAATCGCCTCTGCTCTTGATGTTTCTTTTTCGGTGTTGTGTGGTCTTCCGGATGAAAAAAATGAAGATAGGATCCTTATCGATGCTTATCACAAAGCAGATGATATAACAAAAAAGAACATACGCCTGCTGCTCGGGCTCGGGGGTAATGATCATGTGGATAAATAATCGTGGTTATATGCAAGAGCGCATCACAGATCCGCACACCGGGCTTCCGAAGATTATCTCCGTGAAGTGTTCCGGTAATTCAGTGAAGGCCAGAGATGAAGCATACAGGCAACTACAGGATAAGATAAAGAGGTTATCGGAATCGGAGTTCCGATTCTTTCAGACTATCGATGTTTATCTATCAGAAATGCAGAAGGAATGGAAACCCTCAACATATTTACATGAGAACTCTCACTTCAAACAAATAAAGAGGATCCTCGGCGATGCTTACATGAATAAGCTTACCGCAGGATACATCAGAGCAAAATTCATAGAGTCGGGCAAGAATAATCACACTCTCAACGATTATCAGTATACCCTTAAGGCTTTTTGGAGATGGGCTTACCGGAATGATTTTGTTAAGTCTTTGGATGTTGCAGATAAAATGTCGACTTTCCGTGACACTCCAAGGAAAGAACGCATCCAGGATAAATACTTGGAGACCTACGAGCTGCGGAAGCTCTTGACCGCAATGGCGGACCCGAGATACAAACTTCTCAGTAAATTCATGGTATTAACCGGAATGCGAATCGGTGAAATCCAATCTTTGGAAGATCAGGATGTATGGGGCTCGATAATAAGGATAAATAAGACTTACGACAGGGCTAACAGAATCGTTACTTCTCCTAAGTCTATCGAATCCAAGAGAGAGATACACGTTCAGCCGGAGCTGAGGGAGTGCATTGATCAGATAAGAGAATATAAAGAGATTATCGGGTACAAAGGGAGTCTTTTCTTCCCGGATGCAAACGGTAAAAGGCTAAACTATAACTGCTATAATGAATACCTTGAGCTCATATCTCTTGCGGTCCTGGGAAGAAAGATCACTCCGCATATATTCCGACACACTCACTGCTCGGTTATGGTCATGAGCGGCATGAGCTACGAGGCAATCATGGCAAGGCTCGGGCATGGAGACAGCAAGGTCACGAAGCAGATCTACACACACAGGCTCAAAGAGCTGAAGGATAAAGAAAATCGTCAGATGGACTCAATAAAGCTATTATCATAAGGGAAGCGCGGGCTTCCCTTTTTGATTGCTTGACCATCTGCTTGACCAACCTATTCAAAGCCCGATATTTACAGGATCCTATATGACAACGATTTTCATAGAGGATTAGTTCATTAAATTCCGTTATAGTTCGCAGAGTGCTTGAATATAGCACTTTTCAAAATATCTTCCGCAGCTGCGCGACTCCATTTGCTTGACTATTTGCTAAACTAAAAAATCCCCTACTCGGGGAGAGTAGGGGAAATGTGAGGGGGATACCAAATGGCATCAGTCCCGAAGGACTCTATGTAGCTTTGCGACCTTCCTTTATACCAAAATAGCAGTAATGCCAATAATACAGAGGCCTGAACTCTCCGAAAGCATCACGAAGGTCTTCATATCTGTCGTAATACACCTGAGGATTGAACTGATCAGAAGCTTGTCTGAACTCATTCATTCCAAATACAATGAAGTGATTCCATAGAGCAAAAGGATCATATCCGAAAGCCTGTTTAAGATCCGGGTACTTATCAGCGTAATACATGGGATCAAATACCGGAGTGAAGTCTGCTTCAAGGTATGTGTAACTGGGAGCTTCAGGAACCGGCGCAGGCTGTGGAATCGGTGCAGGTTTAGGATCAGGCTCTATCGCTCCGTAATTTACATAGGGAGTGAGAAGCCCGTAATCTGTCCATGAATAACGAGACTTCGGGCCGCCTTTATAGAGGTATCTTCCGCCTTTACTATCTACGTAGGTGTACTGAACTTTTGACTCCCACGCTCCGGTACATTCAACGACGTTGAAAACCTGTCCCTGATAAATAAAATCGCCCACATACACTCCGGCATGGGGTGAAGTTGATAAGTAAAGGTAAGTTCCGGGCTGTGAGAGCTTGGAAAAATCTTTTGATCTTCCGGTGCACTTCTGCAGCAAGGTGTATCCGTCGCAATCTCCGGTCACAAACTTACTGGGCGGAATATAATAACCATCTGTATAGTTATCTTCCCATCCGCTGAGTATGACTTTTACAAGGTTCCAGCAGTCAAAAGAAAACTTCCCGAGCTTCGCGTCATAATATCCGCAGTTCTTCGGGAAGTGATTATTGTAATAATTCGGAACATCGTGAGCAAGCCTGAGCTTTTCAATAAACTCCTTTAGTGTAATCATATTCACCTCGTCTTATAAGCTATGGCTATAAAAACAGCCGAAACGATGAAAAGTTCAATCATTTAATTCCTCGAACTGTTTGTTGTAAGCCTTGGTAGAAACTCCGATTAAGGCTCCGAGAAGGGTTGCGACAGCGGAGATTGTGCCGACTACAATCTCTATATGAGGGATATTATAGAGGGCAAATATCGTGGTGAGGAAGGTGATAAGAGCGGGAACCGCAATTACCAGAATTCATTTGAGAATGTTGTAAATCTTGTTAGGTATAATCATAAGGTCTCCTTTCACTTTGAATAAACTTCCCTTATCTCCAAGAGTTCAAGAATAGTCTTTTGGGTGTCTTGCCGGATGTACTCCTTGAACTCTTCGCTCTTGTACTTTTCATCCTTGGTAAGTTTGTTCACGATCATAAGTAAAGAGTTCTGTTTTACCCTGATGTACTCTTCACTTCGTGAAATGTGGTTAAAGGATATCCAGTTAGAATATTCTTTGTAGACTTCAAGGATGACTTCTCGCCCTAAATGTTGGTCGTAGTTCTCACCCTTTGGGAGATTAGCTTCCGCATCTTCCAAGTGTGTCCAAACATAATCTAACTGTTGCTTGATGATGTTTCTTTCTACATCCCTGGCACCTATCTTTATCGCATCGGTATGAACGCTTAAGAGTCCACCTTTGACAAGGATATAGGCTACAAAGAAACACACAAGGAAGACAGCTAACACCGCCGACCCGTTCGAACTATTCAATATCTCGCTAATAGCTTCCCACATAGTTAAATCTCCTCGGAGTTCGGATAGTAGCACTCGGTCTTTTCGGTCATTCCGTACTTATCGAGCATTACTACGGCAAAGCCTGTTAATGACTCGGAGATATAATTTGATGCAAGTGTCTGATGATAAACAGATAATGCCTGTTCGTGAGAATCATACGCATTAATGGATTGAGCCGTTCCCTCTGATGTGGTCTGAATGTTTACGATGAAGTATTTGTTCATAGTTTTGCTCCTTTACTATTTTAAGACACTCTTATCCATAAATATTTTTGGACATTATCGCCAACGGTTTTTACAGTTATGTCTAATTGTTTCCATGTTCCGGGATATCCTAAAGCCGTTGGAGACCCACCAAGCCCTAATGCTATAACTGAATATAATGCACCTTTTAACGCTATTTCACCGCTATCGTCGGGTAATTGATGTGTTCTGTTTGCGGTCATGTTCCTTGCTTGAAGTTCCGCACCATATGCACCATCTCCCCAAAAAGTAATTGCACCATAACAAGCACCTGCTGTTCCATTGGGAGTCTGATTCCCGATACCTAATCTTGTTTCTTTTACGGTTGTATCGGAGTGGTCACGGGTAAGTGCTAATTGCAATTCGGCACTTCTTTTTATAGTGAGCAAGCCCGTCATGGTATCACCACTCTTTGAAACCTTTGCGGACACATCAGAAGTTAAAGCAATCGTTCCACTCTTGTCGGGAACTTGAAGTATTCTGTTGCCTGTTACTATTCCCTCCTTGTCAAAGATATCGACTCTTCCGCTTCCTTTTGCGTACAAACGCAGAAACCCCGTAGAGTTTTCAGACGTTCCATAAGGAATATTGTTACCGAGATAAAGTCTCGAAAACTCTTGGGATTGAGAAGTACCCAGTTTTTCAATATACAAAGTGCCACTCATTGTATCGCCTGTCTTACTTACAAACAGTGACGGTATATCGGTAAACCACTTTTTGATTTTTCCGAGGATAGTTGAAAAGGTATCGCCGCTGTCAATATTTGCTCTTGTACTTGCTTCGGTGAAAGTCGTGTTGACTCCGACTTTGGTTTTGTTGTTTCCGCTGTCGTCAGTGACTTTCAGACCATCAGTGAATTGCAGATTGTCCCTTGCTGTGACGGCTGAACCCGACTCGTTAAGGATATCATGTCCTTCTGTGAATGAGTGGTTAATCCACTCTGCGCCATCATATATGAGCAAGTCACCTTGAGTAAGGGACGAAAAATTCACATCGGCTAAACCCGATAAGGTTGAGCTTCCACCGCCTTTTGGTAAGTTATCTATTCCTTGCATGGATTATTCCTCTCAATCTGTGGTCTTTGTGTACTGTATCGTGAATTTCATCCGGTCAAGAGAATCATTTTGGAATAAGCAGATATACATTATTGAACTTCGGAAATTATCATATCGTGCTTTGAAATAATACCAACCGTCAGTTTCTATTGAGTTTGAATAGTAGGTGATTTGGTTTGCTCCAGCTTGTCTAACGGCATACCCGAACAAGTAAGGACATTCCGCAATACTCAAAGAGGTTAAATCTATCAAATGCTCGTTGCTATCATTTACAGGATTATTTACTTCAATCGTGATTTGATAAAGTGGTTTATTATCTATCCACCTTCCTATTACTCTCTCCGTAGTTGAATACTGAATAGAACCTCCACCACCACCGCCACCGTTTACATCAAGAAGCACGATATCAACGACAATCGTGTTTGAGGGTGCGGTTGTAGCCGTAAAGGTTATCACACCCGAGCTTGCGACAGTGGTAATTCCGGCAGCTTCAGCAAGTGTAACATCGTGATAGTAAACAATGTAATTTGAGTCAGCCGTGATATCTGAATCAGATACAGTAGCCACCAATCCTGTGAATGAAAGGGATTGATTGCGAAGAATCTTTACACCGCCACTTCCCGAGCCGAGATACCTGTCGATGATTTCCATATTGTTTGCAAACTCGGCTATGAAGTCACCATGAGAATCGGTATTTGCTGGCATATATAAATTATAATTCGGTGTATAGCTTGCCATTATTAAACCTCAAATATATAGACATAATGTGCTGTGTAAGGACGGGCTACAACATAATGGTCATTCATAGCGAGCGGATATAATGTATCATCAGAGAGCTTAATCACGTCTTTAAGATCAGTGACGTACATACCTTGATTTGACGTAGCAAATGCAACTTTATTTCCTGTTCCCGAGCGAGCATACTGTATTATTCCAAAGTGGTCGGAAAATTTGCCGATTATATTCTTCGGATGAGGAGCTTCAACATTCGGTGTAGTTCTGCCGTTATACTCTCCGAGTCGCCACGAAGAATAAACCCTTGTTGGAAGATACAACTTGCCGTTGACAGCAAATCCAGCTTGGTCTATATAAGGGAATCCATCACTGCCACCTTCACTTGCTTGCACACCCCAAATTCCGTCACCGTTTAATTGCCATGCACCAATCCATTTATGGTCAGTCCACCATGTAGGAGAATAAAAGAGATAGAATGAGCTGTTATCAATGAATCCACAAGTCGCATATCTGCTATATCCTAACTGCACATAGCTGACCGTCTGATTAGTGATATCAACCGTCCAAAGCCACACATCAACAAGGCTTGTTACGTCTCTTATGATATAGAGCTTATCGTCTACGAGTATGCAATCGTACGGCGCGGCACCTATACTTAATCTGTTACCTACGTCAAAGCTATTACCACTTGCGTAAATGGTATCATCATATAAATCAAATACCCACCAATCACTTCCGGCGGAGCAGAAACAGATATTTGTTTCAACATTAGTCGGGTGAATCAGATTGACAGTAGTTTGAGCCGTGATGATACTCTGTCCTACATCCGTGAAAGTCTCAAAGTCATATTTATATAGTCTCTGTGACAGCCCGTATCCATTAGAGGCGAGCCACAAGTATTGACCCGTGGTATCAAATGCCGCACCCGCAACTCCGATGGCGTACTCGTCATATTCGTTAGGTGAGCCATCGCCCGAATCTGCCCTTGTATCTTCAAACCCGTGTCCGAATACGGAGAAATTCATTTTTCCAGCTTTGATTGTCGCACTCATACTAAATCACTCCATAACAAAGGTGAATCTGTGACGGTCATGTAAACCTTGCAAACGTGTGTTCCTTGTCCGTAAATCTTCTGCGGGTTGGTACAGTGGAATATCCTTTGGCCTTTCATTGATTTTGACTCGGTAACTTCTGTCTGCAAGTCGATTTCATCATCAACTACGACTCGTATATTAACGACAGCCGTGGCTGATAAATCGCCCTCGCACACGAATATCATTTCAAGAGTCTGCCCAAAAGTCTTTTGCTCATATTCGATCTCGGTTACAAGAGTCTCGGTTGAGCCAATCACCATATCGGAAGTGGAATGATTGAACAAATGCCAGTATTCCTTGCCACCTATCTCCTGTCCGTTGGAATACTCCGACGAAATTCCTTCTAAGGTCTTTGTAAATCTATCCTGAGCATCTGCGAGCAAAGGATTATCTCCGGTACACTTAACTGGCATTGTTCCGCCGATGTTATAAGTGATCTCAGTGATGGCTCCGTAGTCATATACGTCCGCCTGATTTCCTGTGAAGGTTAATACATCGCCCGGATCATAAATTGGAACCAGGGGAAGATCCGACGAGTAAGGCACATAATAGATCCCATCCCACGCATCGATGATCTCCTGCAGGGCAGCCTGTCTGTTTGTTGAATTAGAGAACTGAAGGAACGGATTGACTCCAAGGTCAAGCACAAGTCCTCCGGAATTGCTGTTTGAAACATATTCCTGAACGGCGCCCTCTTTATATGTCGCATAAAGTCCGTCATAAGTTGTGCGGAAGTCGGACAGATTCGAACTATATCTGAAGTTTGCGGGAATTGTGTCGGCGGATACCGAACCGTAATTTCCGATGTACAGTTTCCCATCTCGTCCGATGTATGAAAATCCGCAGAGGTATGCAGCAAGATAACTCAGTACATCTCTCCATGTTTTTACGTCAGCCACCACATCCGCATAACCGGTCATGCGAGTTCCGTTTACCATCGCCTGGATCTGTGCGGATGTATTTCCCAGTGTTACCCCGCAGGCAGCGCAGGCCTGAGAGAGCCACGCATAGGGCTTCTGAATGCTTGTGTGATTTGCAGGGATGAAATTCACGCCATCAAATTTGACCATATCGTCATAAGCTTTGATGGTTATGTGGTCAGCGGTCTGATCAGCTTCTGATATTTTGTAAACTCCCATAGGAATGACATCTGATGCACCGCCAAGACTGCAGCTGATAGTTACCACTCCATCATAAAGCTCATATCTTGATACCCCGGCAAGGATCACTTCAAGAGTTATCGAAGCAGAATGTACCGTTCCGATGTTTAACTTCTGGGAAGAGATACTTCGGGTTATGGACCCGGACACGATCTTTCCCTTGTTAGAATCTTTGTCTGTGTCAAATTGATAAGTGGTCCCACCGCCTGTGACGATGGAACCACTCCATGATAATTTTCTGATATTCGATTTTATTTTTGTGAGAAAGTCTGCCGATGCCGTATACATTAGTAACTTGTAACCTCGAAAGATGCCTCCCAGCGGGGGCTTGTCCCATTGTCTTTTACCAGATTAAAAGAAAGGTTCTCGATAAAACCGTCAAAACTGGCTTCCGCTAATGTCACGGGCGAGTAGTAATAGACTGTGATCTTAGAACCTGATACATAATAGCCCTCAAGCTTCTGATACCAGGTATTGTCCACAGATGATGAAATTGACAGATGAGGGATACCTGTCCGTTTTATGTCACGGATGATCGTCCCTGCTTCTGTCTCGTTCTTTGTTTCTTTGTTCTGCAGTGTCAGAGTATAGCTTCCTTTTGTCAGAGGGAAGTATTCTGTTCTGAACTTCAATTTGATTTTCTGTGCCATTTATCTTCCCCCTGTGGCGAGCGCATATCTCTGCTGCGCGTTGATTACGATTGTATCAATCTTTTCCTGTCCGATATAAACAGGAATAATTATTTCTTCCGCTCCGGCATTCGCATTCTGTCCCGCTACTCCGTAAAGTCTTTCATACGGATCATCTATCGCGGAATAGTTCGGAGTCATCTGAGCAGAGCTGAAGTCTGCCGCAATCGTACCGGTTACGGTTCCCATCGCATCAGTGATGAGGTTCAGATTCTGCTTGATTCCGGAAGCGAAGAGCTCCATCATGTCGGGCGCGTAGGTATGGAAATTCGAGAGCGGTCCTTCTTCGGGTTCAGAGAATCCCAAGAGGCTCTTGATAGTGCTTGCGAGGTCGGTTACAGTGCTCTTGAGTTTTTCCCATTTTGCCTTGATTCCGGCAATGAAATTATCGATCAAGTCTTTGCCCCAATTCTTCGCCGCTTCCACTTTTTCCATGAATCCATCTTTTACAGACTCGACAAGCTCCGCGCCGGTAGTGATGAGCTGTCCGACCATCGTGAGGATGCCTTCTATCAGCTTAAATATGAGCTCGGTTCCAGCTTCAAGTATCAACGGAGCAGCCTTTATCAAAGCAGAGAGCAGGTTCTTTACTATCTCAGGCGCTTTTTCTATGAGCTTCGGAAGCGCATTGATAAGGCCTTCAGCCAGAGCTAAGATCAGCTGGATCGCCGCTTCTACGAGCATGACCAAAGTGTCAGGATCTGTGAGCTTGTCAACGATGGTGAGAACTACATCAACCACTGCAGGGATGAGTGTAGGCAATGCCTGGATAAGTCCATCTGCTAAAGCAAGGACCACCTGAAGCATTATATCCACCAAAAGCGGAAGCAGAGACAGGATCGTCTGAATAAACAGATCCATCAGCTGAGGAATCACTTCGATTATCACTCCGAGTATTTCCGGAAGTGCCGCAACTAAAGCCTGAACGAGCTGGGTTATAGCCTGTATAAGAGGCGGTAAGAGCTGTTCTATGAGCATCGGAAGCTTTTCAACGATAATCGGGGTGATCATAGGAAGAGCGTCCGCGATTCCCTGTAATGCGTTTATGATCGTAGGTGCGAGATTATCCAGAGCTGTCGCACCCGTCTGAACTACATTATTTATCAGCAATCCAAGATCCGCGTTCGGATCAGCAAAGCCGGTGACTAAGTTTCCCCATGCAGACTTAACCGATGCCATCGAGCCGCTTATAGTGCTTCCAGCCTCTTCAGCTGTCGCACCGGTGATTCCCATGTTTTCCTGAACGATATGTATTGCTTCGACTACATCGGAGAAGTTATTGAGATCAAAAGAGCCTTCGATATAGCCTTCCATCTGTTCCGCATCGCGGAGCAGACGTTCCATCTCTTCTTTGGTTCCACCATAACCGAGCTTGAGGTTGTCAAGCATGGTGAAGTTCTGTTTTGCAAAGCCTGCGTATGCATTCTGGATGGATTCCATCGGGGTACCCATTCGGTTTGCATTGTCGGCCATGTCAGTGATGGCTTCATCAGCATAATCTGCCGCTTGCCATGCATACTCACCCAAGGAAGAAGTCAACGAAGCTGCAAAGCCTGTGACTGTTTCCATGTACTCATTGGCGGATAATCCCGCAGTGGAAAAAGCATTTGCAGCGTTGGCCATAACCTCATCAGCCGTGTCTCCGAAAAGGACCTCAACACCGCCGACTAACTGCTCATAATCTGCATAAGATGCAGTTGCTGCTGTGGTTAAAGCAGTGGTGCCGGCAGCGGCTACACCGACCGCTTTCAATGCCATTCCACTGACTGCCTTTGCTCCGGTTCCAAATGCAGAAGCAAAAGCCGCTCCTCCGCTTGATCCAGCGGAGCCCATAGCCTCTTCGATTTCGCCCGTCATGCCTTCCATCGAAGGCCTTATTTGTAGATAAGCTTCACCTATTGTGCTCGGCATTGATTATGCTCTCCCATGCTTCGTTAAATTCATCCGCAGTAAGGAAGACTTCTGTTTCTTCCTTCTTTTCCTCTGTCAGAGCTTTGAGGAGTGACGGAGGACGATTTCTATTTTTCGAGCCGTCTTTGGTCTTCGCCCAGTGTAACCAGGACAATTCATCGACCATTCGGGCCAGTAATATCTGTTCCAATGTGATCTTGCTATTTCCGAGATTCATCTTGACTCTCGAATCGTCTCTTAATCCAAAACAAAGAACAGCCACCAGCTCCGGTGACTGTTCTCTGTAGTTGAATAGGTGATAAGTTTCCGCAAGGTCACAAATCAGTGAATCCTCACACACCGCGATGCAATGCGCGAGGTAAATCAGTTTTTTACTTTCTTATTATCTTCGATGATCTCCTTGGCTACGTTCATGATTGCATCCGTAGGAACAAAACCATCATTCTGGCTTGCGATGTGTTCTACAAGCTGATTCAGCTGTTCTTCTCCAAGCATCATCTCGATCATCTTCTGCGCTGCTACTACCTTCTCAACAGTAGAGCCACTTTCTGCTTTTACCGCTGCAGTAGTAAAGCGCCAGTCCGTCAAAATTCTTTCATCTATGTTGTACTCAAATCCACTTTTTGTGATACCCTGCATATCCTCTCCTCACTGGTCCCATTATACGGAGGGAACCGTTGCCGTGATGTATTCGTAATGATATACACCAGTGTTGTCAGGTACATCGGTGATGGTGACGTTGTAACCGATAGCCTCGTCATCCTTGTATACGATCTCACCGAGTTCAGAGATAGTTCCGTTGGGAACTACAATCCTCTTTGCTCTGCCGCCCTTGACGATCATGTCGAAAACCCAAGCTCCGGCAGTCATCTCTTCTGCAGTTGCCTTGATGGTGAGATTTCCGTCTCCATCTGCGGTGACATTAGCTGCGCCGTAAATGGTCTTAAGAACATCTTCATTCAAGGACTCGATAAGAGTAAACGCGAAGGTGTCAGGTCTGTCGGTCTGAAGATTGAGAACGGTATCACCGCCCCAAGCTTTGACAGTATCGCTCTCGGGGGAGTTGTTGTTTGTAAGTCCGTCCTCGGAAACATATCCAAGCTCAACGAATGCACCATTGAGGGCTGCGGTTGCGCTGGTAGGAAGTGAAGTTCCGAGAGGAGCCCAGTGAACAGCTCCGCTGACTTTAGGCTTACCTACTGATACTTTTGTTGCATCGGGCATAATTAAGCCTCCTTTAATAATACAGATTATAGTAACTACGATAGCGGTACCGCTTGAGCTCGGTGTCGGTGTTGTCATTGCCTCCGCCGATCTCGCAGGTTATGTCAGTCGTTTCATGAAGCTTGTCCATTGCCGCTCTGAGCTTTTCGTCCAGAACAGCCGCCGTGTACTTGCTCGGTCCGTATGATCTGAACTCAAGTGTCACCGCATCAATGCGATTAGTTCTTCCGATGTCTACGCGCTGGAAGATTATGAATGATTCGGGAATCTCCTTCGGAATCTCCAAAACTATGGGGATATTATCCTCCGTAAATTCCGCATCAAGAAAGCTTTTCACTCTTTCTTCAATCATTTGTCGTCTCCTTGCCTTTGTAAACTACTACGTGACATCTGTCGAAGCCCACAAAACTTGATTCGATCTCTCCGAGTTTTTCAGCTTCATTCATTACTGCATCCATCATGAACTGGGATTTTAAAACCTCAATCACTCCGGATTTCTTCAATTTGACTTTAACCTTCGAGTTCTTCAAGATGTACCTTCTTATTCCACCTTAAAGGGATGTTTGCTTCGATGCCTGCTGTCGGCTTTCCTATGGTGTGATACCTACCGGCAAACGGTGCGGGAAGTATTACATAAGTATCCTCCCAGGTGTTCTCATCGCCTTTAGGGATTGCCAAGGTGTACTTGGTCTTCTTGCCGTGCATCGCCAGATTATTGGTAATGTCATCAGCTGAAGGCTCACCAACCAGCACATCGCTTATGTCCTTGGTGGAAGTGCTGAAAACAGGAGCTCCGAAGTTATCGGTTCCTGTCTGTGTCTTTACTTCTAACGTGACTGTTATTCCGGTCATACAGAAACCTCCGGATCATTTAAGCAGGGAACTATTCCAATCTTGTTCCCGTATCCCAAGAGCTTCTTTTCGATCTTGTTCAGATACAGTTCTCCGACCGAAGTATTCGTTCCCATAGTCCAAGACTGTGAATAACCCATTGCAGACATTGAGCCCTGCGTAGCTCCCATAGGGATATCAGAATCAATGCTCATTGATCTCTGGACCATACGGATTGAAACGAGTTTCTTTGCATCAGCTGTCGCATTAACATTGAAACTGTCGATGATAGTTCCCGCATCATCCAAGAGCTTTGAGCAGATATTCTGCTGTTCGGTTGTCATTGTCTCGGACATTCTATCCTGAACATCCTGAACGGTTGCGTATGCCATAACTGCCTCATTTCTTGCTTTTCTTTGTCTTCTTGGGAGCCTCGATCTTGGGCTCTTCCTTTTCCTCAAGTTGCACCGGTGCAACTTCGGGCTTTTCGACCTGCTTCTCTTCGGACTTGGGTTTTTCCAAGTCAGCGGCGAGCTTATGGCCCGCCGCCTTGTATTCTTCAACTCGGTCATCCGCTACCCAAAACTCGTCCCCTGTGAAGCAGTTGATCATCCTTACCATCAGATGGAAGGAACTCCGCTTGCAGTGAGAGCGTTGAATGCATCGGTGAGGGCGCGGAAGCCAACCTCGATTTCTGCTCTAACTGCGAACATATTTCTCTCGAAGAGATTGATCACGCTGTTGTCAGCAAGGGTGAGGGAAGCATCCTCAGAGAAGTTGATCTTCACTCCATCAACCATTCCCCAAACAGCCTGAGTCCAGTCGCCGGTGAAACCAACGGTGGAAGGTGATCCGCTCTTGAAAGCTGCCTTGGTGATCTCGGTTCTCTGGCCAAGAACTACGGGAACACCTTTTTCAGTAACTGCATTGAAGATAGGTCTCTTAGTGGTGTCAGTAGCACCGAGGAGAAGTCCCTTGCCCTGTGCAGAGAAGATGTAACCGTTTGAGATGCCGCCGTGAAGAGCGATGTCGGTATCAGCAGCTACAAGGCCCTGATATACATCGGACGCAAGGCTCTGCTTGGTTACATTTGCGAGGGTATCGAAATCGGATCCGGGAGCGGAGCCGAAAAATACAGTCTCGTCAAACTTTCTTCCGAGCGCATCGGGAAGCTTTTCTACGATTGCATCATAGAGCGCTGGTTCGTCTCTTCTGAACTGATTTGAGAAGGGTACGATAACGGCAAGGGTGTATCCACGAAGAATCTTGGTTGCCACGTTGGGATTTGAGACTTTCTTCTTCGCGGTCTCATCAGCCCATGCTGCCTCGGGATCAGAAAGAAGTACGTTGATTGCTGCTCCTCTTCCGGGAAGAGGCATCTGTCTTGCAAGGCTCATGACCTTGGATGACTCCTGAACTTTGGAAAGAATTACTTCACTCACATCTGCGGGAAGATCTACGTTGGTTCTATTGGTAGGAACTCCACTTGACATATTTTTTCTCCTTATTTGAAATTCTGTGACATAAACTCAGCAAAAGATGCTTTGGGATTGCCACTGGGGGTTTTGGAAATCTCTCCGCCATCTTTAACCTTGGGATAGCCTGAAGGCTGAGCGAATGCCTTAATAGCTTCCGCCTGGGCTTTGCAAGCCTCCTCAGTATCTCCGGTAAGAAGATTCGAGGGGATTCCGGTTTCTTTTGATACTGTTTCTCTCATCGTCCTGACTTCGTTCTCTTTTTTAATAGCCGTAAGTTCGGATTCGAGATTTGTTGCACGTTCCATAGCTTTCTGAAGCTCGCTCTTATTGGCTTCTTCCGCTTCATCATACTTAGCGGCTTTTGCCTTCAGATCTTCGTAGTCAGCATACTTGCCTTTTTCTTCAGCGAGTCTCTTTCCTACGATTGCGTTTACTTCATCCTGGGTGAAAGTGCGGTTCTGGCCTTCGCCATTTTCCTGAGTGGGTACAGTAGCAGTGTCGCTCATTTGATCTCCTCCTAAAAGAGTAAAATTCCTCGACTTGGCGCGAGTAGCCTATTAAAAAAGCACCTTTTGACGGGTGCTGATTTAAACATCGATTAGTTCTGAATTGTCGGGGCCTTCGGTCTTTTTGTCTTCTGCATATGCGGCTCGCCTCATTGAATTGATTCTTTCCTGAGGTGTGCTTCCATCTGCGTGACGGTACATGCTTAAGTATCTGTCAGGATCATACCCTTCGACGTTTGTCTTCTCGTTGAACCTTATCGCATAAGCACAGTCGCAGTTTGAATGAATATGTTCCGCATGACCGCCTTTGATTGCGTTCTTCGATGCGTATTGCCATCCACGTGAGGCGAGAGTTAAACAGAAAGCGCAAGTCTCGCCCGCCGGGATCCAAGCAAATTGTGCTCCGTCCCTTAAACTGTTTTGTAAGGTCGTGTCCTGGCCTGCTTGTTTTACCAGTCTTCCGACTACATTTGAGATATACGCCGCATCTTCGGTGAATTTCAAAGCTCCATTAAGCGCTTTTGCTGTTTCTCCGTAGGTGGCAGTTTCGGCAGGCACTGCAGCGGGAAGATAAACTCCCGACAGCTCAGCCATCGCATCATAATATTCACAAGCCAGTGCAGCTGAACCTTCGCCGTATTTTGTAGCGAGTGCGTATGCAAATTCAATGAGTTCATCCCTGGGAATATTGGCAAGGCCTACGCCTCCCCATCTTCCGGATGCGCTCCAAACAGCATCTCTAAATTCATCGGCTGCCTTCTGGCTTAATTTTGCTAAGAGGTCTCTATATTTGACCCATTCATTGAGAGAAACCGTCATCTATCTATTCCTCTAATTCCGTCAAAACCTGAAGCCCTCTTGCTTTGGTCTGCTGAGCATTGATCCTTCTGATATCTGACTGCGAGAATCCGACCATCTCAAGGAAGACATCTGTCTCACCGAATCCGGGTCTTGCAGAAGCTATCTTCATAGCCGCATCAGCTGTCGATGCTATTGAAGGCATCATCGGATTCTTAAAGTGAGGCATGATAGCCTTGTCTTCTTCTGTCAGTTCATCAATGGATACATTCTTCTCAATAGCAAGAGCCATAAGCATGATCTGAGTCAATGACTCTCCGTTTCCTTTGTTAAGCTTTTCAGCAAGAGATACCAGTTTCTTTGACTGAGCTTCTATCGCATCGGAGCTTGTCGGATTTGCCTCGTCAACTACGCCCACATCATTGGAAGACAATCCGGTGATCGCGGAGAACTGCGTCGCAAGAGCTCTTAACATCTGAATGTGCGGAGATATGTTTCCCTGTGCCAGCTGTCCATATTCCGGAATCTGTCCAGTATCAGGGTCTCTGGTAGCCGCAAGGATTGATCCCACATACTGCTTGAACTTCTGACTGATTACCATGTCATACTGCTCATCACTGATGCCGAGAAGATATTTCTGCGGAGATGTCGCAAATTCAAGCCCGATGGTTGCATTGCATATAGTACGGACAAAACCTTTGATTATTCCGCGCTGAGGAGACTTTATCCTTGACCTTCCCAAAGGCTTCTTATCGGTGGCATTCCAAACCATAGGCTCCATAAGAGGGCGACCCATTTTATGGGGATACTCTTTAGCCTCAAATGTCTGGGTGTCCGAGATGCGCTTGAGAACCCAAATCGAATCCGAAGTGTAGAAGTTGATCACGGAGACGAGTTCTTTTTCTCCACTCTTTATAGTGTCTATGATTGCAAATCCGTATTCTATCCTTCCGAGTTCTCCGTTATATTTTGCCGCTGCTGTTTCCGGAGAGTGGAATCTTATTCTTGCTTTATTGTTATCATCAGCTGAAAGGGTCGCAAACACGCATCCAAACTCAAGCTCCGTTGTTGTAGCTTTGGGATATTCGGATAAGAGTTTGTTTCTTTTAGCAATCTGAGCGATTGTCTCAACATAGCCACCGTTTTCGCCTACAAATCCATCAAATATAGATCTTTCCGCGAGAACGTCAACAGCCTGGCCGCCCCATCCGCAATCCATCTCTAACCCACGAAGACTTTCAGGAAGAGCGATTCCAAGATTGACCTCAGAAAGAGGAATCTTGCCCTCATAGTATCTGCTTTTCACTGCGTTCGCGGTTTGGTGCTTATTGAAAATTCGAACGCACTGCTCAAACTGATTCAAAACCTCATCGGGCATATTTAAGATGAATTTGTAATTAAGCTCGAACATTTTTTATCCTCATCCGATACGTGATTTTCTTCCGGGGACTCTCTTCGAAGTCCTCGCTCCCCAAAGAGCTAAAGCGCAAGACTCAATCGGACCCGAGTTTTCTCCGCCGAATCCCCAGCCTTTCCCGATAGGTCTTTTTGTTGCGTTCTTCGCGCTTTCGTTTAGTATTTCCTGCTTTGAGTACCATGTCAGCTGCTTGGTACCTATCTCATCAACAAGAAGGCTCGCTGATGCTATGACCTGGTTCGTGTTTGGTCTGATGATAGAGTCCTGAGCTTTCCAGGTGTCCTTGATCTTGTCATTGAGAACATCCACTCCGTTCTTACCGTCGATGACCACACATGAAGCTTTATTTACTCTTGCATTGAGCCAATCTGCAAGCCATTGAACACCTGCCGCTGTGGTCTTCTGTTCAATGACCGCTATTCTGGCGATGCCATCCTTGTCAATGACCGCTCCGCTCAAGCAGACTGTTGAGCCATCAGGAGAAAACTTAACTCCATAAGCGGTCTTGCCTTCCGGTTTAAGCTGATCAGAACTGCAAGCTTCCCACTTTTCTTTGTCAAGAGCGTAATTCTCTTTCGTGATGGTCTTTGCTAAATATCCTAAATGCTCTCTTGCAAAAGCATCGGGTGTCATGCTTATAAGGTCTTTTTCAAGAGCTGAGACGAGCAGCTGGAATCCAAGAGAAGGATTGCACTCATACCATCGATCTCTATCAGACACATCCCCGATCTCCCTTGTGGACCATTCATGAATACACGCACCAGGGACAGCTTCATCATGCATCTTGTCTATCTGCTTCTTGAAGATAAACCCTTTATGTTCTGCCTCCGGTGTCGGAGGGGTACCCATTAAAATGGTCTGAGGGGATCCGGAAGGTGCCGCTGAGTTCAGAGGTGAAAGCGAAGCGTCCTGAGCTTGAGTGTAACTTTGTGCTTCATCAATTATGATGGTGTCAAAGGTACCGCCTCGACCCATATCCGAACTGTTTCCACGAGTTCTGAACTCTATGTGCCCGCCATTCTTCAGATCCAGGACCATCTGCCCCGCGCTGGTCGTGTATCTATCTACCAGCGCGTTGAGTTCTGGGTACTTTGCCATTGGATCATCTCTTCTGTCCCCGAATTTCTTCCGGAGCCTGTCGAAGGCAATCTTTGCAGTCTGGAACTCTTGCGCAGTATGAAGTATTCTTTCGCCCCGCTTAACTAAGCCCCAAGTTTCGCGCGGCTCGGAGTCTCCCGTTTTACCGTTCTGTCTTGGCACCATCAAATAACAGATATGATGGATGAGGACTCCTTTATCATCAACAGCCAACCAATCATCAAGAACAAGCGCTTGCCACGGATGAGGTTTGAGAGCGTATGCAGTAGCAAGTTCTGTCGCATATTTGCCCTCGGTTTTTTGCCAGGGCTCGGCTCGATGAAAGATCGGGGTCTGTCTTCCGATTCGTTCACTCATTTGCGGCGGCTTTATTCAGGATTCTGAACAAAGGCGTTTCATTCTGGGCTTCACCGTTTTGGTTCCTGAGTGCCTTCAGTCTATCCATTGCTTCGAAGAGTCCGGTAGCCAGTGGCTTGATGTCTCTTCCGGAATCTGTCATATCGAGAACTTTTGCATATTTTGCAATGATGGTCTCGCAGATCCTGATCTCGTCTTTGGATTTTACAGCTGCTGAAATGCTGTTTCTTGACCTTGATGAAGGTTGCTTGTTTCTTGCCATATTTTGTTACCTCCTTGGAATGACCAAGTATGAGCTTGAAAACCGCTCCCCACTTGAATTTTTAAAACGTCTGTGGTCTACGTTGTGGATAACTTTATTGTGGATTTTGACTTCGAGAGTGTTGGCGCTGGGC
>Ga0265298_10001869_pt1 | contig 30574 bp, 28 predicted proteins | sample AusTroGonzalo_MG_3_FD_193486 | JGI IMG/M metagenome (GOLD analysis project Ga0265298, IMG submission 193486) | Bovine rumen microbial communities from tropical cattle in Woodstock, Queensland, Australia - Gonzalo_01 | ecosystem: Host-associated > Mammals > Digestive system > Stomach > Rumen ...
CAGCGTTCCGGTTTGAGACCGGAACAGAGTTCGGATTCGATCTTCACCGGATCGGAGGAACGGGTCAGGCCGAGCAGATTGGACAGCCGCGTCACATGGGTATCGACAGGAAGTCCGGGAACGCCGAAGGAATCGGCGAGCACCACATTGGCGGTCTTGCGTCCGACTCCCGGCAGCGAGGTCAATTCTTCCATGGTAGACGGCATTTCCGAGTTGAACTGTTCCACCAGAACGCGGGAGGCATTGACGATATTTTTGGCTTTGGCGCGGTAATAGCCGCAGGAATGGATCATCTTTTCCAGTTCGGCAGGCTCGAGCGAGGCAAAATCTTCCGGACGGGAATGGGTTTTGAAAAGTTCCGAAGTGACCTTGTTCACCATCTTGTCCGTGCACTGGGCGGAAAGGATAGTTGCGACCAGGAGCTGAAACGGAGTTTCATGTTCGAGGAAACATTTCTGGGGCCCGTAAGCAGCCAGGAGACGGCGGTCGATCTCTGCCAGCAGAGCGGCCGCAGCGGAGTTTTTTTTCTTGCCGGAGGCGGCCATGGCACACCTCAGATGTTGGCTTCGGAAGGAGATTTGAGCAGGCCGATCTTGACCGCGAAAGCGGCGAGCGGCGCCCAGATCACATATCCGTTGATGAGAACCAGCGCCACGAGAGCGGGTTCATAACAGGCGGCGCCCAGCACGATCACCACGATCAGGAGACGCTTTTTATGACGAGGGATCGAGAAAATCCATTTGCCGAAATGCTGATACTGGAAATTGCTGACCATCAGCAGACCCAGGACGGCGGCGTAATAAGGCAGGAACGAGATCAGCCGCTGGAGGATCACGCGGCTCTGTCCGCCTTCGAGCGCATAGAAGAAGATGATGCTGCAGATCGCGGCGGCGGCGCCGGGGGAAGGCAGTCCGGAAAATTTCTCGCTGCTTTTCTTTTCCAGCATGGCATGGACATTGTATTTGGCAAGCCGGAGCGCGGCACCGCCGAGGTAAACCGCACAAAGGCACCAGACGATCATGAACTGCCGCGGCTTGAGCGGATTCAAGGCATGGGCCATGACCGCCACCACGGTGGCCGGCGCCACACCGAACGTCACCATATCCGCCAGCGAATCCATCTGGATTCCGTGAATGCTGGCCGCATTCAGCAGACGGGCGGCATAGCCGTCAAACGCATCGAAAACCATTGCGCCCAGGATCATCAGCGCACTGACCGCGAAAATCTTTTCCAGTCCGGCGGAACCGTCGCGGTACATCATTTTCTCGTAGACCTGAAGGGTATAAAGGATGGCGGCGAAACCGCAGAGGGCATTACCCAGCGTCAACGCATTGGGCACCCATTTCAGCCAGCGGTTGCGGGCCAGAAGATCGCGAAAACGTTGTTTCATAATTCATCCTATCTCCGCCGCCGTCTCCGGGCGGACAATCAATCCTGCGTCTGATGATACCTGGCGATGACGGTTTCCCCGCCGAACACCCGGTCTCCGACATTGACCGCAGGTTCAAAACCGCTTTTGACCGGCAGATAAAGTTCCGTCCGGGAACCGAACTTGATCATGCCGTAGCAGAAACCTTTTTCGAATCTGGCGCCGGGTTCGACCGGACAGACGATCCGCCGGGCGATCGCACCGGAGATCTGCTTGACCGCCACGGGAAATTCCCGGCCGCAGACCTCGCCTGTCCCGCCAATGATCTGAGATTCATTTTCCTTGACAGCCCGGGGATCGCGCGCATCGAAATAAGAACCGTCCTTATGATGGACAAACCGGACCGTCATCCGGCAGGGAGCGCGGTTCACATGGACATCCAGCACCGAAAGGAAAATACCGATGCGGAACATATCATTTCCCTCGAACAATTCAGCCAGCTCGGGACAGCCGCAGCTGCCGTGCGGGATCAGTTCGCAGTCGCGCACCACTCCGTCGGCCGGCGAAACCAGCACCTCCGGATCCTCCGGGATGCGCCGTTCGGGATCGCGGAAGAAGGCGGCAAAAGCGATCCAGACGATCACGATGAACACCGCCAGGGAAACCCCGGCGCGCCAATCCACCAGAACAGCCATGACAACACACAGGACCAAAAGGAAAAGAGCCAGGACCGTTGCAGTCAGCCATTCTTTTCTGCCGTATTTCGTCAGAGTCATTTTGCAGTCAACCTTTCCTGCGGTTCAAAGTTCTTTTGCCAGATGAGCCAGTTCCGGACGTGCGGCGATATTCGCATGGCAAACCGCCAGAGCCAGCGCATCCGTGGCATCATTCGGGATCTGCGAAACCTCAAGGGAACACATCGCAGCCAGCACCGAAGCAACCTGCTCCTTGGCTGCCGTACCCATTCCCACGGCCGCCCGCTTGGCGGTTTTCGGGGAATATTCATAAACCGGCACGCCGCATACGGCAGCTGAGGCCGAGGCCGCACCGCGCGCCATGCTCAGCAGCATGGTCGTCCGGATGTTCCTGTTGGCAAAAGCCGCCTCAATCGAAGCGGCATCCGGATGGTAATTTTCAATCAGTTCCCTGATGCCCAGGAAGATACGGCGGAGGCACTCGGCATGTTTCAAGGCCGGTTTATTCGCGATCACACCGCAGTCAATGACCGTAAAACGGCCTTCTTCCAGGCGGATCAAACCGTAGCCGGTGGTCCGGAGCGCCGTATCTATTCCCAAAACTACCATAACCAGAGTCCAGACGGATTATTCCTCGATGGACTCCATGATCTCATCGGGAATATTGGCGTTATGATGGACAGCCTGAACATCTTCGAGTTCTTCGATGCGGTCCACCAGCCGCATCACCTGAGCGGCCACGCCGGCATCGGTGATCTCCACCGTGTTGTCCGGACGGCGGGTGATCCCGGCTTCCGAAGTCGGAACCCCGGCATCTTCCAGGGCTTTGGCCAGATCGGCAAAGCTTTCCGGCGGACCCCAGATCTCGGCAACGCCGTCTTCGACATCCAGATCCTCGGCACCGGCATCCAGCACGATCTCCATGAGTTTTTCCTCATCGGCGAAAGCTTCATCGGTGATCACGAAATGGGACTTGCGCTGGAACATCCAGTTCACTGCGCCGCTGGCGGCCAGATTGCCGTTGTTACGGTCGAAAGTCATACGGACATCGCCGATCGTGCGGTTCTTGTTGTCGGTCAGACATTCCACGATGATCGCGGTACCCTGCGGTCCGTAACCTTCATACACGATCTCTTCATAGTTCACATTGCCCAGTTCGCCGCTGCCTTTTTTGATCGCACGATCGATATTGTCACGCGGCATGTTGGCGGCACGCGCTTCGATCAGCGCCATGCGCAGACGGGGGTTCGTTCCGGGATCTTTTCCGCTCTGCTTCACGCAGACCATGATCTCTTTCGCGATCCGGGAGAAAATTTTGCCTTTCTTCTTATCGGACGCTTCTTTTTTGTGTTTAATGTTTGCCCATTTGCTATGACCAGACATACAAACGACCTTTCTCTTAACGGTTTAAGGTTAAACTCAAAAATAATTACCCGTAAGATAGCACGTCAACTGCAATTTGTCAATCGGATTTGTATAAAATAAATAAGAAAAGTCTGCGGAATCAAACTATTTTCCGGCAGACCGGAAGCTTATTTCCGGGCCAGATACTGTTTCAGCGCCTGCGCCATCTGATCGGGACAGGAAGTCGGTTTTCCCGCACAGGAAATACCCTCGAATTTCGCGATCACATCGGCGATTTTCATTCCTTCCACCAGGCGGGAAATGCCGATCAGGTTGCCGGGACATCCGCCGATGATCTCGACCTTTCTGACCGTATCGCCTTCGATCTCGAATTTCATCTCCTGACTGCAGACCATCGGACTGGTCTCATACACAAAAGTTTCGGTTTTCGCACTCATCGTTCAACTCCATTTCCGTTTTTCACAATTGGATCCGGCGCAGCTTGTCCGGTCCGAAATATACTAAATTCAGCCGGGCTTCATGGATGTATTTCCCGGGAAGGTCATTGGTGAACACATTCTGGCCGTCGGGAACATATTCCACCCGTTCCACACCGAAGAAAAAGACCGATTCCTGATTGAGCAGGAGACGGGAAACGGTATAATCCGCATGCCATCCGGAAGCAGTCTGGGGGTAGTTTTTCCTGACCAGGCAGATCGGGTCGAGCGGACGCCGGGCGCCTTTGCGGTCCATGAAATGCAGATACACATTTTCCGCATTGCTGTTCGAAGTTTCAAAATCCAGATGGAAGATGATATCTTCCGCATTGGATTCGAAACTCCAGCGGATGCCGTTGCAGCCGTAGGTCTTCCCCGCTACCGCAGTTTCGCCCTGCCAGGCCAGGAATCCGCCGATGTCCGCGCCTTTGGCCAGCATGGTTTCCGCTTCCGCGAAATCGTTGGCCAGCAGGGCCTTGAGCTGATCCGCCCGCCATTTCAGCTTGGCGGGGAAATATTTGTAGACTTCCGCCTCGGAGTGATACCCCAGCCGGTAATCCTGTTCGCAGATCTCCGCCAGGCGGAGGGAATTATCGATCTCTTCCTGGACGATGGCTTTCATGCGGGCGAGCAGCTGAGCCGCATCCGCGGGCGAATCCAGCAGCGCATTGCGCATCGCGTAGAAACGCAGGATGTTGTGGCCGGACCGGAACTGAATGTCCAGCGCCTGCGCCAACGTGAATTCCAGTTCATGGGTACGCTGCTGCGCTTTCCACAGTTCGGTCATGCCCAGACGCCATTCGCGGGACATGATCCCGGTCAGTTCCGCCACTTCATTGAGCTCGAAATGCTTCATTGCTTCGCCGATGGCATCGCCCGAGGGGAATTTTTCCGGCTTCCAGGTGCGGGTCAGCGGCTGCATCGACTGTTTCAGATACAACGGCCAGACCGGCCCGTCATGCATCGGCCCGTAATACTGGAACTGGATATCCAGCGGATAATTGGAATAGCCGTCGGCGAAATGTTTCCAGGCATCGACCGCATGTTTCCAGTCGCAGCCCCATTCGGGTTTGGCGAGTTCTTCGAGGAAGGCATCCTCGCCGCGGGAAAAATCTTCATAAGCGAGCTTGCCGGCGGCTTCATTCATGAGTCCGGGATAGTTGCCGAAATACCAGCACTGCAGCACGTGCTGAACACCCAGGTCCTTCATTTTCCGATACTTGCGGTAGACCAGTCCCGGGGCGGGGATATACGGCACCGTGGCACATTCATGGGAACAGGCCACCTGCAGTTTGGCCGCGAACTGGCAATGTCCCTTGGCCGCTTCCGCCATCAGGGAGAACCGGTCGGAGGGTCCCACCGCGGACAGCCAGTAATCGCCGCCGGCCCGAACCGAGCCCAGCTGACGCTTGGTCACGCCCGATTCGAAATTGAATGCCAGCGCAATGTCCGACGGCAGCTTGGACGGCATCTGCGTGATCCAGCCGGATAGCTGTTCCACATACGGCATGTAAAGCCAGCTGATCAGTTCCGCTTTCGGATTGGCGTCGTTCATCCCCTTTTTGAGGGACCCGAGCACTTCCGCCAGGATGTCGCCGATCGATTTCCCGCACCGGCGGGTGCACGGGATCGTGCCGCTGTCGTCGAAACAGCTGATCCGGCTCAGGCACGAGGTCATGCGCTCCCCGTGCGAAATGGAGATCATCCCGCCCAGATTCGGCACCGAACTGAACAGCGAATACGTGCACTCATACAGATATTTTTTCGCCTTTTCCGAATTGACGCAGAAACTGTTGATGTCGATCCCGACTTCTTCCTTGAGGAAGCCCGGTCCGACCAGTTCCTCGCAGCCCGGCGGGACCGGATTGCCCATCGCCTTGGACCAGTAGGCGGGTTCGATGCAGAACGCCCAGGTTTTGATCCCGTAACGGCGGCAGCGTTCCACCGTGGCGCGCAGCTTGGCGATGCGTTTCGCCGCATCCGGCACCGCTTTCCGGAACGAGGTGTCGCAGATCTCCCGGAACGTGATCGTCAGCCACAAGCCGTTCACCCCTTCATGCGCCAGCCGGCTGAGGTATTCTTCCGGATAATAGTCGATATCGTTCATCAGCTCGTCGATATTGAACGGCGGACGCTTGATCGGACCGAAGAAACAGCGCGAGATCCGGTTCCGCAGCCACGGCTTGCGGCAAAGCGTGCCCCGCTTGAGATACGGTGAACCCGCCAGCAGATCGCGCAGATAATACAACCCGCGGCGCACCGCTTCCGTATCCGAGGCTTCGAGCGTGACAGTCTTTTCTCCGACCGTAAGACGGTATTCTTCCCAGGACAGTCCGGAAATTTCCTTCACTTCCACGGGAATGGCGTTCCCGGCCAATCCGGCTTCGCCCAGAAAACGGTTGAAATCCGCATAAGCGGTCTCGAGCAGTTTTTCCGGATCGGGGAAAACCGATCTCAGGTTCAGTCCGCCGCGGACATTCAGTTCATCGTCCGCACAGGGACGGTCCTCCCAGTGAGCAACAAACGCCGTGTGCTGCTTCAGCATCCCGACAAATGCCGGTTCGCCCTGCGGATATTCCGGCATCGTGCCGGCATAAATATTCTCCATTTTCCATCTCCCGGTTGAGTTATGTTCAGCAATATGATTTTTTATGGTGAACAGAAATAAAGCATCCAGTGTTGGAGTTGAACCAACCATAGTCACGCATGACCGCACCGACCGCTATACCACCTGGATGCTTCAAGTGTAATTTACTGCATTATAATGGAAAGTCAAATGGATTTTCCTGAACAAAAAGTTTTTTAGCATGGTAGACACCGTGGACAACGCGAACAATGAGGCTTATAAGCCTTATGAGCAGGACGCGGAAGATACGGTTCGGCACGAGAACTTGAAACTTGCAACTTGATACTTGTAACTTGGTCACTCGATGACCCGGTACAAGTGCTGAATGCCGAATTGCTTTTCTTCCACTGCGGACCGGAAACCGAACCGGGCCAAAGTCCGGTTCAGTTCAGGCTGATTGCCGCAGATGAGATATTTCGGTCCGGGATAATCCTGAAGACGAAGGGTTTTCGGACGGTTCAGCGGATCCACCAGCAGGACATCCTCCGGAAATTCCATCAATGAACTGGCGAAGACCAGAGATGGCGGATCGGCATCGAAGGCGGCAAAGACATGAAAACTGCCTTCCTCCTGATATTTCTTCCGGAGATATTCCAGCAGCCGGTTGGGCTCGAAGGAAGGCCGGGCATAATAGGGCGTGACATAATCGTCGTTCCGTCCTTCCGGGCCATAAAGGAGATTCCCGACGGTCATCGCCCGTGAGGAAAAGAACGCGGCACAGAAAACCGCCTGAAGGGCGAAAACCGTAAAAACCACACTCTGCCGGGAATGGACCCAATGGAAAAAACCGTTCAAGCTGTGGGCGAAGAGGAAGAGCCAGACCGGGAGCAGCGGAAAGAAAACGCGCGGAAAGGGCGGGACTTTCATGACCGCATAAGCCACCAGCGGCATCAGCAGAAGGGCCAGGCCGCAAAGCAGATTCCAGCGCAGTTTCGGGAATTTGCGGAAGATAAAAATCGAGCCGGCGGCACAGAAAATCAGCAGTCCCGCCACGGGAAACAGCGAACCCGTGTAAAAAGCATAGATCCCGCCGGAAGTGGAGGGCCAGCCCTCGCCCAGCCGGATGCAGCCGATGAATTTGTTCAGGATCGGCAGATAAAAGAGGACCAGCGCGATCACGGGAGAAACGGCCATGAAAATCAGTCTGCGGATCGCCCTGCGGCCGCGACGGAAACCCAGCGGAAGGAAATACAGCACCACACCGGCCAGAGCCGCCAGGTTGGACGGGGCAACACCCACAGCAAGAACACACAGCACGAAATAGAGCAGATGATCGCGGAACCCGCCCCGCCTGATGAGTTTTTCCGCACAGGACATGACCAGAACCGTCAGCAGGAATCCGGTCATATAGCCGCGGACCGCAGTGGCATACATGGCAAACACCGAACTGACCGCGAAAACACCAGGAACGAGAACCCCCGCGGCCAGACCGCAGCTGCGGATCATTTTCCGGACCAGCAGGACAATGGCGGCGCCGCCGCAGAAAAGCGGGACCAGCCGGAAATAACAATATGAAAAACCTGTGACCATGCTGACGATGGAATACCAGAACTTTTCCAGCAGGGTGAAAACGATATGGTTGTTGGGGATCTCGTAGGCGAAATAAATACGGTGCAGCGGCAGTTTCATCAGGAGATTGACCGTGAGCACTTCATCGAACCAAAGCATCCGGAAGAGCAGACCGGAAGCGGAAAAAACCGCAGCCAGACCGACGATCCAAGGCAGGATCCGGTACCAGAAGGCATTTTCCGAAGCGGTGCGACGCATGAGCAAAAACCATCTCTCAAGGAGTGCGGAACTGCGATTTGCCGGGTTTCAGCCACAGCGGACGGGTCGCGATCCCGCCGGGAAATTCCCGGACACCCTGATAATCCTTGTTGATCACCGTGAGACTGTCCGGAGAAAACAGGAACAGATACGGCGCTTCGTCATGGATCAGCCGGTGGAACTGATGATAAAGGCGGTTGCGTTCTTTGGAATCGAAGCAGACGCGGATCTTTTCGATCAGTTCATCCGCCTGGCGGTTCACAAAACCGATGTGGTTGCTGGACCCCGGCTGTTTGGCGTATGAAGAATGCCAGAGCTGATGAGGATCCGGTTTGAGCGTGCCGGTCCAGCCGAGGACACAGGCTTCGAACTGCTTTTTTTCCAGCCGCTGGACGAGGACCGACCATTCGATGCCGAGCAGGTCCATCCGGACGCCGGCTTTTTTCATATCTTCGCGGATGACTGGAAGCATTTTCTGATACGTGGCGGCGGTATTGGGATAAATGGCCGTGAAAGCGAGCTTGCGTCCGTCCTTTTCCAGAATGCCGTCATTGTCGAGGTCTTTCCATCCGGCTTCGGCCAGGAGGCGGCGGGCTTTTTCCACATCGAACGAATAAGGCTTGACCGACTGGTCGTAAGCGGAACTTTCCTTGGGGAACGGACCGCTGACCGGTTTGGCCAGGTTGAAAAAGATGTCTTTCTGCAGTTTTTCACGATTGATCAGATGGCTGAGGGCCTGACGGACGCGCTTGTCCTTAAAAACAGGATTGGTCATGTTCAAACCTATATAATTATAGGAGTAACCGGGGAAATTGTATTTTTTCAGGAATCCGTTCGGACCGAATTCGGGAGAAGAGGTGCGGTTGATCCACTGATCGGGAGTAAGGGAATCCATGCCGAGGTCCTTGGAGAGCAGCGACTGGAGCCGGGTGTTGGGATGCTGAATGATGTCAAACGCCAGAGTCGTCAGCGGAGGCATGATCCCGAGTTTTCTGCCGTAATAATTTTCAAAACGCTGCAGCTGAATGCGTTTGCCTTTTTCCCAGCGGTCGAGCCGGTAGGGGCCGCAGCCGACGACCAGGCGGTTGCGGGCGTGGTCGTCGTTGAATCTTTTGCCGCTGAACGGTCCGTCGTAAGCATGATAAAGATGCCGCGGCAGGGGCGTCAGGGAAAGGGTGATGTCCTCCATCATGAAATAAGGTTTCCGCCAGATCACTTCGAATTCATAATCGTTGAGGACGTTGACAGATTCGATATCCTGATAATAGCCGCGGAGAGCGGCACAGTCGACTTCCGGATTTTTGATGACGTCGACGTAGAATTTGACATCGTGCGCGGTGACGGGGCGGTTTTTCCAGGCTTTGCCGGTGACAGGATCGGTAAAATCATGCCAGAGGATATCTTTGCGGAGCTTGACATGGATCTTTTTCCGGTCGGGCGAAAAACTCCACGATTTGGCAAGCATGGGGGCATATTCGCCGTCGCCGGTGTCGCGGTAATCGCGTTCGGCCAGGGAATCGGTCACCTGGGACCAGATCATGGAAACATAGGCGTCGTTGGTCAGGATCGAATTGAGGTTGCCGACGTCGGCGGCGAAAGCGCGGACCAGTTTGCCGCCGTCCGCCGCCCGCGGATCGAAATATGCCGCATTGGCAGCCGGTGCGGCCGCGGTCCTGCCGGGTTCCGTGCGCGGCGACTCCTGGGGACGGATGATGCCGGAGGAAAGACGGTTTTCCAGTTTTCTGACTTCCTGAGCCAGCTGTTCCATGGCGAACCGGTGATGGTCAAGCGCATTGACGATGACGATACCCAGGATCAGAAAGGTTCCGAAAATCAAAGTGACGATCACATTCAGATAAAGGTTTTTGTTCATTGGACAATCCTGTTTTTGGTTTTTTTCGGGAGTAATTATAATGTTTGATAAGAAAAAAAACAAGCCGGAACAGCCTTTTTGACCGCAAAAAAAGGGTTTTTTCCAAAAAAAAACGGTCTTTTTTCAAAAAAAAGCGGTTTCCCCCCTTGTTTTTTTGCCGGTTATGGGCTATCATTACCGGGTATAGTAAAATCAAAGAAAAGTGAAACAGAAAGAAAAATAACCAAAGAGGTGTCTGAAACAATGGCAAACGACAATAACAATTTGAATGCGGTACAGGAGCGTTACGCGCTGTCCGTGCGGCTGGCTGCGGTAGGCCTCGGGGTCTCCGTGGTGTTGTCTGTTCTGGTCTTTCTGGCCGGACCTGTGTATGAATGGAGCGGATTTGCAAGTTTTTCACTGAGCCTGATCCCCTTTGTGCTCGCAGTGATCTTTTCCCTGATGGCGGTGATCCAGGGCCGTTTTTCCGTGGCGGCAGTCCGGGATGAAGCCGAAAAAATCCTTCTCCAGAAACGCAAGGAAAGCAAGACTTCTCTGTTGGATATCTCTGAAGACGTGAGATTTACCGCGGGAAGAAACCTGCTGATATTTGAAAAATACATTCCGTCGACGATCGCACTGATCTGCAGTCTGCTGATGGCCGCCGCGCTGGTTTATTTCTGGCGGAATTTCATCTTCCGTCCGGAAACCGCGGTGGCCAGCCTGTCGACGCTGGTCCCGAAACAGCCGATCCTGATGGCATTCACCTCGGCGCTGTGTGCTGTGGTCAGTGTGTTTCTGGGGATCTTCCTGGCGGGACAGTCCCACGTGACCGAATACCGGTGGCTGCGTCCGATCGGCGCCTGGCTGATGTTCGGCGCACTGATCATGCTGTTCTCGCTGATCTCGTCGATCCTGGTCGTGCTGAAGCTGACTCCGTGGGATGAATTCCTTTCGAAAGTCTCCTTTTTCGCCCTGGCGGTGCTGTGCATCGAACTGCTGCTGAGTTTTGTCAGCGAGTTTTACCGTCCCCGCAACCAGATGGAAGACCGTCCGGTGTATGAAAGCCGTCTGCTTTCGATCTTCACCGAGCCGGGCGGGATCATGCGCAATATCGCCGATTCGCTGGATTATCAGTTCGGATTCAAGGTTTCCAAGACCTGGATCTACGGATTCTTCGAACGTTCGATCCTGCCGGCGCTGCTGCTGTGGCTGCTGCTGTTCTGGCTGTTCACCTGCATCGCGGAGGTCGCACCGGGCGAACTGGGCATCCGCGAACGGTTCGGAGCGGTGATCGTCAAGACGCCGCTGGAACCCGGGATCTATCTGAAACTGCCGTGGCCGATGGAAAATATCAGCCGGGTTTCGATCAATGAGATCCAGTCGGTGGTGGTCGGCGATGTCATCATGAAGGACGGCAAAGAGCTCAAGCCGGCCGTAGTGCTCTGGACCACGGAACACGGCAAAAGCGAAGAAGAAGCGCTTTCCGGCGGTTACCTGGTGGCCAATGAGCAGGGCGGTTCGGAAGTCGCCAAAGCCGTCTCCATTCTGGAAACTTCGCTCCCGATCCAATACCGGGTCCGGAAAAATCAAGTTTATCAATATCTCTTCAAGTTCAAAGATGTTCCGAAACTGCTGAAGGCCATCGGCGAACAGGAATCCACCCGTTATTTTGCCAGCACGGACTTCATCAAGGACATGTCCTCGGGCCGTGAGAAAATCGTGGTGGAACTGGCCAGACGCATCCAGCGCGAATCCGACAAGCTCAAGCTGGGGATCGAGATCGTCTGTGTGAACATGAATGATGCACACCCGCCGGTCAAAGATGTGGCGCCGGCCTTCCAGGATGTTCTGGCGGCCAAGGAACAGGCCCGGACCATGGTGTTCGAGGCCAATGCCGAAGCGGAAAAAGCCTTGGCCGAAGGCAGCATCAGAAACATGACGATCACCACCGAAGCCCAGGCCTACAAATATGAAGTTTCCAATGTGGCCATTGCGGAAGCGTTCCGGTTCCGCCAGCAGCTGGCGGCCTACAGGCAGCAGCCGATGCTCTTCAAGCTCCGGACCTATCTGGATTTCCTCGAAAACGACTGCAAGGACCTGCGCAAGTTCATCCTCTCTTCCAATATCCCGTATCAGATCTACGAGCTGAACATGGAAGAAAAACCCGCGCTCGACCTGCTCGACGGCACGGATATCAACAAGATCGGAAAGTAAAACAAATAATATAACAAAGTGGAGAAAAAAATGTCTACAAACAGTTCGGAAAAAGTTGCAAAGGTACCGGTTTACTGGTCCACCATTCTGCTGGGATTGATCGTCGCCGCCATTTTCCTGGTGGCTATCTTTTCCTATCAGGTCCAGGAAACGGAACGCGCTCTCGTGATCACCTGGGGAAAAATCACCGGCGAACAGGGCCCCGGCCTGCATCTGCGTCTGCCCCTCCCGATCCAGGAAATCGTCAAATACGATATCCGCGAACGCTGTTTCGAAGGCAATACCGGCAATCTGGAAGAAACCATGACCAAGGATGAAAAGAACGTCATCGTCGGTATTTACACCATCTACAGCATCAAAGATCTCCGGCAGTTCAAAAACGCGGCCAAGAGCCTCGAAGCTGCCGAAGAATATCTGAGCAACCGCATGCGGACCGTGAAAGGCGCGGTCATCGGCCAGTTCCGTTTCGATCAGATGATCAACACCGATCCGAAGAAAATGAAACTGACGGAGATCGAACAGGCGATGTTCAAGCAGATCGCTCCGGATGTGAAAGCCCGTTACGGCCTGAATGTGGTGAAAGTGGGGATCCGGACCATCAGCGTCCCGACCAAGATCTCCACCGCCATTACCGAACGCATGAAGAAAGAACGTGAGACCGCGGCCTCGATCGACAAGCAGAAAGGCAAAGTCGAAGCGGAAAAGATCAAGACGGCCGCCAACCAGAAGAAGCGCGAAGAGATCACCAGGGCCGAAGCCCAGGCCAAGAAACTGATGGCCGAAGGCGATGCCGAAGCCGCACGTCAATATGCCGTGTTCAGCCAGAATCCGGAACTGGCCGCTTTCCTGCGCAAACTGGATTCCCTCAAACGCATCGTCAAGACCAAGACCACGCTGGTGCTCGGAACCGATGCCGCTCCGTTCGATCTGTTCCGCATGAACGTCGGCGAACTGCAGCAGAAAGCACCCGCCAAAAACGCGGCGAAATAACCTTCTTCCGGAGAAAACAAGATGGCAAACGAATACAACAGATATGGAGACGCTCCCGGTGCTGCTGACGGCGGTCAGTTCTCTACCGGAACGGCTGCCCTGCTGAAGCTGGCAAAGGCTCTTTTCTGCCTGCTGACCACCGTGATCATCATTATGATCATCTGGTTCTTCACTTTCGGCGGTGCGGTCATCGTCGACGGGACCAGGGAAACGGTCCTCAAACTCTATTTCGGCAAATATCAGGAAACCTATACCTCCGGGTATCACTGGTGCCTCCCTTATCCCATCAACACCATCGTCCGGGTGCCGAAAAGCAACCAGACGATCCGCAGTTTCACCTTCATGCCGGCCGACCGCAAGTCCCTGATCGAACGCAAGAAGGACGGTTCCGGGGAAGGCGGCGAACTTACCCCCGGCAAAGACGGTTATCTGCTCACTGGCGACAACAGCATCGTCCATACGGAATGGGAACTGGTATACAAGGTCGACAATCCGCAGAAATATTACACCACGTGCCTGACTCCGCTCCAGCCGCTTGATCCCGATGAAGTGGTCAAGAGTTCCACCGGCGAAGACCTGGGCACCCGCGGCGCCACCACCATGATCCGGAACATTCTGGATGACTGCGTGATCAAAGTCACGGCCCGCTGGAATATCAAGAACATTCTGTATGACCGTACGAATGAATATATCGCGGAAGTCAAATCTCTGCTGATCAGACAGCTGCAGACCCGCCAGATGGGCGTCAGCGTGGAAAGCCTCGCCCTGCCGGTGAAGCGTCCGCCGCTGCAGACCATCAACGCCTTCGATGAAGCCGCCAGCGCCAGCACGCAGGCCTCCATCGAAACGGAAACGGCCCGGGCTTATGCCATTGAGACCGCCAACAGCGCCAAATCCGAAGCGGCCGAGATCATCGCCAACGCGCAGTCCTACAAGGAACGCGTGGTTTCGGAAGTGGTCGCCGACAAGGTATATTTCACCAAACTGCTCCAGGAATACAAGAAGAATCCGAAATCGGTGCTCGTTTCGCTTTATTCCACTACGCTGGCCGATGCGCTGGCGCAGTCGAAAGACAAATATGCGATCGGCATCACTCCGGGTCTGCGTCAGGAAGTGCGGCTGAAACTCAACCCCGAACCTGTCATCAAAAAGAACGCGGAAATCGCGAAGGAAGTGAAGTGAACCATGAGCCACAATCACGACGAACATCATCATGAACATGGTCCGGGATGTGCCTGCGGCCATACTCATCACCATCATGAGGCAAATCCGGATGAACCGACCCGCTGCATCTCCTGCGGCGCTCCGATCGGTGAAGGCGTCGGACACGGCCGTTCCATGGGCCGCATCGGTTTCGCGGTAGTCGGCGGCTTTCTGATCGTCAACTACTATCTGCTGGGCTGGCTGATGCCCGAACTGCAGTTCGCAGCTTCCCTGAGCGCGTTCCTCGGCGCGGTCATCCTGGCCCTGCCGATCGTGGTCACCGCGATCAAGGACCTCTGTGAAGGCCGCGTTTACATGAACGAACTGGTCGCACTGGCCATTCTGGCCGCGTTCACCTCCGCCGACTTCAGCGCGGCGGGCCTGATCGCGTTCTTCCTGCTGGTCACGATCATCATCGAAACCCATACCGCCAGCGGCGCCCAGCGCTCCATCGAGGAACTGATCCGCCTGACTCCGCATACCGCCAGAAAACGGATCGACGGCAAAGAAGTCGAAGTCGATGTTTCCGAACTGGCGGTCGGTGATATCATCAATGTGCGTCCGGGCGACAACTTTCCGGTCGACGGCGTGGTGGTCCGCGGCCAGTCCGCAGTCAATCAGGCCTCCATCACCGGTGAATCGCTCCCCATCGACAAAATGGAAAACGATGAGGTCTACGCCGGCACGCAGAACCTCTCCGGAAGTCTGGATGTGAAGATCACCAAACTCGGCGCGGACACCACGCTGGGCAAGGTCCAGGACATGATCCTGTCCGCGGAAAAAAGCAAAACTCCGATCGTGCGGCTGATCGACAAATACGCCGGATTCTATACTCCGACCATCATGATGCTGGCGATCATCACCTGGTGGCTTTCCAACGGCGATATGGCCCGCGTGATCACGCTGATGGTCATTGCCTGTCCGTGCGCGGTGGTTCTGGCGACTCCGACGGCGACGGTGGCCGCGGTCGCCGCTGCCGCCCGTCTCGGCATCCTCGTCAAGAATGTCAGCCATCTCGAACTCGCCGCCAAGATCAAGGCATTCGTATTCGATAAGACCGGCACGCTGACGGAAGGTCAGCTGGCGGTGGCGAAACTGGGTCCGGTGGACGGTGTCGAACCCGCGCAGCTGCTGATGGCGGCCGCCGCAGTGGAGATCCACAGCAACCACCCGACCGCGCTGGCGATCCAGAAACTGGCTAAGGAAGTCGGCATCAAGCTTCTCGAAGTCACGGATTTCAAAGAAACCCCGGGAACGGGTGTGGAAGCCGTGGTCGCCGGCAAGCCCACGCTGGTCGGACGCGCCATCTGGCTGAAGAAATTCAACGTCGAACTGCCCGAGATCAAGCCGGAGGAAACCCACGGCATGAGCGTGGTCTATGTGGCGCAGAACGGCAAACTGATCGGCTGGATCGGTTTCCGCGACCAGATCCGCAGCGAATCCGCCGAAGCGATCCGCAACCTGAAGGAACTCGGCGTCCAGCGCTGTGCGATGGTCACCGGCGACCGTGAATCCGTTGCGGAAGGCGTGGCCGCGAAACTCAACATCGACGAATTCAAAGGCGATTGCCTGCCGGAAGGCAAAGTGCAGTATATCGAAGAACTCAAGAAACATTCGCTGGTCGCGTTCATCGGCGACGGTGTGAACGACGCACCCGCGCTGGCGGCCGGCGACCTGAGCATCGCCATGGGAGCCATCGGCAGCGACATCGCGATCAACAGTGCGTCCATCGCCCTGATGACCAACGATCTGCGCCGCATCCCGATGCTCGTCGGACTGTCACGCAAATCCAATTCGATCATCCATCAGAACGTGGCTTTCGGTCTGCTCTTTGTCCTCTGCGGCATCATCCTGTCGGTCTTCGGCTGGATGGGACCGATCGCGGCTGCCATGCTGCATACCCTGAGCACGCTGATCATTATCTTCAACAGCGCACGTCTGCTGCGCGCCAGCGAAGAAGCCACCAGCGTAGCCAACAATCTGAACTCCTGGCGGCGCAATCTGCAGCTGGAAACGGCAAAAGAATAAAGGGAGGCGGCTGTCATGGCGGAAGCAGAAGTGAAAGTTCCATCCGATCTGGTGGTCAGTGCGGTCGGACTGGTCAAGGAATTCCGGGATTTCTGGAACCGGCCGAAAGCCAAAGCGGTCAACGATCTGGATTTCGAAGTTCACGAAGGCGAAGTGCTCGGTCTGCTCGGGCCGAACGGGTCCGGCAAATCCACCACGGTGAAAATGCTGCTTGGACTGCTTTATCCGACCGGCGGACGCCTGACCGTCTTCGGCAAATCCCCGCGTGACGTCGACACCAAACGGCTGATCGGGTATCTGCCGGAAGAATCGTATCTTTACAAATACCTGACCGCGTATGAAACGCTGGACTTTTTCGGTTCGCTGTTCAATCTTTCCGCGCTCGAACGGCGCAAACGTGCCGAACAGCTGCTGGAAATGGTCGGTCTTTCCCATGCCAAAAACCGTCCGGTCGGCGAATTTTCCAAGGGTATGACCCGGCGTATCGGTCTGGCCCAGGCCATGATCAACGACCCGGCCCTGCTGATCCTGGACGAACCCACGTCCGGACTGGATCCGCTCGGCTGCCGCGAAGTCAAAGACCTGATCCATCTGTTCAAGAAACGCGGCAAGACCGTGATCGTGACCAGCCATCTGCTCAGTGATATCGAAGACGTCTGCGACCGGGTGATCATCCTCTACGGCGGCCAGATCCGCGCGCAGGGCACCCTGAACGATCTGCTGACCATCCAGGGGACCGACCGCATCACCACGCCGCAGCTCCGCCCCGATGTGCTGGAAAAAGTCCTGGCCATCCTGCGTTCCCAGCTCTCCGAAGAACAGTTCCGGATCGACCATCCGCGGATGTCCCTGGAAGAATTCTTCCTCGATGTGGTCAACAAGGCGCAGGCCGAAAGCGTGGAGACCTACGGAGCCAGATCCGGCGGCCAGATCGCCGATTATCTTTCCAACGGCAGCACGGAAAGCGAAGAAGAACTCGCCGCCCGCAAAGAGCTGCTGGATTCGCTGACCCGGAAAGAAGACAAACCCGAAGTCCAGCCTGAACCGGAAAAACCGGCCGAGGTCATCGATACGAAGAAACTGGACGGACTGAGTGACGACCGGCTGAAAACCAAGGAAGAGGAAAAGCCCGCGGAAGAACCTGCGGAAGACCTTTCCGAGGCCAATGCCAAGCTCAACGACATCCTTTCAGGCCTCGACCGGAAGGATTGACGGAGAACATTTATGACACCGTTTCTTGCAATCGTCAAACTGACCTGCCGGTCCGCGATACGGTCCAATGTGTTCCGTTTTCTGCTTTTCCTGCTGATCATCTGCGTGATCCTGGTGCCAAACACGCTCAAAGGCGACGGCACCGCGCGCGGCTATCTGCAGGTGATGCTGGAATACAGCACCGCCTTCGTCGCGGTCATTCTGTCCACCTCCATCATCTGGCTGGCTTGCAAGGAATTCTGCACCGATGCGGAAAACGGACAGCTGCACATGATTGCAGTCAAGCCTATTTCGCGCATTACCGTCTGGTTCGGCAAATTCACGGGGGTCTTCCTGATCCATTTCGTCCTGCTGGCGATTTCTTTCGTTTTCATCTATGCTTTTCTGATGTTCCAGTACGGACGGCAGAAATTCACGCCGGAAGAACGGGCCAGGATCGAGAATGAAGTCTTTGTCGGACGCCGTGCGTTTACTCCCTATATCGGCGATCTGGAGAAAAAAGTGAACGAGGAAATGGCCCGCCAGATCGAGACAGCGAAAAAAATCGGGGAACCGATCCGGGAAATGAACGGAGCCGAACGGAGAAAATTCATCCATTCCGTCCGGGTCCAGATCCTGGCGCAGATGGGGGAAGTCCAGCCAGGCAAGTCCAAGGTCTGGTATTATAACGGCCTCCCCGAGTCTTATGACGCCCCGGTTTATATCGGCTACCGGATCTATTCCGGCTCCATCGGTTCGAAAAATCAGAAGATCGGAGAAGGTTTCTGGTTCTTCCGCTATATTCAGAAAATTGTCGATGAGAATAACAAAGACAAGGACGGCAAGCCGGTGGTCAAGGAAACGCGGGAGATCCCGCTGCAGAAACCGCCGGAACAGATCCTGACCAGTTCCTACCGGGAATTTGCCGTGCCGGGTGATATCCTGATTTACAAGGGAACCGCGTCCATCGGTTTTGCCAATCTGCAGAGCAAAGACAGTGAGGTCATGCATTTCCAGGTCACGGAAAGTCCGCGGCTGCTGCTGAAAGAGACCTCTTTCCTCAACAATTATCTGCGCGCCATGCTCGGGATCGCCATGGGCATCCTCGCATTGGGTCTGATCGCCTCGTCCTTCTCGGCTTTCCTTTCCATGCCGACCGCGGTGTTCCTGACCTTGTCCTATCTGATCACCGGACTGTTTTCCTCGTATCTGATCTCTTCGATCGAGGCCACGGGCGGGGATAATCTGGAATTTCTCGACCGGGTGGGTTCCGGATTGGCCGCCGTCATGACTTCCCTGCTGATCCAGGTGCAGAATTTCTTTGTTTCAGGTCATCTGGCCACGGGAACGCTGATCGAATTCTCCTATCTGGGCCATTTACTGTTTTTCAACATCATATTGAAGGGTCTGCCGCTGTGCGTGCTCGGGATCTGGCTGTATTGGCGCAGGGAGCTGGCTCTGACAATGAAACAATAAGGACCGATCATGAACGGCAAAAAGCCTTTTTTTCTGATTGTTCTGCTCGCGGGTGCGATCCTGCTCTGCTGCAATGTCTTCGTGCAGTCCAGGCTGGATGAATCCATCAAAAAGAACAAATTGATCGATGAACAGTTTGTGGAAGGGGCGCCGCCGCTCGTGGCGTTCACCACCGTGGCCCTGGGCGGATTCCGCGGCATCATCGCCGACTTTCTCTGGTTCCGCGCCATGGCGCTCCAGGACGAGGGGAAATATTTCGAAATGGTCCAGCTGGCTTCCTGGATCATGAAGCTGCAGCCGAAATCCACGGCCTCAGCGGCCTATCTCGGCTGGAACATGGCCTACAACATCTCCGTCACTTACAGCCTGCCTGAAGACCGCTGGCGCTGGGTCAACAAAGGCATCGATCTTTATCACGAGGCGCTGCAGTACAACCCGAACGACCCCGTGCTTTACAAGGAACTCGGCTGGATCTACCAGCATAAACTCGGCAATATCCTCGACGACGCCCAGCGTTATTACAAGTGGCAGATGGCTAGAGAGATGCTTCAGATCCTCGGGGTGCATTATCCCGACTGGAAGAAACTCTCGCAGGCTCCGGCCAAGGAAAAAGCGTTTCTTGCCAAGCTGAAAGATCAGGCCGCATTCCGGCAGAAACTCGCCGATGCCGGTTTCGACAATCTGGACCTGGTTTATTCTTCTTTCCGCGATTCCGGCGGAAATATGCCGGAAAAAATCGTCAAAGCTTTGGAAAAGGAACCTGAAACCATCGAGCTCATGACCGGTTATTTCCGTGTCAGATGGCTCTACGAACGCTTTATGCTCGAACCCGCCCGGGTCCAGCATGTCAACGATCTTTACGGCGATCTTGACTGGTTCCTCCCGGAATCCTTCGCCATTTACTGGGCCGTGCTCGGTCTCGAACGCAGTCCACAGCGCAAGAATGTGGACTGCAGCCGCATGATCACCCAGTCGCTTCAGGTCACTTTCACCAACGGCAGGATGCTTTATCCCGGCAAAGAGCCCAGCATGGATTTCCTGCTGATCCCGAATCTGTCCGTGGTCGATGCCGTGCAGCAGTCCTACCTCACCGCCATGGAGGATAATCCCGATGTCATCTCGTTCCGCCATGCCTATCAGAACTTCATGTCCCGCGCGGTCCTGACCATGTTCAGTTACGGCCACTATGACAAGGCGCGCGAATATTACAATATCCTCCGGAAAAAATACAAAATGGGTCACCGGGCCGGGCACGTCTCCTTCGAGCAGTTCGTCTATGAAAACTGGAAAGAGGAGATCAAAGACATCGGGTTCAAACAATTCCAGGATCTGGTCAGCGGCATGGTGCTGAAAGCCTGTATCCTGCTCGCTTACGGGGATGAAAAAGCGGCTGAATCGCATCTGCGCATGGCGGAGATCTGCTATAACCGCTACAATGCCGACCGTCCGGAACAACGGGTCCAGCTGCTTCCGTTCGCGCAGATGAAGGCAGAGATTGCCAAGACGGTCATGAAGAGCCTGCCTCCGGAATACGCGTCCCGCCTCAGCGGTTATGCCGCGTATGAGGTGCAGAAAAAGGAAGAAAACGCACCCGCAGGGCAGCAGCCCGCACAGAAAAAATAAATTTCTCCGGCAGTATCCCGTATCAGTATTAGTGAAGCGGAATCAGCAACCGATGATCCCGCTTCTTTTTTCATCGCCAACAACAGATATCCGCCTTGACTTTTCCCATATCGATGCTATGGTGGTTTTCAGCGGGACGGCACAAAGTTTCTGGCCGCCGCGTGAACTTTTTTTCAAGGGGGGGAATCATCATGAAAAAGAAATCCGCTGCAGGATTCATCGCACTCGTCTCGGGATTCATTTTTACAGGCTGCGCCAGCTCGACTTCCGACATGGCCGCAGTTTCCGGTTTCCAGCCGGAAAAATACATGGGGGTCTGGTACGAGATCGTGCGTCTGCCCCATTATTTCGAGCGAGGACTCGACTATGTGCAGGCTGAATATACTTTGAAACCCGATGGAATGATCCAGGTCATCAACAGCGGACAGCGAAACGGCGAAAAACAGCGGATCGTCGGGAAAGCCAAACTGAAAAATCCGAAAGCCCGCCCGCTGACTGGTGAACTCCGGGTTTCGTTCTTCGGCCCGTTCTATTCGGATTACCGCATCATCGAACTGGCTCCGGATTACAGTTATGCCGTGGTGACTGGTTCGAACCGGAATTATCTCTGGATCCTTTCACGCCGGCCGGTCATGGCAAAAGATCAGCTTGAGATGATCCTGGAGCGGCTGCGGAAACTCGGGTTCAAAACCGACCGACTGGAATATCCGCGGCAGACGCCGCCTGACTCCCCTGCCAGCTGAACGGGATCATTCCGTCCTGGGGCCGGCTTCATCTGCCGGTTTGGCTTCCTTTTTTGCTTCGGATACAGGAGCTTTTTTCTCCGGTTTCACCGGCTTGGCTGCCGGAGCCGGTTTCTTCGGCTTTTTTCCGACTGCAGGTTTGACCGGCTTGGCAGGTTTCTCCGGCTGCTTCTCCTTTTTCAGCTTTTCATGCTGTTTTTTCAGCTCGTCCAGCTCATTCAGGATCTTCAGCCGTTCAGCGGTGAATTTTTCTTTTTCGAGCGCAAGACGGGTCTCCTGCTCCTTCACTTTCAGCAGAGCCTGGTCACGCTCGGAAAGCAGGGCCTTTTCCTTGGCCTGATGAAGTTCGTTCAGACGCTGTTTTTCGGTTCTGATATTCTGCTCGAATTCTTTTTTCTGCTGGGTGAGTTCGGATTTGAGCCGCGTGATGTTGGCCTGAAATTCCTTGTTCCCTTTGATCAGCGTGACCGACTGTTCCTGCAAGGCGGTCAGTCTGGCGGTATTCTGCACATTCTGATTCTGAAGCTGGCGGTTTTCCTCCTTGGCCTGATTCATCAGCCTCAGCGCCAGATAGCCGCCGACGGCCAGAAAGATCAGGAACAGCACGCAGATGATCTGCCACAGATAAGTCATCTTCCGCTGCGCCGAGGATATGCCTTCCAGTTCCTTGATGCGCTGGTCCATGTTCCGGAACGATTCGCCGATCAGACGTCCGATCTCTTCGGTCTGCTGACGCGGCACCAGCGCCGATCCTTCCTCGCCGGAAGCGGCAGGATCCGGCTGAGCAGGAGCCCCTTCGGATGGTTTTTCTTCCTTTTTCGCCTCGGGTTTGGCTTCCTCCTGCGGCGGGAGCGGAACCGCCTGGATCGGATGTTTCGCCGCCAGTTCCGTTTCGATCTCCGAAAACGCCTTGCCCGCACTCCGCAAGGCGGCAACTTCGCGCAATACCCCCAGCGCGGTTTCCGGATAGACTTTCCGCTTGCCTTGGGTCACCGTATCGATATACATCGAATACCGGGCCAGCCAGTCATTGATCGTGGTGCGCGGCACGCCGATCTGTTCCGCCAGTTCCATTACCGTGTAGTTTTTGCCATCCATAATTCAACTCCTTCCCAGCTGGTGTTTAATCTGTTTTATATCTTCCGCTATTTGTTGTTTCAAAGAACCGATATCGGGAAACTGCCGCTCCGGACGCACGAATCCTGCCAGTTCCAGCTGCATCTTCCGTCCATAAAGGTTTCCCGTAAATCCGTCCAGCAGATGCACTTCGATCCGCGGCTCGATTTCGCCGTATTGGTCACGGAACGTCGGAGCGACCCCGATATTGACCGCCGCGGCAAACTGTTCATGGTCGGAAAGATGCGCGATCCCCGCATAAACCCCGCAGGGCGGCAGGACACCCTGTTCGATCTCCAGATTGGCCGTAGGCGCATTCAGCTTGCCCCCCGCATTGTGGTACCCGTGTCCAATTGTGCCGAACAGCGAATAACGCCGTCCCAGCATCCATTCGGCCAGATCGAGACGGCCGGAACTGACCGCCTCCCGGATCGCCGTGCTGCTGACTGTCTGCCCGTTTTCAAGGCAAAGTTCTTCGACGGCGCTGAACCGGAAATGTTTTTCCGCCGCCATCCGCCCCAGGAACTCCGCATTGCCCGCGGCTTTGGCGCCGAAACGCCATTTTTTGCCGACACAGATGCCGAGGATCGGCACATCTCCCGTAAATACAGACTGTTCCAGAAATTTCTCCGGAGACAATGCCGCAAACTGACGGGTGAAATTGACCGTCACGACGGCCTTGACTCCATAATGATGCAGCAGACGGACCTTTTCGTCACGGGAATACAGCAGATTCGGCGGATTTTCCGTCAATAAGCTGCGCGGATGCGGATAAAAAGTCATAACCACCGGATAGCAATCGAGTTCCGCTGAGACGGACAGCAATTCCGTCAGCAGTTTCTGATGTCCGCGATGGACACCGTCAAAAACGCCGATCGCAACCGCTGCCCGGTCGATCCCGTACAGGGTCAGGTCTTTGATCTGTTCCAGATTCCCTGGAATGAATTCGGGCATATCGCTTTTTTCCCTTCCTGTTTTCTTCAGGAAGTAATATACATAAAAATGACGGAATTGCAAGCGTCAAAACTCCGTCATTTTTATAAATCATTGAAAATAAATGGAATATTTTTCGTCAAATCACGGTTTTCCGCTTATACCAGGGTATAAACAGGAAATAGAAAAGGTTCGGCAGCGCGGTGCTGTAGGTGGCCAGCGCATACCCCAGGATCATGCCGTAAAGTCCCATGTTGAAATAGATCCCGAAGAGCCAGCTGAAGGTCACCCGGAACACCAGTCCGTCCAGAATGGCGATGATCAGGCCGAACAAGGCATTGCCGATCCCCTGGACGAATCCGTTGGTCCCTTTCATGATCAGCAGCGCGGGATAATGAAGCAGCAGCGCGGAAATGATGACCGGCGCCAGTTTCAGGACCTCTTCATCGTTGGTGAAGATGCTGTAAAGCTGCCGCGGGAAGAACAGCTGCGCCAGTCCGAAGAACAGGAAGAACCCGCCGCAGATCGCCCATGCGTAATAAACCCCACGCCGGATGCGGCTGATGTGTCCCGCACCGATATTCTGACCCACGATCGTCGAGACCGCCATCATGACCCCCTGCGAGATCTTGTTGGCGAACTCATCCAGCCGCAAGGCGATCCCGTAGGCGGCCGAGGTCGCCGTCCCCAGCGAATTGATCAGCGAAGTCACGAACAGCATGGAAATATTGATCGCGGCAAAACGGACGGCAAAGGGGATGCCGAGTTTGACCAGCGCCTTCAGCATGACCGGATCGACTTTGAACGATGCCGGCCGGAAATCGAAATTGAACCCTTCCTGATTGCGGTAAAGATACGCCAGCGCCAGCAAAAACGCCGCCGCCTGGCTCAGGATCGTTGCGAATCCCGCACCGGCCACGCCCCAGCCGAAGCCGCCCACGAACACCAGGTCCAGCACCACATTCATCAGCGACGACACCACGATGAACTTGAACGGCCGCACCGAATCGCCGACCCCGCGGAGGATCGCCGCGATCATGTTGTAGCCGTAAATGAAAATCAGTCCGCCGCCGCAGATCAGCAGATAATGCCGGGCCCCCTGAAACGCGTCATCCGGCGTTTCCAGCAAATGCAAAAACGGTTCGGCGAAAAGGACCGACAGCGCGGAAAAAAAGATCCCCGCCGTCAGGATGATGGAAAACTGCGTGCCGATCGCCTGTCTCAGCCGCTGCCGTTCCCCCCGTCCGATCAGCTGGGAGATCAGCACTTGTCCGCCCGTGGCGAATCCCATCCCGACCATGGTCAGGAAAAAGACCGACTGGCTGGCGGTCATCACCCCGGAAATCCCGTGCCGTCCGACAAATTTGCCTACGATCAGCATGTCGGCCATCGAGTACAGCACCTGCAGCCCGTTGGAGATCATGAACGGGATGGAAAAACGAAGCATCGGCCCGAACAGCGGGCCTTCCGTGAAATCGTGAATAACTTTTTTAGACATTTTCCGTTTCGATTTTTTCCCGATAATATACCGCATTCCAGTTCAAAAATCAAGCCGCCGGCAAAGAAAAACAATTGTACGGTTTATTTCTCGTGAAAGGAAAGTCCGGCTGGGGAGAAAACCTGAAGCCAAGTCGGGGTTCACTGTTCCCGCGATTTTCGGACCTGACGGACTGGACGGACCATACGGACAAAAACGCGGAAGACAAACGGTATCGCAATAATACAGGAAAAAGTGAAATCTCCCCACAAGCCCCCTCATTCTTCTCGGGACATGCCTTCAGTTTTCGCGCCATCGTCCGTCCCGTCCGAGAGGTCCGTCTTGTCCGTAAATCGCGGAATCCGATCTGAACCCGAAGAATCCGGCATCTTCGTTTGCAATCGACTCGGAAGGAAAGTATATTATCCATTGGAATTGAATTTTGCCCATATAAATATTGTTTTTCAAGCGAAACATCAAAAGCAAGAGGTCTATCGAAATGCTTCGAGACATAACTGCCGATGTAGAAAATTACAGACAATGCCTGAAGTCGGTCTGGTCTGATTTTTCCAGACGCTTTGATACGGATCAGGATTGGGATCTCTGCGACCTTTTTGCTGATATCGGCTGCAGCATTTTCGATTCTTATATCGCGGAAAAATATGGCCTCCCAAAAGGGAAAAAAGCGAAACAGTATCAATGTCAGTATCAACAGTCCCCGATAAAAGAAATCATGATCAACCCCGGCCGCGGCGCCAGGGGATGCCGGTCGAATTCCGCTTCTCAGAATATATGGGAGAATTATGTGCATAATACCGAGAGCGGTTTTTTCTTTTGGGTGGATGTTTATGATTATGATATTTCCGCCGCCGACCGGCCGTTCGAATTTATTTTATCGCAAGATGAGCACGGACAGTTTTTTATTTTCAACCATGCGGATGTCCGCGTTTTTCTGGATAAAAAGACCTGAGTATGATGAATAGATCCCTTAAAAAACTTTCAGCCTTCATGCTGTTGTCGATGAGCATTCTTATCCTGTCCGGCTGCGGCGAAGTTCAATACCAGGCCGTTCCTCCGGAAAGCCGGAAAATGAAATATCTGCTTTTCCCGGTAAAGTCATACAGGAATACCTTGAACCGGGCCATTATTGTTTCCGGAGAAGAACTTTATTCCAAGGGGGAAATTGCTTACTGGGTCGGGAATGCCGAAGTCACGACCGGAAAATCAAACTTCACGCTGCGGACGGACGCGCCGTCGGCCGAACAGGTCGAGCGCCTCAATGCCGAAATCATCAAATGGGGAAAAGAAACCGATTACAGGCGGATCGAATATTCAAAAGAAAATGATCGTGTCCTGTTGACTGTCGTTTTCAAAACCGGCAGAAAAACCTTTTTCCGATACAAGATCACAGGAGACCATACCGTTACCGATGCCGAATGCGGCATCGCGATGATCTCCCTGGCGGGGGTCAGGATTTCCCTGTAAACGAGGCAGCAGAAACATGGATGACACTCTGAAACGGAATATCCGAAAAACCGGGATATTCATGCTGGTCACGGCATGTGTTCCCTTTTTTTACCTCCTTGGTTTCTTCCTCGGTTTCAGTCTGGATAGTTACGTCGCATATTTGCTGTGTGGTGCCATTGCATATTGGGGATATTTTCTGTCCGGTTTTTTTGCGCTGATACGGGGCTGTATAACGATATGGCAATTCCCGTTCGAAGCCATCCGGCGGATACTCCTCATTATTACGTGGCTGGTGTTTTATCCGATATTATGCTGGGCCTGGCTTCTGCTGTTCGCATTGATGGCAGGAACAATATTCAAATAGGTTCAGAGATTTACGCAGGCAGATTTATCCGGCATGCTGCTGGATATGGCTGGTTTTGGGCTTTCTTTGTTTGAATATGTATATCCGGTGATCCGCCTCAAAATGAGGCTGCGATATCGACGATCCAACCGATGATCAGTCCGAGCGAAAGGATCATCGCGATATACCATTTCCGGAGGATCAGACAAAATGCAGGCCATGCGGCAAACAAAAGGATAAATCCGGCAAGAAATCCGACATGGCCATACCAGACATCGAAAATGCGTCTGGTCTGCGGAACCATTCTCCACAATATCCCGAAAGTCAAAAGGGGAAGGCACAATGCGCCGCACAACACCAGACCGGCAGTGATCTGATGACAAATTTTTACCGGAGCATCTTTCCCTGCGAAATGCCGGGAAAGATCCCTCAGCCAGACAGTTATTCCGTTATTGACCATTTCCGAACTCCATATTCAGGCGAGCTCCTTCGTCAGCCGAAACAAAACACAGCCTCCGGCGATGATGATTCCCCATAAGAGCGACAACTGCAAGAAATGTGACCAGTCTGCTCCATATATGCGCATGGCGACCATGCCGTAAAAGGTTACAAACAGAGTGAAAAATAACAGCGGCATTTCGTAAAGAACGATGAGCGACATAAGCGCCCAGCGCTTTTTCCAATTCAGCAGCAGAAACGCCGCGCCGCAAAGGATGGCGGCAAGCAGAAAAACAGCTACGAAAACGAGCGAATCCGAACTCCCGAGCTTTCCGTCCGGTCCTCCGACAAAACAGAAAAGACTCCACACCAAGGCAGAAACGCCGACGGCAAGGAACAGGATCGACAGGACGATCCGCAGCACATTCAGCCAACGTTTGTTCGGCGAGGAGTTCATAGTTACGGCAACACCTTCTCCTTGTCTGTTTTCCATAAATCTACGATTAGAATATACCCTATACCATTCGCGAAATCAACCTTGAGTCTCAGGAAAATGGCACAAAAACAGTTTACCTCTCAGCGGAATTTGGAATCCTTCCGTATTACTGGTCAAAATTCATCATGGGGATACTGACTGCTATCGTCCGTGACATTTGTCAATGTAACCGGCATTTTCATGGAGTATATTCCAGACCTTCGAGTCGCGGGGTGAAGATGATTGTAAATATCGAATGACCTGCCGGCAATTTTTCAGGTCTTGGTTATCGAGGGTTCGAACATTTCCGTCACTCATCAGAATCAGGATCCGGCTTCGGCACCAGGGTTTCTCGAAAAGGATCGGGATCGGAGCGTCCGTCCGGTCGGAGGACAACCCGGATGCGACATACGCATACGAAGTGTTCGGCTCCCGCATCACATCATAATCGGGCAGGACATTTCTATCGTCTTTTGCGGCCAGATCGGAATACCGGACGATACCATCCAGCTGACACAAACCGTGAACGCCTTTTTTATCCGGATATCTGCCGTTGTGCTCGGAAATATATTTTTCGATCTCATCGCTGAATCTGCGGATGTTCGTCATGGAACCCTGACGTTCCGCGTTGTGGGAATCATACTCGAAAACGGAGAAGATTTCATCCATAAACACGATGGCAAGGAACAGGCATGCGCACACAGCGGAAATGATCCCGCTGATCCACAGCCATTGTTTTTTCGGCACGGCGGTCATTTCGTCTTTTCTTTCTCCGGAATCTGCGAACGCATTTTCTGCGCACGTTCGAAACACATTCTGCTTCGGGGATCGTTACCTGGCTGAAACTGCTCCAACAGAACATCCGCCTGCCGGAAAAACTGCCCGGCTCTCTGCGAATCTGTCCCGGACAAGAAGATAGCATATTGGATCAGCGCTGCGGCCTTGTCCAAAGCAAAATTTTCTTTCACTTCTTTTGGGGATTCCCGAAGCAGCGGAAGACATTTTTCCCAAAGTTTCAGACTGTCCGCGAAACATTGCTTTTTGACTTCATTCCGAGTCGCCTGCATCGCTTCCATACTGCGGATGATCGCCGCCATCCAGTAGGAATACGGATTGGCGGGAGCGAACCGCCATGCCCGGTTGAATTCCGCCATCGCCTCGGCGAGTCTGCCTTTCCGCAGAAGTTCCGATCCGTCCCTGACCGCCATGATACTCAATCTTTTGGCACGTTCGGGAGGATACATCTTTCTCTGCCGGTCAAATCCCTGAACTTTCTGTTCCGCTTCACTCAAAAGCATCTGGCAATATGAAATCTCCTCGGCGGCGGACAAGGACAGCGCCGCAAACAGGAACAGCAGGATTTTCGGCAAAAGATTTCCGCTCATGGTTTCGGCTACTCCGAATTTTTCTCCACAATACTTTTCACCAGATAACCGACCACATAATATTCCAATGTCGTCAAAGTCAAATCCTGATTTTCGATCAAATCATGAATTGCAGTTTCGACGGTTTTCCAAAGGGGATCGGATTTATACTTATCATAAGGGCCTTTACGCATTAAATTTCTCCTTTCCCATCCAATGATATGTTTCATATGCGCTAATATACCGCCTGCCATCCATGGAATCAACCGTGAGTTCCCGGAAAACGGCGTAAAACCAGTTGATATCTCAACCGATGGTCCAAGTTCGGCAGAGCCCAATAATTCTTCTGCTGAAATATCCGACGGTTACAATTCGAGGCTGTTCTCGTCCAACAGGAAATCCAGCAGCCCCATCGTGACAATGCCATTTTCGTCCCGGCGGACTTTGATGTTTTCCCGGACGAGAACGATCTTCTTGAAGGAGTCGTTGAACCGCAGGAACGGACGTTTCTCCTGATCTTCCTTTTCCGGCGCACTCACGGAAAAGGCGGACTGGATATAATAGCGTTTGCTCCCGGAGTTGGCGACGAAGTCGACTTCCAGCTGCCTGCGCGTCATTTTTCCGTCCGGCTGTTTCTCCCGGATCTCCACCACGCCGACGTCGACGGAAAAGCCGCGGTACAAAAGTTCATTATAGATGATGTTCTCCATGATGTGGTTTTCATCCTGCTGGCGGAAATTCAACCGGGCATTGCGCAGCCCGACATCCTCGAAATAATATTTGAACGGAGTGTCGATGTAGGCTTTCCCCTTGATGTCGTAGCGGACCGATTTATTGATCAGAAAAGCGTTTTCCAGATATTTGCAATACCGGGCGACGATCCTTTCCGAGAAAGACACTCCCCGTTTCGATTGGAAGGTGTTCGAGAGTTTCAGCGGATTGGTCAGGGACCCGGCGGCAGATGCAAGAATGTCCAGCAGCACGCCCATCTCCGACTCGCGACGGATCTTGTTGCGCTCTTTGATGTCCTTGAAATAAGTCGTCTCGAAGAGTTCCCGGAGATAATCGGCCTTCTGCTCATCGCTTTTCATGGAGAGGATCTGCGGAAGGCCGCCGTAGGTAAAATATTCCTGCCATGCCTCGTCGCGGGTCCCATGAAACGCGGAACAGTATTCAGAGAATGAAAGCGGGTGGATGCGGACCTGGTTCCCCCGCCCGCGGAATTCGGTGGCGATATCCGTGGAGAGGAACTTCGAATTGCTTCCTGTGACATATACATCGGCGTTGCGCCGGTGGAGCAGTTCGTTCAGCACGGAGACGAAATCCTTGAGCATCTGCAC
>Ga0265298_10001873_pt1 | contig 30550 bp, 20 predicted proteins | sample AusTroGonzalo_MG_3_FD_193486 | JGI IMG/M metagenome (GOLD analysis project Ga0265298, IMG submission 193486) | Bovine rumen microbial communities from tropical cattle in Woodstock, Queensland, Australia - Gonzalo_01 | ecosystem: Host-associated > Mammals > Digestive system > Stomach > Rumen ...
CCGGCGGGCGGAAAGTCCTCCGGCCATTTCATGCCGTCCTTCGGCTCGAACTCAAGGACCCCGCCCGGCGCGCAGCAGGCGCACCCTCCGGGCTCGCCCAGCATGCACGCGAAATAACGCTTGCCGTCCGCCTTGTCGACGCGCGTGAGAAGCGTCCCGTAAAGCCGCAGCGTCTTGCCGTCGAACTCTTTCGGATTCGCGCCAAGGCGGTAGGAGTACGTCGTCCTAATTGTCTGATTCATGCGCGTAAAGTCTAAGTCGACTTCTGCGCCTCCGGCCTCTGCCGTGTCGCCGCCGGAAGACGGTGCCTTCGCAAGCGAATGCGCGAACAGCAGCGCCGCGCCCACGAGGGCGGCGCATGCGAGGAACCGACTTACATTCACCTTTGACTTCATTTCATGACCCTCCCCACCGCCGACATCGCAAGATACATGACTATGTCGGCGGCCACGATCGTTGAGCCTACGGGCGTCCCCGCGACGACGGCTATCAGTATGCCGGCAAGCGAGCAGACGACGGTGAACGCCGCCGCGACTATGCAGACCGCGCGGAAGGACTTCGCGACCTTCATCGCGGCGATCGCCGGGACGACGAGAAGCGACGACACGAGAAGAGTCCCGACAAGGCGCATGGAGATCACGATCACCACGGCGACGACGACCGCCGTCAAAGTGTTGAAGAGCGTCACGCTCGACCCGGAAGCCTGCGCATACGCCTCGTCGAACGTCATGTCGAAGACGTGGTGGTACGAAAAGAGCCACAGCGCGCAGACCGCAAGCGAGAGCCCGACGGAAATCCACATGTCGAACGTCGTAAGCGTGAGGATCGAAACCGATCCGAAGAGAGTTGTGCAGACGTCCCCCGACACGTTTGACGACGACGGCTTCAGGTTCATCATGAGGTAGCCCGCCGCCATCGCGCCGACGGAAAGCATCGCCAGCATCGCGTCGCCGCCCGTCTTCGCGCCGCGCCCCGAACGCATCAGGATGAGCGCCGCGGCTATCGTCACCGGCAGGCTGAGCGCCATCGTGTCCGCAAAGTTCATCACGCCCGCAACGGCCATCGCGCCGAACGCGACGTGCGAAAGCCCGTCGCCGATGAACGAAAGCCGCCTGAGGACGAGCGGGACGCCAAGCAGCGCGGCGCACAGGGAAATTAGCACCCCGGCAACGAGCGCGTTGCGCACGAACGGATACGAAAGATATTCAATGATCGTTTCAGCCATGGCGGTCCTTCCTCGCAAAAGACGCATCGGGTCCGAGCGTAAGGACGCAGCTTGCCGCCGCGAGCGCCCTGGAACGGTCGTGCGTAACCATCGCAATCGTCTGCCCCGAGGCGTTGATGCCGCGAAGGAGTCCGTAGAACTCCACAATCGCATCGGGGTCGAGTCCGGTCGTCGGCTCGTCGAGGAGCAGGAGCCTGCATCCGCCGCACAGCGCGCGCGCGAGGAGCACGCGCTGACGCTGTCCGCCCGAAAGCTCGCGATAGCAGCGCTTCGCGAGCGCGCCAATGCAAAGCCTCTCCATCGCCTCGTCCGCGCTGCGCCGCTCCTCGCGGGAGTAGAACGGCCTCCAGCCGCGCCGGGCCTGGCAACCCGACTGCACGACTTCGCGCACGGACGCGGGGAAGTCGCGCTGGTGCGGGCCCTGCTGCGGAAGGTATCCGATGCCGCCCGAGGCGAGTCCGGGCGCGAGCGAAAGAGCGCCGGAAACAGGCTTCAGCAGTCCCGCCATGCATTTGAGGAGCGTCGTCTTCCCCGCGCCGTTCGGCCCGACGACGCAGAGGTAGTCCCCCGCCTCGACTGCGAAGTCGGGGCAGGGGATCGTGGCGTTCGAGCCGTAGCCGAGCCGCAGGTCGCGGCATTCGACAAGATTCGTCATTGTACACCCTTTCAGTACAGTGCCGCCTTGAGCACTTCGAGGTTCCTCGCCATCACGTCGACATAGCGCGTCGTCTTCGCCGCCTCGCCGCCAGTGGACTGGAGCGAGTCGAGCGCAAGGATGCGCTGGTTCCCGGACTTCGTCGTGCGGCGCACGGTCTCGGCGATCTTGTGCTGCACGCCCTCGATGACGAGGATGACCGGAAGGGCGAGTTCGTCGACCTTCTTCGCGAGGAACGCGACGGTCTTGAAGCTCGCCTCGCTTTCGGCGGAGCAGCCCGCGAACGCCGCGTAGTACGCGAGTCCGTAGTCGTCCGCGAGATAGCGGAACGGGAACCTGTCGGCGACGAGGATCGTCTTGCGCTTCGCGCCCTTGACGGCGGCGGCGTAGTCGCGGTCGAGCGAGGCGAGGCGTCCGCAGTAGACGGCGGCGTTCGCGGCGTATGTCGCGGCGTTCGCCGGATCGACGGCGGCAAGCTCGGCGGCGATCGCCTTGACGAGCGTCGCGGCGTGTCGGAGCGAGAGCCAGACGTGCTCGTCTAACTCGTGCTCGTCGTGGTCGTCGTCGTGGTCCTTGTCGTGGTCGTGCTTCTCGGCATGTTCGTGATGGTGCTCGTGCTCCATTCCCTCGACGACCTTCTCCTCCTTTGCGGCGGATCCGAGCGTCTTCACGAGGTTCAGGACGCGGCGGCGCGGATTGCCTTTCTGGGCAAGGGCGCGTTCCGTCCATTCGTCCGATTCGCCGCCGACGAAGACGAAGAGGTCGCACGCGGCGATTCTCCGCAGGTCGGCGGCGGACGGCGAATAGCTGTGGAGGTCCACTCCGCTCTGCTGCAGGAGGACGAGGTCCGTCTCGGCAAGTTTCTCGCCGAGGACCGCCCTCGTCCAGTCATATATCGGGAAAGTCGTCGCGACTATCCTGACGCGCGGCTTTTCCGCCGCAACCCCTCCTGCCGCCGGTTCAGCGGCATAGACCATCCAAGACGCCGCGGCCATGGCGGCGATCAACAGTGACTTCGTTTTCATTTGGATGCCTTTCCCCTTCAGAACTCGACGGAGAGCTTCACGCCGCCGACGGCCACGAATCCCTTGCGGTAGGCATGGCGTCCGGCGCTCGTGAACTGGTCGTACAGGTCGACGCACGGGACGAGCTTGACGTGCGGACACAGCTCGACCTCTAGCTCGCCTCCGACGTGGATGTCGCGGAACGCGCAGCGGTCCGAGTCGAAGTCGAGCCTGTTGCGGCTGGCGTTGCCGGCTCCTATGCCGCCATACGTCGTGGCGACGAGCCATTCGGCAATCTCCCATTCCCGCTTCAGTCCGATCGCGCCGTACATCGCGCCGGGCTTCTTGTCGATGTCGCAGTTCCATTCGAGGAACGGCGTCACCCAGGGCGTTTCGTACTCGGCCTCGATGTTGACCTCCTGCGTGTGATCCTTCTCCCCTGCGCACTCCTTGCACTTCTTGTAGAGATACGCGGCCTTGACGGAGAAGTTGCCGAACTTGGCGCCGTATCCGGCCCTGGGGGTGATCTCGTTGTAGCGGCCGCGCCGGCCGTTGACGTTTGTCATGTCGTAGCACCCCTCCACTCCGAGGAAGAAGCCGTACCATTCGACCTCCACCTCGTAGCCGAAGACGCTTTCGGGGTTTTCGACCATGCCGCGCTCGATCTTGCGGGAGCTGTAGAACGCCTCGGTTTCCGCTGTCGGCATTTCGACGGACGACTCCGTCCTGCCGAGTTCGTTTGTCGCCCCGTCGGCAAAGGCCGCGGGGACTCCGATAGCCACGGCCGCGGCTGCTGCGCAGACGGCCTGGCGAATTGATTCCTGTTTCACTTTTATGTCCTTGTAGTTGATTGACGGTTGCGGGCCGATTCCGCAGGCACCCGCCTGCCATCGCCCGACTTGTTCGCGCACTGCGCGAAGGAGCGGCTCGCCCGCAATGCGCGGGAAGGCCGCATTTGCATTGCGAAGTCCGCCAAAAGGCGGACGTCGCGGCCGTCAATCAATCATTGAAGCGCACCTTGAGGGAGACAAGGGTCAAGGACGGCAGTTCCACGACGGAAACGGGGTCGATGCCCTCGAACGTCGGCGGAACGCCGATCTGCGGCGGGTCGGAAGGCAATCCCGACCCGGCCAGCTGGAAATTGGCGACGCACTGCTGGAGCTGGACGCATACGGGGCACCCCTCGCCGCTGCACTCGTGGTCGGCTTCGTGGATGACGTACGCGGTCGAAAAGGCCTGGAAGCCGAGCAGGATGGCGGCGCCGACGGCGGCAAAAAGCCGCCGCGCCTTCTGGCCCAAGAGCCCGATTCTGCCGACCCCAAACATTTGGCGCGACATTATATCACTTTTCGCGGCCGACTTCAACGCGCAGACCCGACATCTGCGAAAGATTCCGCGGCGGATTCCCCGAAAGATCGCCAAGAGGGAGACGGCGGCAAGCTAATGCAACTATGGCACGACGCCCCTGCGGTTGGCAAGGGCGTCATAGCACGAAAACTGGCCGCGCTGGATCTGCGCGACCGTGCGGACTTGCATGGGCTGTTTAGCCGCGGATGAAGGCTCGGCTGGCCTCGACCGCCTTGAGGTTGAGGCCACAGGAATCGACAGTTCAGCAACTGTAAATTTCTAGTGAAATTCTCTCTCCGCCCCCTATTTGCATGGGAACACCACGGCAGAAACCTCATCGCTGCCATTAGTTGGCCAATCGACATCAAGTATAACATCAACCCGTTCCACATTTCTAGTGCAATCAAACATAGAACAACACAATGCATCAGCAGAGGTAGAACGCCCTCCATTGTCCACGGCATTGGTAAAAGTTGAAGTCTTTATGTACCCTTTGACAGAAATACTACTATCGCCATCTTCGCACTTGGCCCCTTCAACTCTTAGGCAATACCTACCTTTCATAAGAGTCAGAAACAGCGCATTTCTCCCTGGCACCAATGAAACCCTCTCGATTGGCATGGCCGTCAGATATAGCAGATTTCCATAAGCCCAGGCAATCGGCACAAGACATAGCAACAGCCCCGCAAACATTGCCAATAATACTACAAGTGTATTCTTCCCAATTATCATAAAGCAATTATACCAGAAACCCGACTGTCGTATCAATGACGCTGTATCAATAAGCTCTGTTTTGCTTGCTATCACACCACTGGATTGACGCAATGGGTGCGGCACTTACGAGGCGCCGGGCGGGGCACGTCAGGACGCGGACTTGCCACGGGCGGCGGAACGGGCGCTCAGGGCCATCGCGGCTGCGGGAATGACGACGAGCGCCGCGATTGTCGCGACGACAAGCCCGCCCAGCTGAACCGCCGCCAGCGGCGCGAGGATCTCGCCGCCCGGAACATCCAGCGCCGCAACAATCGGGATCAGCCCGAACACGGTCGTCAGCGACGTCATCAGGATCGGGACCATCCGCTCGCGGCTGCCGATGCGTATCGCCTCGGCCAGTTCGCACCCTTCGCGCTCAAGCTCGGCATAGCGGTTTTCGAGGAGGAGTCCGTTCCTGATAACAAAACCGGCCACGGTGATCAGTCCGACGGCCGACGCGACGGAGACGATGCGTCCCGTGAGCGCCACCGCGACGACAGCGCCGACGAGTGCGAGCGGCAGCGTCGCCATCACGACGAACGCCCGCATCGGCGCCTTCGTGGCCACGACGAGAATGAAGAAGACGACGGCCAGCAGCACGGCCGAGAATGTCGTGAGCGTTCGACGCGCGCTGATGTTCGCCTGATAGGTTCCGCCGAACTCGGCCGTGCAGCCGAACGGAACGAGCTCCGGTCCAAGTCGCCGCGAGAGGCGCTCGACGAGCTCTCCTACCGAGACGCCGGGCGCGGGATTGAGCGTAATAAGCGCCTGACGGCGTCCGTTCTCGTGGATGACAAGGTTTGACGCCTCTTCGCGATGGACGTCCGCGATGTCGTCGAGCCGAACGAACCGCCCCGTCCGAGTCTTGAGAAGGAGTTTCTTCACGGCCTCTTCGTCCGTGTCGCCCTCTTCGAGCCGCAGGGTCACGTCGCGACGGTTCTGCCCCTCCGCGACTGTGCCGAGGACGCGTCCGTTGAACGCGGCGGAAACCTGCTCGCCCGCGTCGGCCAGCGTCAGCCCCTCGTGCGCCAGCCGCTCCCGGTCGTAGTCGACCTTCACGGTGTCGACGAGGATTTCGCGGTTCGCCTGGAAGTCGGCGACCTCCGGCATCTGCGCGAGAATTTCCTTTGCGCGTGCGGCGGCGGCGCGGATGGCCTCCGGCCGTTCGCCGAAGATGTTGAGCGCGAGTTCCGCGGCGCTGCCGGAGAGGACCGCGCTGATGCGGTGTGCGACCGGATAGCCGATCATGCACGACGTGCCGGGAACGGACTTGATGACGGCGTTCATGTACGCGCGCAGGGCGTTCTGGTCGCTTCCCCATGTCCACGCGCACGATCAGCTCCGACGCGGAGACCGGCTCCGCGTGCTGGTCGCGCTCCGCGCGCCCCGTCTTGCGCGTCACGGAGACGACACCGTCGATCTCCAGGAGCTTGCGCACGACGTTTTCGCTCACGCGTTCCGATTCCGCAAGCGACGTACCGGGGACAAGCGACACAAACACGGTGAACGTATCTTCGTGGAACGGCGGGAGGAAGCTGGATCCGAACTGGGCGCCGTACCAGATCGACACGCCCACCAGCGCGGACGAGAGGAGGATCACCAGCTTGGGGAAACGGACAGCCAGGGCGAGGAACGGCGTGTAGATCGCCTGGAGCGTCCGCACCATGATCGACGGACGCGGAGGGGCCTCCTCTCCTTCCCTTCCGCGTTTCCGTCCGCGCCCGATGAGAAGCGCCAGCGCGGGCGTGACGAGAAAGGCCGCCGCGACCGAGCAGGCGAAGACCGCGAGATAGGCGTAGGCGAGCGGCTTGAAGAACTCGCCCTCCATGCCGTCCAGGAAGAAGAGCGGGAGGAAGACGATGACGATGATGAGGCCCGAAAACGCGACGCCGGGCGCAACTTCGAGCGCGGCGGCGAGTATCTCCGACTTCGGGTTTCCGCGCGCCCGCCGTTGAAATATCTCCGTGAAGATGATGGCGCTGTCGACGATGTCGCCCACGGCGACGGCCAGCCCACCGAGCGTCATGATGTTGACGCCAAGCCCCATGACGGGGAAGAGGAGCAACCCCACGCCGATGCTGACAGGCATCGTAAGAAGAACGATCATCAGCGCGCGAAGACTCATCAGCGTAATCCCCAGCACGATGATTACGATCAACACCGCTCCGCGCACCATGTCGCGTCCGTTGGAGATGGAGAGGTTGATGAAGTCGGACTGCCGGTAGGCGTCCTTTTCGATCCGGACACCTGGCGGCAGCGCGAAGCCGTCCAGCGCATCCTCGACCTGTTTCGTGAGTTCAAGCGTGTTGCCGCCCGGCGCCTTCTGCACGGAGACGACCACCGCGTCCCGTCCGTTGAACGAGGCGCTGCCGCGACGCGGCGCGCCTGCAAGCGAGACGTTTGCGACCGAGCCGAGGCGGATCGGCGTGCCGTCCGCGTTCGGCACCCAGATCGAGGCGAGGTCCGCCGCCGTGTCGGCCCGCGCAACCTGGCGCACGGGAAGCTCCTCGCCCTTGACGTCTGCAAGGTAGCCGCCGCTCGACCAGGTGCGGGACGCGCCAACGGCCTCCGCGAGATCGTTGACGCCGAGCCCGTACTGCGCGAGCTGGCGCGGCGAGTAGCCGATGCGGAGTTCCGGCAGGTTCCCGCCGATCGCGACGACCTGTGCGATGCCGGGGATGGAGAGCAGGCGATTTCGGAGCGAATACTCCGCAATCTCGCGCAGGGCAAGGCCGGTCACGTTCGTCGATTCGGAGACGAGCGCGACCATCATGATCTCGCCCGAGACGGAGATAACGGGGGCGATTTCCGGTTCAGCCTCCTGCGGCAGCGCTTCACGCACCTGCCCCAGCCGTTCGAACACGCGGAAGCGGGCCGCGTCGGTGTCGGACGCCCAGTCGAAGTCCACCCACACGAAGGAGAGTCCGCCGCCCGAACTCGAGCGTATCTTCGTGACGCCCTTGAGTCCGTTCATGGCGGACTCGATCGGCACGGTGATGCGCTGCTCCACTTCTTCGGCCGTAAGCCCGCCCGCCTCCGTCTGTATGGTGACGCGCGGCACCTTGATGTCGGGAAAGACGTCCACCGCGAGGCGCTGGGAGACATAGGCGCCGCCACCCACGAGCGCCAGCGCCAGAAGCGCAGTCGTCTTCGGCCACTCAAGGATGACCGCAAGCAGCTTGCCGAGCGGACTCATTCCTTGTCCTCCCCGTCGGCATGGAACGTGCCGTCCGCGTGGAAATGTCCGGCGGACTTTTTCTCGCCGCCGGCTGCGGGGAGCGCATGCCGAAGCTCGTAAACGCCCTGCGAGACGACCTCGTCATCGGCGTCAAGCCCCGCCACGGCGGTCCACCCGGCGGCGGAGCGCCCGGGCACGACCGGCTTCACCACGAACATGTCTTCGTCGTGTTCGTCGCGGACAAAGACGGACGGCGTCACGCCGTCGCGAAACACCGCCGTCGACGGCACGCAGGCAACGGGCGTTTCCGCCTGGTCGGCCTCCACGGTCACGTACACCGATTCGCCCGGCGTTGCGTCCGTCGTCCCATCCCCGGCGATGTCATACGCGATCCACACGCCGACAAGCCCGTCGGTGCGCGTCCGGTCAACCCGTATCGTCCCCATCTGCCGGCCCACGCGCGCCTTTGCTCCGTCGGCAAGGCCGCGCGCATCGGAGAAGGGAACGAGCGCGAACACGACCGGCGGCTTCGCCACCGTCATCTTCAGGATGTCGGTGCCCCGCTCCGCAAAGACGCCGCTCGCGACAAGCTGCTCGTTGACGCGTCCGCGCACCGTCGCGCGGAGCGAGAATTCGCCGCGTCCGGCATCGACCGCCACGAGCGCGTTCGTCATCGCCGCGTAGGCGATGCGCTTCGCCGCCAGTTCCGCCGCGAGCGAGGCGTTCTTCGCGCCGCTTTTCTCCACGGCGTCGAAGCGCGCTTCCAACGTGGACAGCTCGCCGTATGCCGTCGCCGCATCGGGCGAGACGAGACGGAGGATTTCGTCGCCGGGACGGATTTCGCACGGCGCGCCAATGCGCCATGCCACAAATCCGGCCAACGGCATGGACTTGCTCCTGAGCGCACGCGGGTCCGACATGACGCGTCCATAGAAACCAACCGACGACGCGATGCGGCGCATCTCGACCCGCACGGTCTTGAGACCGATCAGCTTTGCCGCCGTATCACTGATTTCCACGCCACGCTCATGCGCATGTTCGTGCTTGTGTTCATGTTCATGCGCGGGCTCATGCTCATGTTCGTGCTCGTGCTTGCTGTGTTCATGCGCATACGCGCAACTTGACATGAACGCAGCAGCGAACAGAAAAGACAAATACTTCATTTCACTCTCCTTTGAAAGTCATTCCTTCGACAATGGATTTCATCCGCTCGGCGAGAGCGGCGGTGTCTATCCGGAGACGCAGAGACGTCTGTGCCTCGGTAAGCGCACGGTGGACGACGCCAACGTAGCCTGCGGCGTCCAGCTCGCCGATTTCGTAGAGCCGTTCCGCGTTTGCGACGTCCGCCGGCGATTCGACGCCGCGCACGTGCAGCCGTTCCTGCTCCAGTTTGAGATCGTGCCAGCGCCGGACGGCGCCCTGCCAGGCCGTCACGGCCGCGAGGCGCGCCGCGTCTCGCGCACCGGTGGCGGTGGCGATGCCGACGCGGTTTCGGTTCCAGATGGGAAGCGTGAGCGACCCAGTGAGCCCGATGCGGTTGTAGCCATCCTCGCGCGTATAGGCGGGACCGACCGAAAGCTCCGGATACTGCCGCCGGATCTCGCGGTCAAGCTCCGTCTCGCCGCCCGCCAGCCGCGCGACGGCGGCCCGGACGGACGGTGCGTTCGTGAAGTCGAGCGAAGTGTAGTCGTTCGTCGGCATCTGCGGCTCGCATCCGGCGCCCCGCCACGTGATTTCGCATGTCGGCGCCAGCATCATCTTTTCCCGCAGCGAGGCCTCGGCCGCAGCGCGTTCGTGCCCCAGTTCGAAGGCAGCGCGACGCCATTCCCGCGAATCGGCGACCAGCTGCTCGTAATCTGCACGCGGCAACTCGCCGACGTCCGCGAGGCGGTGCGCAACTTCGAGGGCGCCCACGTAGTTCGTTCCGTTGAGCGTCCGATCCAGCGTCGCGGCGAACGCGGCGGTCTCGCGCGCAGTCACGGCCTCGACGGCAGCTTCACCGGCCGCGTCGCGCTCGGCGGCGACGAGCGCCCAGCGGTCCGCCTCGGCATACGCCTCCGCCGCACGCTTTTCGAGCGCGGGGATGCCGCTCAGCGGAATCGTGAACGCAAGGGATCCGCCGTAGACGAGCGGATTCTCCGGCGCGTTGAGAACGCGCAGGAAGTCTGCGCTGAGAGTCGGATCCTCCCACCAGCCGGACGCGGCGGCCTTTGAGGCGGACGCCGAAAGCGACTGGCGCTGCGCGTTCAGCGCGGGACTGAACGCGACCGTGCGCACGCGGACGTCATCGACCGAAAGCGATATCTGCCGCGGCGCCTCGTCGAGCGCGGCGGCTTCCTCCGCCCAGTCGATAGGCGCCGGCTCATATGCGACACATCCCGCGAGAACGACGGTGAGCGCGAAGAGCCCAACGGAAAACTGTGAATTGACTAGAAATCTGAACATAGGATTCCCCTTTTGACAAGGGCATGGTTTGAGGTGAAAGATGCCGAGGCGATCGCCACGCTAAACCCGTGGCGAACAAACCGCATCCCTCATGACAGGAGGAGAACCCTGCGCGCAAGCAAGAGAGCAGAATCCGAACATCGACCTGGCGGAGCAGTCGGCGACCGCGCCCGGTCACGACAGGGCGGCCTCTCCGAAGTATAAGCCACGCACACCCGGCAGGGCGGACACGGAACAGAAGTCGCATCTGCCGCCCTAACGGACTCATCTTTCGTCCAGAAATCGACGTTGCCGAAGGCGAAGTGGTTGCACGGATCGGCGGCGGACAGCCCGTCTGGAAAGGTTTCCCCGCACACGTGGCACGGTTTGCCGCATCCATCCGGATCGTCGGAGCAGAGGCAGACGATACGTCCGCAGCACGTCGCGACTAACGCCATGCAACCGATGACGACAAGCGCCACCAAGTCTTTTAGACTGCCTTTCCTCCTCATGGCTGCAGATTATACAACATCGGCGCCCTTCCCGTCAAATCGCCGCTTCTTCTTTTGGCACACTTGCAGACTCTTGGCGCATGCACAAGACTTTGCGCATTATGGTACAATATTCGCACATGAAGCAACCGACACGGACAGTCTGGAAAGAGGAGTCGCGCAGATGATCTTCGCGACGCCCTTGGCCGCGCTTGGCCTTGTCACTGCCGCCGGACTTGCCGCCGTCTACTGCTTCCGGCGCAAGAGCCCGCCGAAGGAAGTCGGCTCGCTTCTCCTCTGGCCACGCCCCAAGATCGCCTCGCCGAACGCGCGCCGCCGCGACAAGCTCATCCTGCCGCCCATCTTCTGGCTCGAGCTCTTCGCCCTCCTCGCGCTCGTAGCCGCAGCCCTCACGCCTCTTGCGTGGCGGCGGAGCGAAGGCACCCTCCACGTCGTCCTCGACACCTCTCCGTCCATGTCCGCCACAGGTGGCGAGGCCGCCCGCCTCGCAGAGGAGTCGCTCGCACGCGAGGAGCGGCGCGGGACGAAGGACTCGATCCGCGTCCGGCGCGCTCCGGACGCGCGCTCCCTCGCGCGGGAAATAGCCGCCGCGAAGTCCATCGCCATGCCGGGCGACGAGATACTCGTCCTAACCGACACGCCGCCCGCCGACAGCAGCGTCCCCCGCCAAGGCCTCCGCTGGACCTCGTTCGGCAGGCCCGTCTCAAACTGCGCCATCACGGCAGTCCGCCGCCTTCGAGCTTCGCCTGGCGCAGACTCGCTCTACGTCGAAGTGCGCCGGTTCGGTTCCGGCGCGGACGAGACAGAGCTTTCCGTCGAGGGATACGGCACGTCGAAGCTCAGGTTCGACGCCGACGGACGCGCCCGCTTCGCGACGAACGTGAGGGCGTCCGACGGACCCCTCGCCGTCTCGATCCCTGACGACGCGCTCGCAGCCGACAACTCCGTCGTCGCCGCGCCTCCGGACGTCCCGGCCGTTGCAGCCGCCGTCTCGTTCCGCAACAAGCCGCGCACCGACCTCATCCGGCGCGCGCTCGACGCGACGGGATTCGTCACCAACTATGTCACGGCCGCGGAGGCGGACGTTGTGTTCACCGACGGCGACGCTCCCCTTGCGCCCCACCAGTACGTCGTGCGCTTCCACGAGTCGTCCGCCGCGAGGACGACGGGGCCTGTATGGACCGACCCCGACGAGCCGCTTCTCGACGGCGTAGCGCTCGACGGCGACCCGTACGCGATCGCGGTCGACCCGATTCCAGGGACGCCGATCGCGTTTCTCGGGACCTCGCCGCTCTTCTCCGTCGAGTCAAACGCCTGCCACGTCGCGTTCTCGAATCCGCAGCTGCCCTTCTTCCGCTCGCCCGCCTTCCCAGCGTTCGTGCAGAACGCAGTCGCCGCCGCAGACCGCCATGTCCGCTCGTTCCGCCCCGGTGCAAAGACTCCTCCGCCGCCAGCCGGCCTCCTCGACGCGGACGAGAGCGACCTGACGAAGCGCGCGCCGTCCAGCCTCGGCTCGCACGCCGACGCGCCCGAAAACGCGCGCCGGACGAAGTCAGTTGCCTGGATCCCCGCCGTCCTCGCGCTCCTCGCCCTCGCCTTCCACTTCCGCCTCGTCCGCTCCCGCACGACGATCGCCGTCGCCGTCATTGCGGCGCTCGCGCTCCTGAGGCCCGTCTTCCCGCGGTCCGAGCGCGCCGGAAGGCTCGTCGTCCTCGCAGACCGATCGCGATCCATGACGGACGCCGCTCTCGCCGACCAGGTGCACATCCTCCGCGGCATATCCGCCGCGCGGCCCGCGGACGCGGAACTCGCCGTCGTGTCGTTCGGGCGCACGGCCGAGGTCGAGACAGTGCCTGGCGCGGAGGGGTTCTCCGAGTTCATCCAGGACGTCGACAGGGACGGGTCGGACGTCGCGCAGGCGCTCGAGAAGTCGGCGGCGTTCATCGAGGACGGATGTCCGGCGCGCATGCTGCTGATGTCAGACGGACTCTTCACTGCGCCGCCCGGCGACGCGCCGGCCCGCGTCGACACCTTCCTCCAGTCGCGCTCCTTCGCGCACGACCTCTTCGTCGCGAGCGTGGATGCACCCTCCGAGGTCGCGCCGAACGCGCCGGTCCCAGTTACCGCATGGGTCGGCGCGACCGAGACGACGACGAACGCCTACGCCCTCCTGCGCGGCACAAACGTCGTCGCGCGCGGGAAGAAGGTCTTCCGTCCGGGCCTCACGCCGCTCGTCTTCCGCGACTTCGCGGGACGCGCCGGGCTGCGCCGCTACGCACTCGAGATCTCCGGAGCGGAGGACGATCCGTGCAATGGCAACAACCGCGCCGAGTTCCTCGTCAAGGTCGAGGGGAGGCGTCCGCTCCTCTACCTGCACGAAGGTCAGGAATCGTCCGTCCCCGACGTCCTTCGGCGCGGCGGCGTGCCGGTCGAGGCGCGCGAGGCGGCGTCCCTCTCCGGCGGACTCGCCGCGCTCGAGGACTACGGCGGCGTTCTCATCGACAACGTGCCGGCGAAGTCGTTCCAGCCGTCGTTCCTAAGGGACCTCGCCGCGTACGCGACAGACCTCGGGCATGGGCTCGCCCTCTCCGGCGGCGAGCGCTCGTTCGGTCCGGGCGGATGGTACAAGACCCCCGTTGAAGACGTCCTTCCCGTCTCGCTCGAACTCCGCCAGGAGCACCGCAAGTTCACGATCGCGCTCGCGATCGTCCTCGACCGCTCGGGCTCGATGATGGCGACGACGGACGGAGGACGCACGAAGATGGACATGGCGAACCTCGGCGCGGCTGGAGCGATCGACATGCTCTCGTCGATGGACGAGGTGTCCGTAATCGCCGTCGACTCCCAGCCGCACCTGATACTCGAGATGCAGTTCGCCGACCAGGCGCAGGCGCACCGCAACAACGTGCTCGGAATCCGCTCCATGGGCGGCGGCATCTTCGTCGAGGAGGGGCTCAAGGCCGGGCTCCGCCAGCTCGCGAAGGCGTCGGCGCAGACGAAGCACATCATCCTCTTCGCGGACGCGGCGGACGCCGAGGAGCCGGGGAACTTCAAGAGCTACCTCGCGACTGCGGCGTCGGCCGGGATAACCGTGAGCGTAATCGGCCTGGGAAGCGAATCGGACTGCGACGCGCAGCTCCTGAAGGACATCGCGGCGGCTGGCGGCGGAACATGCCAGTTCGAGTCGGACGCGAAGGAGATTCCGCGGCTCTTCATGCAGGACACCTACCTCGTGGCGAAGACCGCGATGTGCACGAACGTCACGCCAGTCAAGGCGACGTCCGCCCTTCGCCAGCTCTCGGACGTGCTGCGCGGCGAACTCGCCGCGCTCGGCGGATACAACCTCACGTACGTGCGCGACGACGCGGAGACCGCGATCTACACGGCGGACGAAGAGCACGCGCCGGTCCTCGCGTTCCGCCGCGCTGGGCTCGGCCGCACCCTCGCGTTCACCGGCGAGCTCGCGGGGCCGCACGCCGCGCCGCTGATGACGTCGAAGGACGGAGCGGAGATCGCGGCGGCGATCGCGCGGTGGACGCTCGGCGACGAGGGGACGTCGCAGGGCGGCTTCCACTTCGCGCGCAGGATCGAGGCGGGAGGCATCCGCATCACGGCCGTAGCGGACGAGGAGAACCCGCTTACGGCCGTCCCGAACTCCGGACTCCGACTCGTGTCACTGCTCGAGCGCGGGACGCAGGGTGCCGAGAGGCGCGAGGACTCGCTCGCATGGGAGTCGTCGGACACGCTTTCGGCGTTCGTTCCGCTCTACGGAAACGAGACGGCGTTCCCGATCGTCGTCCTTCCCGACGGCAAGCCCGTCGCCCTTCCGCCCGCGCGCCTGCCGCATCCCGCCGAGTTTCACCGTCCCTCCGACCCCGCGGCCGGCGAGCGGGCGCTCGCGCGACTCGCGGAACGCAGCGGCGGACGCGCGAGGGCGTCGTTCGACGACATATGGGACGACCTTCCGTCCGTGCGCACCTTCGTGCCGCTCGCGCCGTGGATATACCTCGCGGCCGCGTTCGCGTTCCTCGCGGCCGTGTCGGCGCGCAGGCTCGGCATACGTGGAACGTGGCACTTCAAGCTGCCAAACCGCATCAAGGCGAATCCGGCGCCGAAGAAACCCCGCGCGGCGAATGCGCCGCGGAAGGAAGAGAAGCCGTCCGCGCCGCCAGAGAACTCGACCGCCGCCGCGCTTGCGCTCGCGAAGCGCCGCACCTCCGGACGCTAAGCCGCGACAGCGGCGGCCCTATCCCGCGCCAAGCGCTGGAGACAGGCATAGGCAAAGACCCAAATCCCGGGGAGATCGATCGTATCAGCGGGGTCACTCAGCTCCACGAACGAGAACAGAGATGCCGCGCCGCCTCAAGATTTTTCCGCATTGAAATCTCATTTATGGTATAATGTATCCCGGATGGCGGGGTCGGCCCCCTCCAAGGCCGGGGATACCCCCCGGCGTCTCAAGGAACACAACGTCGGAAAACCTCGGACATGGCGCGGAAACCATACGAACACTCGGCCTACTGGTACGCCTACCACTGCGGCTGGACTTACAGCGAGGCGAAGACCTACGCGGGGCAGTACCTCGACATCCACACCTACCGCCCGCGCATGAGGGAGGTCCGCGAGGGCGAATCCCACGGCAAGGCCTGGTTCGCCTGGCGCAACCAGGACTACAGGTTCGACTCCTCCTTCAACCCGCTCCTGCTCGGCGCCTGCGCGATGGTCGACATCGGCGTCGCGATGCGCGACACGGTGCGACAGCTCGCCGACCCTGTCGAGCGCGACCGCATGAAGCGCGAGCTCCTGCGCGACCTCAGGGCCGTCCGCCGCCCGTTCTACTACGCGCGCGAGAAGGCCCGCCGCCGCGAGCTCGCCGCCGCGCGGCGCAAGATCTCGCGCCGCACCACGACCGCGCCGATGCCGACTCCAGCCGCCCTTCTCGCCGCGTGGAACGCCCGCAAGGAGTCGCGCGAGGCGATGGTGCGCCTCGGCGGGATGCTGCACGACCTCGAGTGCTACGTCGACAACTGCCTGAAGTTCGACGAGAGCGGCGACGTCGTGGGCCGCAACGGCGGCATCAAGGAGTGGCTCTTCGAGAACGTCCCGGAGCTCTCGCCGAAGTACAAGACGCTGATGCGCTACAAGGCGATGGCAATGCGCCTCAGGCAGGCGACGGGCACGAAGGACCCGAAGCCGACCGTGTCCCTTCTCGACGAGACGCCGCGCCACGAGGCGGTCGCGGCGATCCTCGCGGACGAGAAGCCCGTATTCTCGCACGTCTTCGCCGCTCTCGAGCACATGCTCTCGCCCGAGACGGTGTTCCTGGACGCGCCGAAGCCGCTTAAGAATTTTCCGCAGAGGATTCTTAAAAGCGGCGGCAGGAAAGATCGAGACGCCAAGAAAACCGCCGCGCCGGCGGAAAAGGCAACTCGGCTGCCGACTCGCCACAATGCCCCAATCCGGCGGCGACGGACAAGATAATAGCAGCAGTCCGGAATTTCAACTCAGCCATTCAAGAACTCTGGGTGTCGAGAGGCTACCAGTGGCGTGAGCTTCGGCACAAGCCGTCGGCATAGGCATCCGCCCACCCGAAATTCGGCATAGACAAGACCGCCGGGCAAAAATTGCTGGAGACGCCGTCGTCCAAGACGGCAGCAGCGGCATAATAAACCCCCTTTCCAAGACTTACATTCCTGACATCAGGGAGGCCGCTGCCGCCAATAAGAATTTTCCGCATTAAATTCTCAAACAAGACGCCGCCCGCCACAAAGAGGACGCCATGGCGAGCGGAGAAAGTTTTGATTGTTGAATCCGCGCCGAGGCGGCGCGGTAACGCGAGGGCCGATCAGAGTCCCGCGAACGGGTTGCAGGAAAAGCCGCCGCCGCCGGAGGACGGACCGAACGACGTCCTTGGTCCGCGGCGCTCCCGCCGCGCTCCGTCGCCGGAGGACTGTCCGCCGATTGTCGGCTTCGACTTAGCGGAAAGCGAGATGCGCCCGCGCGCACGGTCCACGCCAATGACGGTGACCTGGAGGCGGTCGCCTGCCTTCACGACGGACGCCGGGTCGGACACGTAGTTGTCCGACAGCTCCGAGAGGTGGACGAGCCCGTCCTGGTGCACTCCGATGTCGACGAACGCGCCGAACGCGGTGACGTTCGTGACGACGCCCTCGAGCTTCATGCCCTCCTTGACGTCCTCGATCTTCGTCACGTCGTCGCGGAACTTCGGCGGCTCGAAGACGGCGCGCGGGTCGCGTCCGGGCTTCACCAGCTCCGCGACGATGTCCTTCAGCGTCGGCTCGCCGACCTCGTTCGTGATGTACTTCCTGACGTCGATCTTCTTCGCCGCGAGGCCGTTTCCGACGAGCTCGCCGACGGAGAGCCCGATGTCCGCCGCCATGCGTCCGACGAGCTCGTAGCGCTCGGGGTGGACGGCGGATGAGTCGAGCGGATTCGCCGCGCCCCTTATGCGGAGGAACCCTGCGCACTGCTCGAAGGCCTTGTCTCCGAGCCCCTTGACCTTCTTCAGGTCGGAGCGCGAGGAGAACTTGCCGTTCTCGTTGCGCCACGCGACGATGTTTGCGGCGAGAGCAGGCGTTATGCCGGAGACGCGCTCGAGAAGCGGCGCGGAGGCGGTGTTGAGCTCGACGCCCACGCCGTTCACGCACGAGACGACGACCTCATCGAGCTTCGCGCCGAGCATCGGCTGCGAGACGTCGTGCTGGTACTGTCCGACGCCGATCGCCTTTGGATCGACCTTGACGAGTTCCGCAAGCGGATCCTGGAGGCGCCTTCCGATGGAGATCGCGCCCCTCACCGTGAGGTCGAGGTCGGGGAACTCCTTTCGCGCGATCTCGGACGCCGAATACACGGAAGCGCCAGCCTCGCTGACGGAGACGACGATGGGAGTCGGAATCTCAGGATGCTGCGCGTGGAGCTTCTTCAGCGTCTCGCGCACGAACGTCTCGGTCTCGCGTCCAGCGGTGCCGTTTCCGACGGCGATCGCCTCCGGATGGTACTTCGCGACTATCATGGCGACGGACTTCGCGGCCTCGAGTGGGTTCTGCTGCGGGAAGATGACGGTCTTGCCGAGGTACTTGCCCGTCGCGTCCATCATGGCGACCTTGCACCCCGTGCGGATGCCGGGGTCGATCGCGAGCACGGCCTTCTCGCCGAGAGGCGAGGCGAGCAGTAGGTGGCGCAGGTTCTCGGCGAACACCTCGACCGCCGCGCGGTCCGCCTCGTTCTTCTTGTCCACCGTCACGTCCACTTCGCACGACGGGGCGAGCAGTCTCTTGTACGCGTCGCGCGCGGCAAGGGCGATCTGCTCGGAGTCCTCCTTCTTGATGACCTCGAGGATGCGGTTCACCATCGCGTCCTCGTCGATGACGAGCTTCACCCAGAGGACGCCCTCCTTCTGTCCGCGGCGGATCGCGAGGTAGCGGTGGGACGGAATCGTCGCGATCGGCTCCTCGAAGTCGTAGTACTGCTCGAACTTGGTGGGCTCCTTCGGCGCAGGACTCGCCACCTCGCTCCTGACGCGCGAGTGGCGCGCGAACTCGCCGCGGACGAGTCCGCGCACGTCCGCCATGTCGGCAATTCGCTCGGCGACGATGTCGCGCGCGTACTGCAGGTCCTCGTCCGTCGGCTCGCCGCCGTTCCAGACGAGCTCCTCTCCCGCCCACATCGCGTCCGCGAGCGGCTCGTAGCCCTTCTCCTTCGCGACCTGCGCGCGCGTGCGGCGCTTCGGCTTGTACGGCTGGTAGATGTCCTCGAGGCGGGACTTTACGAAGCATCCCGCGATCGCGGCACGAAGCTCGTCCGTGAGCTTGCCCTGCTCCTCGATGGACTTGAGCACGGTCTCCTTGCGGGCCTCGAGCTCGTTGTAGTACTCGAGGCGGTCCTTGATCTTGCCTATCGCGACCTCGTCCAGGTTGCCGTGCGCCTCCTTGCGGTAGCGCGCGATGAACGGTATCGTGTTCCCGTCCGCGAGAAGTTTCTCCACGGCGGCTATCTGGCGGGAGGTCGCTCCGACCTCCGTCGTCATCCTGCTAAGAATCTCTGCTGAAACCATCTTCAAATTCCCCGAATAACCTTTTGCCTACTTGGGCAGCACCCAGCTGACGGCGCGCAAGCCCTTCTTGAACACGGACCTCGCCACGGCCTTCACGTCCTCGCGCGTGACGGACTTGATGCGCTCGACTTCCTCGGACGGCGCGACGAGCCGCCCGAACGAGAGCAGCATCGAGCCGTAGAAGAAGAGCTTCGACTTGACCCTCTCGTGTCCGAGGCGGAAGTTCCCCATGAGGAACTCCTTCGTCCGCGCGAGTTCCGCGGCGGATACGCCGCGCTCGCACAGGCGCGCGATCTCGCGGTCCACGGTTGCAAGCGCCTTCTCCGCCTTGGAGGGGTCCGTCCCCGCCGTGACGGTGAACATGCCCGCGTCCTGGAAGAACATCATCCGCGACGATATGTCGTAACTCAGGCCCCGCTTCTCGCGCACCTCCTGGAAGAGGCGCGAGGACATGCCGCGTCCGAGCAATGCGTCCATCACCGACGCCGCGTACCTGCGTCCGTCGCCGATTCCGAAGGTGCGGTATCCGAGCGCGAGCTGCGCCTGCTGGACGTCCTTGCGCTTCTCGACGAGCGGCACGACAGGGCCGAAGCCCGGCTTGCCCGACCTTGCGGGCGCGGGCCTTCCGGCCTTTAGCGGACCGAACGCGTCGGAGACGACGCGAAGCGCCTCGGCGGGGTCGAAGCTTCCCGCCACGACGACCACGGTGTTGTCCGCGCGGTAGTGCGACTTAATGTAGCGCCTGAGGTCCTCGGGCTTGAGCGGAAGAAGCGACTTCGCGCTTCCGGCGACCGGGGCGCCGAGCATCGACTTGGGGAAGACGCTGCGCTGGAGGTTCTCCATCGCGACGGAGTCCGGCTCGTCCTCGTACATCTTGATCTCCTCGAGCACGACGCCCTTCTCGCGCTCGAACTCGTCGTCGGGGATCGTCGCCCTGAGGTACATGTCGGAGAGTATGTCCACCGCCTCGCCGAGGTACTCGCTGGGCATGTGCGCGTAATAGCACGTGGACTCCTCGCCGGTCATGGCGTTGAAGTTGCCGCCGCGCCCCTCGATGGCGCGTGTTATGTCCACGGGCCTGCGCGTGGGCGTGCCCTTGAAGAGCATGTGCTCGATGAAGTGGGATATCCCCGTCGTCCGCTCCGTCTCGTGGCGCGATCCGCTCTCGACGAACACGCCTACCGCCACGCTCTCCGCCTCGCACGGGACGAGCGCGACCCTCAGTCCGCTGCGCAGGACCGCAAGACTCGCGCCGGAGGTGGACTGCTGTATTCTTGCTGCTTTCATAAATGTGATTGCGCCGCCCGCAGTGGCTCACGCGAGCATCTTCGCAATGCGCTCGACAGCGACCTTGATCTTCTCGAGCGAGGTCGCGTAGCTCATGCGGACGAACCCCGCGCCGCACGCGCCGAAGGCGCTCCCGGGGACGCACGCGACGCCGTGCTCCTTGAGGAGCTTCAGCGCGAAATCCTCGTCCGAAAGCCCCGTCGGCCGCACGTCGACGAAAAGGTAGAACGCGCCCTTCGGCATAAGGGTCGGGAGCCCGAGGGCGTTCAGCGCCGGCACGAGGTAGTCGCGGCGCTTCTTGTACTCGTGCCGCATGTGCTCGACGTCCTTGTCGCCATGGTCCATCGCCTCGACTCCGGCGGCCTGCGCGAGCGTCGGCGCGGACATTATGCCGTACTGGTGAATCTTCATCATCGCGTCTATGACGTCCGCCGGACCGCACGCGTACCCGAGGCGGAAGCCCGTCATTGCCCACGACTTGGAAAAACCGTTGAGCAGGATCACGCGGTCGCGATGCTGCGGGAAGGCCGCGAAAGACGGCAACGTCCGGTTTGTCCCGGCCGTCGCATCCGTCCCATCTTCCACCTCGTAGTTGAGCTCGGAGTAGACTTCGTCCGCGAGGAGCAGAAGGTCGTGGCGCTCGCAGAAATCGAGAATCGCCGCCATGTCCTCGCGCGAGAGCGTCGCGCCCGTAGGGTTGCAGGGGAAGTTCAGGAGGACCGCCTTCGTCTTCGGCGTGACCTTGCGCTCGAGCTCCTCGACCGTGAGGCGGAACTCGTCCTCGACGCACGTCTCCACGCACACTGGCGTCGCATGGACGAGGCGGACGGTCGGGGCGTAGGAGACGAAGCACGGCTCGTGGTACAGCACCTCGTCCCCCGGCGAGCATATCGCGCGGATCGCGAGGTCTATCGCCTCGGAAACGCCGACAGTGACGAGGACCTCGCTCTTCCAGTCGAAAGTCGCGCCGAAGCGACGTCCGAGATACCGGCAGATGGCCTGCCGCAGCTCCGGCGTGCCGAGGTTGGACGTGTAGTGGGTGCCGCCGTTTTCGAGGCAGGTGACCGCCGCGCGGGAGATGTGCCAGGGGGTGTCGAAGTCGGGCTCGCCCACTCCGAGGGACACTATGTCCTTCGACTGGGCGACAATGTCGAAGAACTTCCTTATCCCGCTCTTCGGCAATACCGCGACATGCTGCGCGACTCTGTCCCTTCTCTGCATTTCGAATATTATACCAAATTGCCCAAAACGGCGTTCACGACTGGTGCTGCATGTCGCAGAGCTTCCTGTAGTATCCGTCCTTCGCGTACAGCTCGTCGTGCGTGCCGCGCTCGACGATGCGCCCGGAGTCCATCACGAGGATGAGGTCGGCGTGCCTGATCGTCGACAGCCTGTGCGCGATCGCGAAGGTCGTGCGGTTCGCCATCAGCTTCTCCAGCGCCTCCTGGACGAGGCGCTCGGTGACCGTGTCGAGCGCGCTCGTCGCCTCGTCGAGGATGAGGACGGGCGGGTTCCGCAGGATGGCGCGCGCGATGGCGATGCGCTGGCGCTCGCCGCCGGAGAGGACGAAGCCCTTCTCGCCGACGATGCGGTCGTAGCCCTCGGGCTGCGACATGATGAAGTCGTGCGCGTTAGCCATCTTCGCGGCCGCGACGACCTGTTCGTGGGTGGCGTCGAACGAACCGTAGCGGATGTTGTTCTCGATCGTGTCGTTGAAGAGGAGCGTCTCCTGCATGACCGCGCCGACGAGCTTGCGGAAGTCGCCCACGTCCACGTCCCGCAGGTCCACGCCGTCCATCGTGACACGCCCCTCGCGCGGGTCGAAGAAGCGCGCGAGCAGCCCGCTCATGGTGGACTTGCCGCTGCCGGTCGAGCCCACGACCGCGACCATCTTGCCGCGGGGCACGTCGAACGTCGCGTGCGAGACGGCGTCCTGCTCGGCCGTCTCGTAGCGGAACGAGACGTCCTCGAAGGATATCCTGTCATCGAAAGTCGGCTTGCGCACCGGCTTCGAAGGGAGCGGCATCTCCATGTGGAGGTCGAGTATCGAGTAGATTCGACTCAGCGACGCCATGGAGACCTCCACCTGCAGTTGCAGCTTCGAAAGCTGCTTGACGGGCTTGTATATGACGAGGAGAGGCGCCAGCATCGGCACGACGTTCGATATCTTGATATTCATCGCGAAGCACCACACGAGGAAGCCGCACACGAGCAGTATGCCGACCGTCTCGACCGTGGGCGGGACCATGAGCCCGAACCTGAGCCCGCGCATCGTCGACTTGAGCATGTACTTGTTCGTCGCGGAGTAGCGCTGGTTCTCGTACTCCTCCGTGTTGCAGCTCTTGACGACGCGAATGCACGTGAGGATCTCGTGGACCTTTGCCGTTATCATCGCCCCGCGCTCCAGCGACCTGCGCGACCACTTCTTGACGACGTGGCCAATCATGTGTATCGGGAGCACGAAAAGCGGAAAGCCGACGAAAAGCAGCAACAGCGTGGGCACCATGTCGTTAGCGATCGCGAACCATATTATGTAGCCAACGGCAACGAGAATCTCGAACGGCGCGAGCGCAACCTCGGCGAGTATAGTCGAAAGGATGATCTGTATCTGGTGCGGGTCCGCCGTCACGCGCGCCATCACCTGCCCGACGTCGACGCGACCGAAGAACTGGAGGGACTGCCGCTGCACGTGCTCGAGCATCTCCTGCCTGAGGTCGGCGACGGCATGGGCGCCGGCCCAGTTGAGGCAGTAGTGGTTGAGGTACATGAGCGCAAGCCGCACGAACGCAACCGCCGGTATCATGACGCAGACTATGAGCAGCAGCGCCCCGCCCATGCCGCCCTGCTCGTTCTGCAGGGTTATGCCGACCTTGGCGGCGAGCTTCTCCAGCTTCGGGTACCACGAAGGCAGCTTAGAGTTGCGCTCGATCTGCTTGTCGAACGAATTCTTCTTCCTCCCCGAGACGCGGGCTGCCGAGGCATCGGCCGCGGGGGAGGCCACGGGGGCTGGGGCCGGTGCGGCAGCCTCTGCGTCGCGACGCTCCATCTCCTCCAACATGTCGTCGTGCGTCTCAGCATGGTGCAGCGCAGGCTGTATGATCTGGAAGAACGGCACGAGCGTGCCGGCCGTGAGCATTCCGCATGCGATTCCCACTGCAAGCCTGAACTTGTACTTCCTCGCGTACTTCCATACGCGCTTGTACGCCTCGACCGTAGTGTAGTCACGGTCGAAGAACTCCTTGCGATACTCTACCTTCGCCATTTAAGATGTCCTCCACTGGTTTCGGCCACGGCGCCGCAGATGCCAGAGCCGGGGGAAAAGTATTGTGATATTATACCAAATCCCGTTGGCGAGCGAGGCGGGGAAATGCTATAATGTCCGCCTAATGCCGATTACCTACGATTTAATAGTCCCGCTTGGATATGCATGCAGCAGCTCCCAGACACTGCGGAGGGCGGGCCTACAGCTCGCGTCTTTCCCGTGGGACTGGGTGGGCGTGCCTCCGCCGTCAGAGAGGTGCAAGCTCATATGCGAGGGGTTCAAGGACTGGATGAACCTCGAGGACCTCAAGTGGATCGGGAAGAACGACACTTACGGCCACGAGGAGGTCCACAACACCAGGACGGGGCTCATAATCCTGCACGACTTCAAGCCGGGCGTCCCGATCGAGGAGCAATACCCGGCCATCGCCGCCAAGTACGAGCGCCGCATCGCCCGCCTCGACAAGCTCCTCAAGTCGTCTAGACGCGTTCTCCTCGTCAGCATCGACGCCCCGGTGACGCCGGCGCCCATACCGCCGGACGACTGCCGCAAGGCGGTCGAGACCATGTCCGCCGCCTACCCGAACGCCGAGTTCGACTTCCTGCTCGTCAACCTCGAGTCCGGCCGCACGGAGCGCGAGCGCATCGACGAGACGCCCCTCCCGAACGTGCGCCGAATCGCCTTCGACTACGCGATACACACGCCCGGCGCGCCGGCCTACGCGGTCGACATAGACGGACTCGCCGCGCTCCTGGCGCGCGAATACCGCGTGCGGGACTACCGCACGAAGGAGGAGCTCGCCGCGTACAAGGAGAAGAAAAGGGAACGGCGCAGGAAGCGTGCCGCGGCGAAATGGGACAAGCTCGGCGCAACCAACGCCTTCGAGTACGCGCTCTTCCGCGTCCGGCGCGCCGTCCGCAAGGCGCTGACCGTCGTCGGCCCGCGCCAACTCGTAGCCCGCCTGCGCCAGAAGCGCTTCGAGCAGATCGCCTCGATGGGCGTCAACTGCGAGATCGGGTTCCGCTTCTACAGGAAATGGGGCTTCGTCGACTCCTCCCCGTTCGTCTGGGCCCAGTCGATCGACATCGCCAACCTGACCGCCGCGTTGCGCAACCTCGACTCCTACTGCGCAGGCGAGGTGGTCTACGACGAGAAGAACATGTGGCAGTGCCGGAACACCGGCATCTGGATGCACGGACAGCTCAAGCTCAGGATCGGCGACCCGCGCCCCTCGGACGACCTCCTCGCCAAGGACCTCGAGAACCTGCGCGGCCGCATGGCCCACCTGAAGGAGAAGCTCCGCAGGTACATCTCAAACGACACGCCGACCCTCCTCGTCCACCGCCTTCTCGCGGCCGACCAGGCGGCGGAAGACCTGCCCGAGCGCGTGTCGGCGTTCGAAAAGGCCGTCGCAGACCTCGGCGCGCGGAACTGCAAGTTCCTCTTCATCTACGAAAGGCGCCGCCCCTGCAACCTGGCGGAGACCGAGAACCGCTACGTGCGCTCGGTCCGGGCGTTCAACCGCGGCGACCGCATAACATGGGAGGACCTAGGCGACCCGGTCGGATGGAACGCGGTCTTCACGGAGTTCGCGCCCGCGACGATCCTGCCGAAGGCCCACTCGTTCAAGTTCGAGTGATTCTGCCGCGCAGGCCGACCTTCTCCAGAAGCCGTTCGCCTAGCATGGCGAGCAGATCTGAGGTATGAAGCCGCCTCGTGGCCTGCAACTTCCAGTTCCTCATCACCTCGGCGGCGACTTCGCCGGTCATGCCCCTCTCGATTAGCCAGGCGCCGTTGTCTCTGCACATCCGCCCAAAGGCCTCCTTCTGGGCCGATTTGTCAGGCCGGGACATGAGGGCGGACCTCGCCTTCGCCGCATGGTCCGAGACTTTCCCCATGGCCTCCGAAGCACACCTCTTCGCGTCGATCTTCAAGTAGAGATCCGCCGCGCCCTTCCAGTCCGTTGCGATGTGGTCCTCGGGGGAAAGTCCGCATTCGCGCATGAACCCGACGTATTTCGCGGCGTTGCCCCTGTTGTGCGGCACGACGAGCACTGCGCGCCGTCCATACGAAACCGCAGTGATGAATCCGTGCAGGGAGTTTCCTATATAGCCATGTGAAGAGCCTATTCTCGTGGCATAGGCCTTCAGACCCTCCGCCTCGCGGAAAAGCCTCAGGTGCAGCAGCTTCTCGAGCATGGCAGGGCCAATGCCGCAGTCCTGCCAGTGCCAGGACATGAGGGACAGTACCTCCGGTTCGCATCCCGTCCCCTTGCTGAGGATTCCCGCGGCCTTGGCGATCTCCGCCGCCCTCCCGGCGGCGTCCTTTCTGGAAACAGCCATGGAAATGCGGCTTTCGGACGCCTCCGTCGGCCACATCCGAGAAACGAGCAGTGCGGTATCCGGGCATACCTCTATCTTTTTGGGCGTGGCGGCGGACAGGTTGTCGCGGCTTGCATAGTCCCTGACGGATATGTAGTCGGCTGCACCGAGGGCGAAAGACACCTGACGTCCGTACGACTCGGGCAGAGGCGCGGAACAGCCAGGGGCATTCCATACGAGAGGTATTCCCAGCCGGACCGACAAAACCGACGGAGCACACCAAATCGACGGAAGGGACGAGCCGGGCAGCAGTTCGTTTCGGGCCCATTCGAGCGAGACGGAATTCACCATGCCCAGCAGATCGCCCCCGCCGAGCATGACACCGTCAAAGTCCCCGCGCGACAGCGCGGTCCCGATTGAGATCGTCGGCTTGGCGTCAGGGAACGAGACCGGACATCCCCACGGCGAGACGTGGACGAAGTCGAAGTCCGGGAAAAGCCACTCCGCGACATGGGGAAAGAGAAGATCCCCGTAGCTGTCGTGGTCAAAGGCGCCGAAATGCGCAATTCTCATTCTGCCGCTCATACAAGCCCCTCCTCCTCGAACAGCCTCGCGACGGTGCGGAGTTCCGTCCTCAGCGATATCTTCGCGAGTGCGTTCGGTTCGTTGTTCCACCTTGGATGGCGCGACCTGACCCTTGCCATGTTGCGGGCAAGGAGGACCTTCTTCTCGTCCGTGGTGAAGGACGCATTGTGCCAATGGGCCACGAAGAGGTTGCCGGCGAAACAGTTGCGAAAGCCAGCCTCGCCGGCGCGCAGGCACCAGTCCGTCTCCTCGCCATAACCTCTGCCGAAGACGTCCGCATCGAACGGCCCGACTGCATTCCAAGCCTTCCTGGACACGGCCAGGCAGAATCCGACGCCAACCGCGATGACGGATCGCCGCAGGTCCGGGACTATCCTGGACATCGCCCTGTCGATCCTGTCGGTTCCGTGCCTTTCCACAAAAGCGATCGTTCCACGCCTCGCGTCCGGCACCGCAAGGAAATTCGACTCACATGTCATTGGCGTGACTGACGCCGTGCGCGCATCGCTCCAAATGGCGGCGAACAACCTAGGAATCCACTCCGGGGGCACCTCCGTGTCTGTGTTCAGCAGAACAAAATCCCGGTCCGAGGTCCCCACACCGTGGGACACCGCCGCGGAAAAGCCCTGGTTCGAGCCATGACGCAAGATCCGGACGTTGGAATGGACTTTCTGCAGCGACTCTATATACGGCAGCACCCGCGCATCCGTGCTCGCATCGTCCACAAAGACAATCTCGTGCATCTCGTCCGTGTTGTCGAACAGCGTGGCGCACAGCCTCGACAGGGCCTCAAAGCCGTTGTAGACCGGTATGACGACAAGCACCGGCCTCTCCTCGAAGGAGCCCTTGCCGCGCATCGGACCGTCCTGCACGCCGAAAAGTCGTCCGCCGCGCGAGACATGCAGCGCCAGGCGCCTCAGGCTGGCCGCGATCCACCCAGACCGGCGTGCGGCCCATGCGCGGGCGAGGCGGACGCAAACCACCGCCGAGAGGACCGCCCCAAGCCCCGAAATGGAGAAACGACCCTCTTCGTAGGCAAGGAGGATGCGCTGGTTCACTACGCCGACGAGACTTCTCGGGACCTCGTCGCCGCAGGCCCTGCGAAGCACATCCGCGGCATTCGCCGAGGTGACGCCATCGAAGAGGTCGTGCAGCTGACTTTCCGAAAGAGCAGCGTTCATCGCCTCCTGACCCCCTTCCCCATGACGCTGAACACCTTGAACGGCCCGAGGTAGAACCGGCGCCGTCCGGTCATCGAGCGCACCTCGTGGAAGAACGGCGTCTTGTCGCTTCCAGGTCGGCCCTTCACGACAGGCACCCTGCCGACATTGTCGTCCAGCATCTTCAGCACCGCCGCACGTTCAAGCTCCGTCGTCCCGCAAGCGAGATAGCTCTCCCTTGCGCGGCGCCCCATCTCCGACACGACCGCAGGGTCGCCAAGCTCCGCCATGGCGCGCGCAAGCGCAGCCACGGACCCCGCCTCCACGACGCGTCCGCAAGACTGGTTCACGGCGTACTTCGCTCCCGTGCGGTCCGTCGTCACGACCGCCTTGCCGTACATCGCCCCCTCGAGTACCGTCAGACCGCTCGGCTCGTCAAGCGACGGAACGCACAGGACGTCGATCGAGTCGAAAAAGGCGTCCTTGGCCTCGCCCTGCACCTCGCCGACCCACCTGACGCCCGGATCGTCCGCGTGCGCCGCCTTGAGCGCAAGGCCCCACTCGGTCCACGGCTTACCCGCGAGCAGGAGCTCCGCCGTCGGCAGCGCCTTGCGCACCTCGGCGAACGCCTCCAGGAGCAGGTCGACGCCCTTCATCGCGATGTAGGAGCCGATGAAGCCGAAGCGCACGCGGTCCGCCGGCTCGGCAAAGCGCCGGAAGCGGTCCGCCACGGCGTTCCGCACGACGCGGACGCGCGGATTGTACGCGCGCACGACTTCGGCGTTGTACTCCGAGACCGTGTAGACGTTGTAGAAGCTGCGGAAGACGCGGGCGAAGTCAGGATTCATCCACCAGTCCTCGTCGAGAAGGCCCGTCTCGCGCACGAACCAAACGACCGGCACTCCGTACCGCTGCAGCATGTCCGCCGCGCGGTAGGTGCGGATCGTGTTGCAGACGACGAGGTCGTAGGCCCTGCCGGACGACTCGAACGCCGTCTTGACGGCGCGCCTGGAGTCCTCGACGACGACGGGCCTGAAGCCGGCCTCCTCGTACCGCGCGGCGAGCGGCCCGTCGCGGTGCGTCCACACGTCGACGTCGTGTCCGGCGGAGCGGAAGTGCCCCGCCTGGCGCAGGAGCGAATTCGGCGCCCCCGTGACGGACATTTCGTGCGATACGAGCAGGATTCTCGCCATGGCGTTGTGCTACCTCGCGTTGTAGCGCGCGAGGACCTTCTTGCAGTGCATGTAGAGGCGGCGGTGGAGGCGGTACCAGAACGGCATCCCCGTGGAGGCCGTCACCTTGCCCTTGCCCTCCTTGGCCGGCGCGATGCGCCCCGTCAGCTTCACCTCGTCGAGGAAGCTCCACTCGAAGGACGTGTGCCCGAAGTCGTAGGGATGCGTCTTCCGGTCAAGGTCCACGTAGAGGATGCCGTTCTCGCGGTCCTCCTCGACCTTCCGCTCCGGCGCCTGGAACGTCACGTTGGCGAGCGTGAAGCGCACGTTCGGGCGGAGTGCGTCGAGGCGCCTCTTGAACGCGACCACGCTCTCTTTCGCGAACGGACCCTCCGGGGCGATGAGAATGCCAAACACGCTCTCGGCCTTTCCGAGGAATTCGTAGAGGCGGTCTATGCGCCGGCGGTAGCGTTCATAGATGCCCTCGTAGTATGGACGCCCGTCGGGCGCGAAGATGTTGTAGCGGAAGTCGTGGAAGAAGCCCATGTCGTGCCGCCTGTCCCACACGGTCACCTCCATCGGATCTATGATCGGGTAGTCGAACTTGCCCTTCTCGACCGGCTCGAGATTCTCGTAGAGGCACCATCCGTCGAAATTCGTCTCAAGAAGCGTCGCCATTGTCCCGACAAACTGCTCGTGGCTGCCGCCGCGAACCCAGTCGAACGGCATGGACGCGAGGCGGAGGTTCCGCCGCTTCAGCTGCATCGCGCCCGCGCAGCAGGCCCCGAAGGAAATGCAAAAGTCGTACTTTCCGGACGTCAGCATGGTCTTTCTCCCTTTCCGCCCGTGGCCGGGCAATTGCCTCCGTATCGGACGGGGCGCTTCAGGCGGAAGCCGAGCAGCCTGACGCGCATGAATCCGTCACGCGAATATTTCCTGTACCAGAAGAACCTTCCGATGGACCGCAGCCACGCCAGGCGCCTCCAGCGCCGGTTCCGCCGCCGCGCGGCCGCGACGAGCGGAAGCGGGCCAATCAGCTGCTTCGTCGTCGTGCCGTAGACGCGTCCCGCGCCGCCCCACTTCTCCATCAGGTAGCGCCTCTGCTCGAAGAAGCGCTTTCCGATGTGCCCGAAGGAGTAGTGGTGGTTCAGCACGCCGAGCACCTTGGTCCTCACGCCGTAGCGCTCGAAGGCTCCTATCTCGAAGTCCTCCGCGTACAGGTCGAACGTCAGCCTTTCGTCGAAGCGGAGGCGGTAGTCGCGCACCAGGTCCGAGTGCACGATCAGGCAGTTGCAGTCCGCCGTCAGCACCGGAACGGGCGCCGAGATCGGCCTGCCGTACAGCCCGAGGTCCGATCCATCCCTGTTCGAGTTGAGCGCCCACAGCGCGTCGTCTCCCGGACGCGTCGAGCGCGCGCCGACCGTTCCGTAGATGCATCGCGGGTCGACGCGGTCGAGGCACGACCCGAGGGGCTCGAGGAACTCGTAGTCTTCGTGGAGGAACACGAACCACGCCTTCCGCGAGTAGTCCCATCCGTCGAGGAACGAATTGTAGCGGACCGTCACCGGCACGTTCTCGGCGTTGTTGTCGA
>Ga0265298_10001874_pt1 | contig 30543 bp, 23 predicted proteins | sample AusTroGonzalo_MG_3_FD_193486 | JGI IMG/M metagenome (GOLD analysis project Ga0265298, IMG submission 193486) | Bovine rumen microbial communities from tropical cattle in Woodstock, Queensland, Australia - Gonzalo_01 | ecosystem: Host-associated > Mammals > Digestive system > Stomach > Rumen ...
CGGGCACGCGACCGCTTACCAGATAAGGCTTCTCACCATAGCAACCTACTACCAGAATGTCCTTTGTACCATAGAAGATGGCACCGCCACCGCTGACGTTGAGGTTCTTGCCTACGGCCAGACCTTCGGGACGGAAGGGGATGATGCCGCCGTCGCTCCAAGTCACGACAACCTCGGGCATAGCAACCTTCGGGCGGTTGGGACGTGCGGGATAGGTCAGCTTAACAACCTGTGCGCTGGGGCAGCAGTCGGACATAAGCGGAGTGGAGCTGCCTTCAGCCTTGATGGGATAACCGAGGTCAAGAGCCTTGAAGACGGGATGCAGGATGTGGCAAGCCATGTCGCCGAGGGCGCCTGTACCGAAGTCCCACCATCCACGGAAGTTCCAGGGGTGATAGATGGAGTTGTAGGGACGCTTTGGAGCCGGGCCGATGAAGGCATCCCAGTTCAAGGTGCTGGGAATCTCGTGCACTTCTTCTGGACGTTCCAAGCCCTGGGGCCAGATGGGACGGTCGGTGAAGGCATCCACACGGGTCACTTCGCCGATTTCGCCGTTCCATATCCATTCGCATGTCAAGTTCACGCCTTCGCCGCTGGAACCCTGGTTGCCCATCTGTGTGGCAACGCCAGCCTTTGCAGCCAGCTTGGTGAGCAGGCGGGATTCATAGACGGTGCGGGTGAGGGGCTTCTCGCAATAGACGTGCTTGCCTGCAGCCAAAGCCTCTGCGCAGATGATGGCGTGTGTGTGGTCGGCGGTACCGCAGATGACTGCATCGGCCTGATCCAGCAGTTCGGCATACATCTTCTTGTAGTCGTCATAGACCTTCATGTTGGGGAAAAGCTTCTGGTACTCCTCCAGGACGCCCTTGGCATACTTGAAGTCCACGTCGCACATGCCGATGAACTCGATGTCATCGTAAACCTCGCCCTTGCCTTTGTAGGTGACGCCATTGATGTCAGCGTGTCCGCGACCGCCGACACCTACGCCGAGGAGCTTGATTTTGCCTGCCGGCACGTTTTTCTTTGATGCCTTAACCTTACCGAGGACATCGGTGGGAGCCATTGCAAGGGCAGCGGTTGCTGCGGTTCCTGCCTTGAGGAACGATCTTCTTGACATGTCTTTCATAAGAGTTGTTTGTTTTGTTTAAGGATTAAACCAGTGATTATTTGTTCTGTATTTGTTCTTTCTGTTCGGGCTCGGCATTGATTTCCTGTTCTATTTCGTTCATGCCTTTTTTGAACTGCGACACGCCCTTTCCGAGGCCGCGCATGAGTTCAGGGATTTTTTTGCCTCCGAAGAGGAGCAGGATGACGAGGGCAATGACGGTGATTTCTGGCATACCCAGAGGACCGATAAATAAGAGTTGGCTTACCATTATAGTTATTTATTAAAGTTAAGAATTATGAATCTTGTTGTTATCCGTTATCTGTCGCTGTATGTGCCTGTTTATGGCTTTCAGCTTGTAAAGTTACTAAATTTCTTTCTGTTGACAAAGCCTTTGCGTATGTTTTTAACCTTTTTTTGCTTTTCTTCGCTCCCATCGGCTTTTGCTTCATGCCTACAGACGGCAAAAGCCCGCTGTGCAGCCTTGCACAGCGGGCTTTTGCCTAAGTCTTTCAACTTTCAATTTCCAATTTACTTCTTAGCACCTTTGCTCCAGAATTCTTCCTCAGCCTTCTGGCGCTTGATGAAGTCTTCGTATTCCTTGCGAGCCTTGTCGTTGGCAGCTTGGTTAGCCTTTGCCTTCTGGATGTTCTCTTTGAGGCGGTTGGCGGGACCGCTGACGGTGATGTCTGCTTCGCTGGCCTTGTCGCAATAGTTGGTAGCCTCTCCGTACTGTCCGAGCAGGGCGTAGATGTTAGCCATCTTCAGGTAGGCTTTGCCGGTCAAGTCTGCGTTGTAGGCAATACCCCTTTCTGCGTATGTTAGGGCACCGGTGAACTGCCTGCCTTTGGTCAGGGCGTTGCAGATGTTCAGGCAGATGACGCCACGGTTGGCATCGCTGGAGCAGAGTTCGAGAGCCTTGTTGTAGTACTCGAGCATCTTCTCGTGTTCACCGTCCTTCTGTGCCTTCTGTGCCAGACCGATGGCGCTGGTGTAGGTAGGCTCGATGGCGTAGGCTGCCTCGGCATACTGGTAGTATATATCGGAGTCGTCGCAATCATTCACGGCCATCAGGTTGATGGCACTGTTCAGCTTGGTGATGTCTTCCTTATAGGCATCGAACTTCTTGGTGTAGATGGCGATTATCTGTGCGCTGTCTGCTGCGCCGCTGGCAGAGAAGGTTTGCTCGATGGCAGCCAAGGGAGCGTCGTAGGTGGCAACGAGCTTTTGGGCTGTTGCCGTGTCGCCGTTAGCCTGGGCTTCCTTGGCCAGCTGGAGCATCTTCTCGCAAGCATCTTTGCTGTCCAGGTAGTCCTGCAGGTACTGTTCGCGCTTTGTGTTGGGCATTGCCTTATATACAGCGTCGCTGACCAGGAAGAAGGTCTGGAGGAATGAGCCGGTGATTTCGCGACCGCCCTGTTCGTTGACCATCTTGATGGCTTCGGCGAAGTTCTTGTATGATTCGCGAAGGTCGAAGCTCTGTCCCAGGACGGAGGGAGCCGTCCAGTTGTAGTACTCTGCCTTCACGCTCAGCACGTCACCCAGCGTGCTCTTCGTCTTGGCGAAGGAGTTAAGGGCGTCGAGGTTCTTCTGTCGGAGGTCGAAGAGTTCCATCATTTCGTCAAAGTACTTCTTCTTCTTGACCGCATCTTGCTCGGTGTTGATGAGGTTGTAGAACATGAAGGGGCCTTGCGTGTAGATGCCGTTGACGGCGAAGGGTGCGTAGTTCTTGAGCCACTGGTAGTCGATGTACATGTCCTGCCAGTCCTTGTTTGCACCGGCCTGCTGGAACATAGTAATGTATCCTTTGGCCGTCTTGATGCTGTCTTCGTTTTCGCCCGTGGAGTGTGCGATGCGCTCTTCAAGGGTGCTGTTCTCAAAATTCTGTGCCATAGCTCCTGAAGCGAACAATGCAAGCAGGATGGCGAATGTTTGTTTTTTCATTGTTTTATCTACAGTGTTAAGTGTCGTAATATGTTGTTTCTCGGGGCAAAGGTACGCAAAAATTGCCATTCTGCAAGGGAAAGGGTGCCTAAATGAAACGTAATTTGTGTTATTCCGATACATTTTAACTTATCTTTGCATGCGAATAGTTGTGCCGAGGCCTTTGCCGTGCTTCGAAACACTCTGTGGGCTTGTTGCCTCCCGAAGCTCCGAAGATTTTATGGCGGAACTCTTGCAGAGGTTGATTTTTTCTCGTACCTTTGCAGCCGTTTTTGGAAGAGTATGGTACTTGAGATATTTCTGATTGTAGCAGGCATTGCCCTCGTGCTGTGGGGTGCCGACCGTTTCACGGACGGAGCCACAGGCTTGGCCCGTATGCTGAAGGTGAGTGAATTGGTTATCGGTCTGACTGTCGTGGCGCTTGGCACCAGCCTGCCAGAGTTTATGGTCAGCTTCCTAAGCGTGTTGCGCGGCAGCAGCGACATGAGCGTGGGCAACATCATCGGTAGCAATGTCTTCAACATCCTGGTCATCCTGGGCGCGTCGGCCATCATGCGGACGATGAAGGTGGAGAAGTCCCTGCTGCGGCGCGACATTCCTATCTGCCTCGCCGCCTCGGTTCTGCTCTGCATCTTTAGCATCACCCCGATTGTCTCCGAAGGAGCTGAGGCAAGTTCGTCATCCATTCTCCCCTCCATTGGAGGGGTAGGGGGAGGCTATATTACCCGATGGGAGGGTCTGCTGCTTGTCGCTTTCTTCTGCGCGTATCTCTACATGGCATACAGGATTGCCATGAAGGACAGAAAAGACCCACCCCAGCCCTCCCTTAAAGGGAGGGAGGATGATTCTGGTTCTGAAAATAAAAGCTCCCTCCCTTTAAGGGAGGGTTGGGGTGGGTCTCTTCTACTCATCCTTGTTGGCATGGCGGCCTTGGTGGTTGGCGGTCACATTCTGGTGGACAATGCGGCGGCCGTTGCCAGGGAATGGGGTGTGAGCGAGAGTGTCATTGGCGCGACCATCCTTGCGGCAGGCACCAGCCTGCCCGAGCTTGCCACAAGCGTCATCGCTGCCCACAAGGGCAGTCTCGGTCTGGCATTCGGCAATGTCATCGGCAGCAATGTCTTCAATATCGCCTTTGTCATCGGCACATGCAGCAGTATCGTCCCGATGGAAGTCACAGAGATAACGCAGGTGGACTGGCTCATGCTCGTGGGCAGCTGCATCCTGGTCTGGATAGTTGCCTTCACCCGCCGCGAGCTGCGCAGGTGGGAAGGCATCCTGCTCGTCCTCTGCTATTTGTCGTACCTCGTTTCGCTACTCCTAAAGTAGCTCGTGAGTGAAAAGTGAAGCTGGAAGAGTGAAAAGTGAAGCGTTAAAAGAAAATTCTTCACTCTTCATTCTTCTTTCTTCACTTTTTTTTGTATCTTTGCCCCAAATTCCTATTTATATAATAACTAAAACTATACATACTATGAAGAAAAGTCTCAGAATCCTACTCGCATCCCTTTTCGCAGTGCTCGGCATGATACCCGCTTTGGCACAGGCAGAGCAATTCGCAGGAAAGATTATCAAACTCGGTGGCAATGCAACGACGCTCGAGACAGGACAGTGGTATGTCCTCTTTAATGGCTCGACCTCATCCTATACGGTGGAGGGCGCAGGCAACACGTTGGGCGTATCCACGACAACCCCCAACAACACGGACGCTCAAGTCAACGCCGGTTATCTCGTCCAGCTCGAAGAGACGGGAACCGCCGGGCAGTACTACTTGAAGTCCGGCTTGGGCAACTACTATTCTAACGTCAACACGAGCCAAAACTACGGCACAGACCCCAATGCAGTTGCCAAGTATGCTTACACCATCGCCCAGCTCGGAACGGCTGGCCACTGGTCGCTGCGTAGCAACGGCATCTACTATTTGCAGAGCAATGGCGGCAAGCTCGTGGGCGCACAGAGTGCCGGAGGCTCCGGCACCGACCGCGACTGGGTGTTCCGAAAAGTCACCTTTACGGAATTTAGCGACCTCACCGGCAAGGCATACGTCAACTATGTGTTGAGCAGCACCAACATCGTTCGCCTCACCAGCCGCCGCAACACCAACGTCCGTCTGGCCGATAACGGTAACAACACCTTTGGCACCAGCAAGAACGACAACACCCTGGCACAGGTTTGGCTCCTCTCAAAGTCGGGCAGCGGCTATACCCTGCGCAATGCCAACACCGGCCGTTTCCTGGACGACGACGACAACTTCCGCACGCCCTCCACAAAGGCAACAACCATCTACATCCAGTTCAGCCCCAACAACGGAACAGACGATGCCTTCATCAACCTCTCGGAGAAGGAGGACTTTTCCGGCAATGTCTGCCTGAATCTTGGAACAGACGGCACGACGCTCTACAAGTGGGCTTGCCAGGGCGACCAGGGCTGTGACTGGAGCATCGCCCTCGTGGATAACTTCACGATGAAGGAGGTGGAGGACCACCTGCTGGCTCTGGGCGGCTACTCCGAGCCCGTCGTTGGCAAGTACTACCGCATCAAGAATGCAGGCAAGCTGAACTACATCAACGAGAATTTCTCTTCCAACGTCCTCGTTTGCGAGGGCAAGGATGCCGACAAGCTCTCGCAGTATTGGACGCTCATCCAGACGAATAATGGTCGCTACTGTTTGCAGAACCTCTGCACGCAACGCTTCATCGGCCAGCAGAATGGCACACTCAGCCAGCAGTACCGCACCACGTTAACCAAGAGTTCCGCCATATTCACCATCCAAAGGAGCGACGATGCAACGTCCCTGACGTACTACATCCTCGACAGCGGCACCGTAGGTCTCCATTGCGACGCCAGCAACAATGTAGTGGGATGGAGCAACAGCAACGCCAACAGCGTCTGGGGCTTCGAGGAAGTGGAGCTGACCGACGAGTTCATTCAGGAGGGACGTTCACAGCTTGCCACATATACCGACCTCCAGAACCACCTCAGCACCTACAAGAGACTCCTCAACAACCTCTTCCAGGACAAAGCTTGCACTGTCCTGAAGGATGAGATACAGGCACTCAGCGACGAGGCATTGGCAGAGAACAGCGACTTCGCCGCCCTCAACAGCGACATGAAGGAAATGGTGCTCAAGGTGAAGAATAACACATGGGAGAGCTTCACTGCCTCCAACGGCTACAAACGCGAGGCTTTCGAGAAGTTCTTCCGCGTGCGCGACGACTACTATGTGTATAGCAACAACCAGAAGATGTCGTGGAACGAGTATGCAGGCATGAGCAACGCCTTCGGCAAACTCTCCGGGCCTACAGGTATTGTTGGTAAGGCTGGCGACATCATCTACATCTATGTTGACCAAGAGCCAAGCAGCGACTGCACTTTGCAGGCAGAGGTCGTGGTCGATTCGGACAGTCCGGGCGATCATGCCACAGGTGCCACCACTAACCTCAAGGCCGGTCTCAATGCCATACTGATGAGTGCGCCCAGCACACTCTACATCTTCTATCAGCTCAACGACCCCCAAAAGTATCTTGCCGACTATCCCGCTGCCAAGATACACATCGAGGGCGGACAGCTGCAGGGCTACTTCGACTATACGCGCGGCATGACCAATCAGGACTGGACGCTCCTCTACGAGAAGATGCTGAACAAGAGTATAGTCACCAACCTCAAGAGCGAGCGCATCGTCTTCGCCATGCTCACCAATCTGGTGAAGGATGCTATGGGCAAGACAGCCGAGGCAGAAGGACTGATGCGAGTCTGGAGCAACTTCGCGGACCTCGAAGAGGACCTCATGGGCTTCAAGGAAGACCTTCAGGGACGCTTCCGCAACATCTGGAACGCCTTCTCCGTCAACCACGGCTACATGTATTCCACAACATACGGCACTTACTACAGCGACGAGACCATCGCAACGGTGATGAACTACAACACGATAACCTCGAGCGGCGGTGCTATCTGGGGTCCTTCTCATGAGATAGGCCACAACCATCAGGCTTGTATCAACATTGTGGGCGCAACCGAGGTGAGCAACAACCTCTTCTCCAATGTCAACGTCTTCCTGCAAGGTGTTACCACGACCCGTGGCTCAAAAGCAAGCGAAACTTTCGAGGACTTCGCCAAGGGCAAGGGATGGTTCGAAATGAGCATCTGGGAGCAGACGCGCTTCTACTATCAGCTCTACCTCTACTTCCACGCTCAGGGACACAAGCCCGACTTCTATCCCACACTCTTCAAGTTGCTCCGCAAAGACCCCATCCAGAAGCGTACAGGCCCGTCCGATGCAACCCTCACCGATGGCGATGGCAATGTCGTGGGCGGACGCATCACCTACGGCAAGACCGACTACCTGCACATGGCCAAGAAGATGTGCGACGCAGCACAGCTCGACCTCAGCGAACTCTTCGAGGTCAATGGTATGTTCGTTCCTTACGAGAAGAAATTCATAGGCGACTACAGCAACTACTGGGTAACGACGACCGAAGCGGACATCGAGGCTGCAAAGGCATACATGCACCGCTATCCGAAGGCCCCAAGCATCTGCTTCATCGAGGACCGCATCAAAACATCGCCATCTATCTATAACGGCCCGCTGGAGGGCAAGCCAAAGGGCGAGAACCGTGTTGACTACGACAGCGGTGAAGTGACCATCGGCTATGCCGACGTCGGGCAGTGGGGCGACTTCGTGAATGAGTACCAGACCAATGGCTACTACTACACAACATCTACCAGCTCTGGTCAGACCACATACAACATCAACGGCGAAGGAGCCATCGGTTTCAAGGTTTATGATAAGGACGGCAACCTCATCTACCTCTCCAACAAGAAGAAGATGACACCTCCCACAAACATCGCAGCGAAGATGAAGGACGGCTTCAAGATTGTGGCTTGCGAGGCCAATGGCTACGAAGTGCTCATCCCCTTCGGCTCTGCCATGTATCGCGGCGAGATGACAGCCTACTTCGAGGGCAACCCGACCCCCCATACATTATATTATTATGGTACAGGCACAGCTGGCAAGAGCGAGATGAATCCGCTGCCCGCCAATTCTATCGCTTACGTCAAGCCCGGTCAGACCGCCAAGAAGCTGCCCACGGCAGAGCTTTTGGAGAACGTCAACGTGGTGGGTCCGGACAGCATCGCACAGTCTATTGTTATCGATGGCGATAAGCCCTTCTTCGTTCCCACGGATTTCACCGCCACCAACCTCACTTTCACCAAGAGCGGCGAAGGCTATCAGGCACTCTGCTTGCCCTTCGATTCATATCCAGTCGGAGTCATCGCAGAGGATGGTACATATTATAACTGTGCCGAAGAAGGTTGGTCGAATACCATAGCAGCTGGTGCCTCCGTTGTCTTCCTTGTCAATGGAAAGCTCAACTACACATGGCCTTCATTTGAGGAGACGGTTCATGCTGGCACATACGGCGTGACAGAGAGCGGTTATATCCTTGCACCAGATTTTAACCCGGAAGCCTCTTCTGCTGTCCAGCTTGTTTATGCCGAGAACATCTCCCCCTTCACCTACGTCTGGGACAACATCGATGGCATCAATGAAGTTGAAAGTTCAAAGTTGAAAGTTGAAAGTTGTGGTGCCGTTTACAACCTCGCAGGCCAGCGAATTCAGAAACTGCAGAAGGGCGTGAATATCGTTAATGGCAAGAAAGTTCTGGTGAAATAAACTCCATTCGCCACGCAGACCACAAAACGAGGCTGTGTCATAATTAACGACAACGGATTTTACGGATTATCTCATGTGCTGATTCCTATTATCACATAAATCCGTGAAATCCGTTGTTATGTACATACAACAAATATGAAAAAACAGTTATTTATAACCCTGTTCTCTTTGCTGTCGCTTACAGCAAGTGCCTTTGATGCCGAAATCAATGGCATCTTCTATTATCTCTCCGGAAACGAGGCAGAGGTAACTTCTTATAACCATAGAAGAAATGAATCGACAGCGGCTCTTGTAGTTTTACCGGAAGACCGCGAGAAGAAGTACTCTGGCGTGGTGAAAATCCCGAAGTCTGTCACCTACAATGGCGTCAAGTACAAAGTGACAGGCATCGGCGAGAGAGCTTTCTATAATTGCAAAGACCTGGAATCAGTAGTTATCCCAAAGAGTGTAAAAAGCATCGGAAGCTTTGCTTTCGCTGGGTGCAGCAGACTGGGAGCCGTCGTCATCCCCAAGAGCGTGACCAGCATCGGAAGTGCCGTTTTCGCTGGATGCGCCTCTGTCAAAGTGAAAAAAGGCAATAAGAAGTATGATTCCCGCGACAACTGCAATGCTGTTATAGAGACTGCCACAAACAAACTGATTTCTGGTTGTAACAGCACCACCATCCCCAACAGCGTGACATCAATCGAAGGAATGGCCTTTTGCGGCTGTAGCGGTCTGACTTCCATTACTATCCCCGAAAGCGTGACCAGCATCGGCCTCTTTGCTTTCCAGGATTGCTATTTCGCACCCGACTCGATTATTAACAATTCTTCTATGTCGGGAGCCGATACACAAGCAGACAAGTTAAAAAAGCTGTTGGGTGACGAGTCAAGTGAGCAACTGAAAAGCCTGATGGGTGTCAGCATGGGTGACTACTGGGGGGCAAACCTGTGCGACGCAGAAACGACAGATGGACTATTAATCAAAGACGGGACTATAATAAAGTGCAGATCTTGGGCAAAATCCGTTACGATTCCCAATAGCGTGGAGCGCATCGACCAGAATGCTTTCTTTGACTGCCCCAACCTGACCACCGTTATTATCGGTAACGGCGTGAAAGACATTAGCTTTAATGCTTTCTTCTTTTGCACACAGCTAAGTCATGTATATTGCTATGCGACCACGCCGCCGAACATCCCTCGCGGAGGTGCATTCAATAGTTTCGTCCGAGCAACTACCCTCCACGTCCCAGCCGCATCCATTGAAGCCTACAAGGCGAATGAATCCTGGAACCGGTTTAAGAGCATAGTTGCGATAGAACAAAAGGGGAAAAAGAAACGTCCTCGCCAGATGCCTTTTATTTAGAATCTTAACGAATCGGGTTCTGTCGAAATTCATAGGGGCTTTTTGTGCCTGTAGCTGAAATTATTTGCATATTTCTTTGCTCGTATCGGATAATTCGCTAACTTTGCAAAACAAATAATGCAAAATGTGTCGAAACAAAGGTTTTAGGATTACATTATGTTAGACAAACCCCAGACCATAGAAAAGTTGCGTTCCACACGTCAGTATCTTGACGAACACTATGGCGTACGCTCCATGTTGCTCTTTGGCTCTCTTGCCAAAGGTCAACAACGTGAGGGTAGTGATGTCGATGTATGCGTAGAGATGGTGCCCAATCTGTTCAAACAAGCAGGAATCAAGGCATATTTGGAGGAACTGCTGGGTTGCGACGTTGACGTGGTACGCATGAGGGAATACATGAATCCTGTCTTTAAACAACAGATACAAAAGTATGGAATTCGAGTCTATTGAATAGATGCAGATGGTCTATGAGACCCACAAGAATATCAGTGTTCAATATCGTCAAGAACGACTTAGTAACTCTAAAGCAAGCTATCGACTATTTCATAAATCAGTTATTTGCAAAACAGGAATAATTGACCCTTAATCAGATATTGTCAATGAAGTAAACAAAAGGCATCCCCAAGGAGCTACAAGCAAGCGAAAGGGGATGCCTTTATTTGTGTTATCACTAAAAACATAACAGGCCTCGAAAAACTGTTTCGCACGTGGAAACACTTTGTTTCACGGGCGAAACAACTTGTTTCGGCACGCGAAACAGAATTGAGACTCACGGTATGTGAACCTCTCATGTCAAATCGAGTGATGTGGGGAAAAGCCTATTTGTTGATTTGGCATTTGATTTTCTCGATGAGCCGAAGCGTAGGTTCAATGAAGCCCTCAACATCCTCTTTGTCAACATCGATGTAGCAATTGTATTCGCTATCCTCACGTAATTTCTGCAATAGGGAATACATGCGTCCTTCGGCTGCTGTAAAGATACCTGTCTTTACAAAATATAATGAAAACCTGTTAACAGCTCCTCGGTGGGTGCCTACTTCATGGTGGTTATAAATAAGCAGGGCACTCACAGCATGGAACAGGGCATAGTAGAGGCGGTTGCCTGCTAACGACCACATCTCGTTTTGAACTAATAAGCGAAATTCTCCGAGCGTTTTCTCTACTCGGTCCAATTCCAGCGTCACCATAATGTGGCGATCTTCTTCCTTAAGACTCATATAGTAACTTTTTATCTTCCTCGACGTTGAAATAAAACATGGTGTGGGGACCATTGAACCAGTCATTCTTCGTATAGGTACGAGCACTGATAATTTCGCCAATGTCAACGCCCATGTCATCAAACGGCCATGCATAGTTTTCCCAGTCCGTCCTGTCACGTTGCTGCTTGTCTAACAAGATAAGCAAATCCCAATCCGAGTCATTGTGCCAGTCGTCGCGAGCACGAGAGCCATAGAGGTAGAGCGTACTTCCCTTTGGCAATACACGGCCGGCTACCTGTCGGATGCTATCAATGACTTGTTCTCGCTTCATGTCGTTTCTTTTTGAACGAATATCTGCTGCAAAGTTATGACTTTTTTTGATAAGTTGCAAATAGATGGCAAGAAAGTTGCCTTTGCCCTTATGGGTTGCTGGTGAACGACGACTTCTAAGAAAAAGTGCTTACTCACTTTTACTTTTTTCTTGTTTCTGTTTGTTTTTCTATAATTCTTTTTGTACTTTTGCATTCGCAATGTGCTTTTCTGTTTAATCATGCAAATGCAAAAGAAATACGCAAAGCCGCATAAGGCGGCACAACAAAAGACAGCGGTTGCGCCTTCGCCTAAGCGCAGGAATTGGAGACTGCCCGCCCTGCCTGTCTTCTTTGTCTTGACTTGGCTGTGGGCAGCCTGGTACTATGGCAGTGTTTTCCACGTCAGCCGCGAGTACAGTTTTTGGGTGGCGGACACCCGCATCATGGAGTTTATCCTGTGCCAGCCATACGGCATCCTGCGCTACATCGGGCGTGCCATGTTGCAACTTTATAAGTATCCGTGGCTTGGCGGCTTGCTCATGGCGCTGATGCTTACGGCTATAAGTTGGCTAATGGGAAAGACCCTTTCTGGCTTCCCCTTAAAAGACCCCTCTAAATCTCCCCTTAAAGGGGAGACTTCCTCCCTCCCTTTAAGGGAGGGATGGGGTGGGTCTCTCCGTTTCTTGCCTGCCCTGATATATGTGGCAGTCGTCACTTGGCACGGTCTTGACATATTCTTCGAGGCACGCACAGGATTTATATTCGGCATCCCCTTCGTCATGCTGGTTGTGCTTTGCATCTGGGCTGTGATTATCAAGAGCTTCAGACTAAATTCAAAATTCAAAATTCAAAATTCAAACGAGCAAACGGACAAAGAGCAGCAGGAGTTGACCCGTGGCAAGAATTATCAATTATCAATTATCAATTATCAATTACTTTTCATCGTCCTTGCATTTGCCGCCATCATCGGTTTTGACCAGTGGCAGCGGCCTTACGTCCGTGTCATCTGCAGCTTGCTTGATATGGAGTACCGTCAGGACTGGGCTGGCATCCAGAAGCTTGCCCGCGCCAATGCCACGATGAGCAACCGTCCGATGGCCTGCTCATACGCGATTGCCCTTGTGCAGACAGGGCAGATAGCCGAACGCATGTACGACATCCGGCTGGACTACGATTCGCTTCATGTTCATGGCATGGACTGGAAGCACAACAATGCAAGCATCCTCTATGTGCCTGAAGGCAACTACTATGGTGGCTTCGTGGAGTCTTCGCAACATGCCTGTATGGAGCAGATGGTGATGACGGGGCCGACGGTACGTCTGCTGAAGCTCTTGGTCAAATGTGCCTTGATGCGCGAGGAATGGGAATTGGCAGAGAAGTATCTCGCTGTGTTGCGGCGCGTTCCCTTTGAGGGCGCATTTTGCGAGAAGTACGGAATGATGGTGCGCCGCACCGATTTGGTCAATGCCGACAAGGAGATGGCATTGATACGCCTGACGGAACCCATCCACGACAGCTTCGAGAACCAATACCAGCAGCCGCTTTTCATGGGCTATAACCTTCTGCTCATCGAGGGACGCAGCAGGGAGGCGCTCATCAACAGCCTTTGTGTCTGCCTCTACACGAAGCTCATGCCGCAGTTCGTTGAACGCCTTGAGCCGCTCGTTGGCACCACACCGCCCAGCATCATCATGGACGGCATCATGCTGGCAGAGAACAAGAACCCGGGTATTACCCAGCACTTCACAGGGTTCAACTTCCGTCAGCCGCAGCTGCAAAGCTTCCTCGAGAACACGCGGCCCTATATGAAAGACCGTCCAGGCTTTGCCTACGAACTCTTCCCCCGCTACAAAGGCTACTATCCCTACTACTACTTCTTCGGCAACCTCAAGGCTACCAAGAAGGGATACACCAGCCTGTCGTCCAGCAGCTCGGGGGTGAACTAAGTTGAAAGTTATATTAGTGCAGTAGCAAATTCTTAATTCTTCATTTAACATGAGGCGACACATATTATATTTTATATATTCCATATTATTTATTGTCTCTGCTTGCAAGCCGAAGGCCGAGGTGCCGAGCCAGTTCGCAGAGGCTGATGCAGAGGCACAAATCTATCCTGACTACAAGGACATCGTGGTGCCTCCCAACATCGCTCCGCTCAACTTCATTGTGCACGACTCTGTTGCTACGGCATTCGTGGCACAGTTGCAGGGCGGGGGGCAGGAAGTCCTCGCCGCAGCATCCGAGGATGGCATCATAAAGATGGACACAACCGCTTGGCGGTCACTCTTGGATGCAAGCAAGGGTGGCGACGTTGCTGTCAGCATCTTTGCCAGGCGTCCCGATGGCTGGGTGCGTTTCAAACCGCACAGGATAAGTGTTGCCGAAGAGCCGATAGATGCCTTCCTCACTTACCGACTCATCGAGCCAGGCTACGAACTCTACCGCCAGCTTGGCATCTATCAGCGCAACCTGACGACCTTCGATGTGGCACCCGTCTATGAGAACAACCGTGAGTACGGAGACGGCGAGAACCATTGCATCAACTGCCACAACTATCGCGCGAACAGCACGGAGAGCATGTTGTTCCATGTCCGTGCCAATCACGGCGGCACCATCATTGTGCAGGACGGCAAGGCACACAAGATACAGCTCAAGGACAGCACCATCATCACCAGCGGTGTCTATCCCTCATGGCATCCGACGGAGAACCTCGTGGCTTTCTCTACCAACAAGACAGGCCAGGCTTTCCACCTCTACTACCCTGAAAAGCTCGAGGTGATGGACGAGAAGAGCGACCTCCTTCTCTATGATGTCACGAAGAACGAGGTGAGCCACATCATCCGCACCACTGCCGATTTGGAGACGTTCCCCTGTTGGGCTCCCGACGGGCGCACCCTGTACTACTGCTCGTCCTACGTCAAGCCGCTTCTCGACCCGTCACTGCCCGACAGCACCGTCACCCAGCAGCTCCTTCTGAAGTTCGACAGCATTCGCTACAACCTGATGTCCATCCCCTTCGACCCCAAGACACGTAGCTTCGGAAAGCCACGGCTGGAAGTCGATGCCGCTATCGAGGACAAGAGCATCTCCGTGCCTCGCGTCTCGCCCGATGGCCGTTATGTCCTCTATACGAAGGGCGATTACGGACAGTTCCACATCTGGCACAAGTCGAGCGACCTCTGGGTCAAAGACCTCCAGACGGACAGTTGCTATGCCTTGACAGAAGCCAACTCGCCCGATGTCGATAGCTTCCACTCCTGGAGCAGCAACAGCCGCTGGTTCGTGTTCAGCAGCCGCCGCATGGACAGCAACTACACGCGCCCCTTCATTGCCTATTTCGACAAGCAAGGCCGTGCGCACAAGGCGTTCGTCATTCCACAGGAAGACCCCGAATGGAACATCCTGCTCCTGAAGAGCTACAATGTGCCGGAACTGAGCCGCGATGCCGTCCGCATCTCCATGCAGGACCTTCGCCAATGCATCTACGACACAGAGGGCGAGAACGCCACCTACAAAGCCAACCCCACAGCTATCGTAAACCTCGACGGAACAACGGGAGCTTCGCCCAAAGCCAAAGTCGATGGAACATCGGGCGCAAGCCCCAAAAAAACTGAATAAGTATGTCACGCCGCATCCTATTCTCTATTCTCTATTCCCTAATCTCTATTCCTCTGTTTGCCGAGCAGGTGCGCATCTACACGACGACTGCCGACGGGAATAAACAGTTGGAATATACGACAGCCCAAAGCTCGCGCACGAAGCTTTCCCGCCACATCACGCTCCAGCCGAGCACGGCCTATCAGGAGATGGACGGCTTCGGCTATGCCATCACCTATAGTGCCTGCTACAACCTCTTGCAGATGGCTCCTGCCGACCGACGGGCTTTCCTGACGCGCACCTATTCCCGCACAGAGGGCTATGGCGTCAGCTATGCCCGCATCAGCATCGGTTGCTCGGACTTCTCCAGCACCGAGTACTCGCTTTGCGACACGCCGGGGCTGGAGCACTTCCGCCTCTACACGGACGAGACGAAGTTCGTCATCCCCATCCTCAAGGAGATACTTGCCATCAATCCCGACCTGAAGATTATGGCTGCGCCCTGGACTTGTCCCAAGTGGATGAAGGTGAAGAGCCTTTCCAATCCCGTGGGCTACGATTCCTGGACAGCAGGTTCGCTCAATCCTGCATACTACGAGGACTATGCCCAGTACTTCGTGCGCTTCGTGCAGGCTTTTGCAGCCGAGGGCATCCCCATCTATGCAGTCACGCCGCAGAACGAACCGCTCAACAAAGGCAACTGTGCCAGCCTCTACATGCCTTGGGCAGAGGAAGCCGCTTTTGTGGGCAAGCTTGCTCCCGCATTCGCCCATGCAGGCATCACGACGAAGATATATTGCTTCGACCATAACTACAACTACGACAACATCGCCGACCAGGAGGACTATCCCATCAACTTCTACAAAGCCCTCGACCCCAACATGGACGGGCGCGAGCTGGTGGTAGGCTCTGCTTGGCACGACTATGGAGGCAATGCTACGGAGCTGGACGACATCAACCAGAAAGCACCCGACAGGGAAGTCATCTTCACGGAAACCAGCATCGGCACTTGGAACGACGGACGCAACCTCTCGTCCCGACTGCTTGCCGACATGAAAAACCTCGTCTATAATACGGTGACGCGCAAGAGCAAGGCTGTGATGGTGTGGAACTTCATGCTCGACCTCAACATGGGACCCAATCTCGACGGCGGCTGCCAGACCTGCTATGGGGCGGTCGATATAGACCAGAACGACTACCACACGCTGCATTACAATTCCCACTACTTCGTGATGGCGCACGCCAGCCTTGCTGCCCGGCCGGGAGCCAAGCGCATTGCAGCTACTCAGAGCAACCTCCCATCGGATGTCAGCTATGTGGCATTCCAGAATCCCGATGGCAGCTATGGCGCAGTCGTTTTCAACCAGGGCAGCACCAGTGTGCAAATGTCAATGGCAGTCACCACTGCGGCTGTCGCCCGCTTCACGTTGCCCGCAAAGGGCATCGTCACGGTCGTGCTTGGCGGAGCAGAAGAGAAGGATGTGCGGCTTGGCGCAGGCACCGTCAGCCCTACCAAGCAGCTCGGTTGCTATAAGGGCACTATCGAGGTGAAGCAATTGGAGTGCCTTGCACAGAATTTCATCGACAATCCGGAGCAGTGGCACATTGCTCCGGATTTCTTTTGGTACGATGCCCAGAACCAGATGCTCACCTTCCTGCCCATCGACGGCACGTATGAAGTGGAGATAGACAAAGCGGCACGCACCTTATTGGCACTCCCCCAAAGGGGGAGCGGGGAGGGGGCTGCCATTTTCATTTGCGGTCCGGCCAACAGTGTCGGTCGCGTTTTTTACTATCCCGGCACAGAAACGCTTGCCGAGAATGCCATCCCAATGGCCGAGGTGGAGGAGGGCTTGTTCGAGTGCAGCTTTACCGTCGGCAAACAGCTGAACGACGATGCCGTCGATTTCGCCTTCTACCCTGGGGACGACCTCTCAGAGATGTTTTCGGGCAAGACAACTGCCGACCGCTACCTTGTCTATGACCAGACCAAGGGTAGCAGCCTATTTGCCTTTGGCAAAGGCGTTTCTGGCCATGCCGATGGTCATATCTACAAGCGCCTGTCAAGCCGTCACCTCAAGGAGGACAGCCGTTGGACAGCCGTCGTGGACATCCGAGGCGGCCTTCAGGGAGGGACGGTCTATATCAAAGAGGCGGAATCCATCCCCACAAGCCTCACCCCAGCCATCTGCGAAGCAGAAGGGGAAGAAACGGCAAATGGTAAATGGCTGAATGGGAAATGCTATGACCTCAGCGGTCGCCAAATGCTAAATGACAAACGCTTGAATGACAAGTCTGTCTATATTATCAAAAACTCAAACAAAACATATAAAGTCTTAAAACAATGAAAACAAGAACTCTTATCGCAGCTCTGCTACTTTTGGTTGCAGGCTTGCAGACCTCGTGGGCACAGGAACGAGGCATGAAAGTGTGGCGTAATGGCTCTTTCAAGGGGTATGTCGTTAGCCAAATTGACAGCATCCAGTTTGTGAATCTTGCAACAGGCGTGGATCTTTCTCAAAACGAGTTGACTATGGAGATTGGCGACAGCGTGCTGTTGACAGCAACTGTTTTTCCAGAGAATGCCAGCAAGGATGTCAGGTGGAGTAGCAGCAATCCTGACGTTGCTTCTGTTAGCAGCTATGGTATGGTCACGGCTATCAGTTCAGGATACAGTACGATTATATGCCATGTGATAGATGGCGTGGATGTGGAAGCTGAGTGTTTGGTGAAGGTGGGCAATACGGATGGAATTCCTGTCACTTGTGCCGAGGCGCTTGAGTTGGCAACCGCATTGGAAGCTAATGCAACATCAGTAGATTTTTATACCGTTACAGGCTACATTACGGAGGTCGTCGGCAATGTCAGCAGGAACCAGCAAACCTTCTGGATGGCCGACACAAAGGACGGCGGCAGGGTGTTCGAGGCTTATTGGGCAAACCTTCCCGAAGGCGTTGCAGAGTTCAAGGCCGGCATGAAGGTGACGATTTATGGTAAGCTCCATAAGTGGGTAAGTACTGACGGTAGTAGGGTAACTCCCGAAATAATTAACGCCGATGTTGTCATCCTTGAAGACGGCGTTGGTACGGATATAACTTGCGCACAGGCCGTTGAGTTGACCAATGCATTGGCAGATGGGGCTACTTCTACAGAGAGTTATTCCGTTACAGGTTATATCACGGAGGTTTTGGATAACATCAGCAGGAACCAGCAGACCTTCTGGATGGCCGACACAAAGGATGGCGGTCCAGTGTTCCAAGCTTATTGGGCAAATCTTCCCGAAGGTGTGGCAGAGTTCAAGGTAGGCATGAAGGTGACAATTACAGGTCATTTGATGAAGTATGTAAATAGTGCAGGCAATGTATTTTGTGAGATGAAGAATGCCGATGTTGTCATCCTCGAGGATCTCGGCGGCGACACTCCTGTAGTAGGTACAGATATTAGTTGCGCACAGGCTGTTGAGTTGGCCAATGCTCTGGCTGACGGAGCAACTTCGGAAGAGGTTTATTCTGTTAGGCTACATCACGGAGGTTGTCAGCAGCGTCAGCAGGAACCAACAGATTTTCTGGATGGCCGACACGAAGGATGGCGGCAGGGTCTTCGAGGCATACTGGGCAAATCTGCCCGAAGGCGTGGCCGAGTTCACAGTCGGAATGAAGGTGACAATCACAGGTCAGCTGATGAAGTATGTCAGGAATGAGGTGGTGACACCAGAGATAAAGAACGCCATCGTAGTTGTTCTTGAAGAAGGCGAAGGCGGTGGCGGCCAAGGCGGAAATGAAGGAGGTGGTGATACGCCTTCGGACCTCGTTAATGGCGGCTTCGAGAGCTGGATGAACGACACAATTCCTACGGGCTGGCAGTCTGCAAGCACAGCCAGCAGTGCCGTGCTGAGAAAGAGCACAGACGCGCATAGCGGCGCATACGCTTGTCTGGTTACAACCGGTGGTACGCAAAACAAACGCCTTGCCACTCAGGAAATTACCCTCGAAGCAGGCACCTACACCTTCTCCTTCTATGCAAAATCCACTACAGCCGATGTCTGCCAGACACGCGCCGGCTATGTGCCTGTGATTGATGGTGCTGTTGATATTTACAAATACGGCAGCTATGTGGATATCAACAACTCCGAGTGGACGCTTGTCACATACGACTTCGAGCTGACAGAGAAGACGTCGCTCTGTCTTCTCGTCATGAACCCCAAGAATAGCAGCTACTCCGTCTCGCAGGACATCCTTGTCGATGATGCTGCACTGGTAAAGAAGTAACCCCCAGTACCCTTTGGAAGAAGGAGTGTCATAATACAATTATTATTATAAAACAACGGATTACACGGATTATACGGATTTGTATTTTGTCGATAATCAATCGATAGGTATATCCGTATAATCCGTGTAATCCGTTGTTGTTTATTCTGACACGGTCTCCCTTGCGCCGAAATTTAGTGCACTTTTATTAGCAGAATATCGCCTACAAGTAGTAGTTGTTCCGTTTTTCCGAGCCGATGGTTGTGGCTGGGCCGTGGCCGGGCAGGACGACGGTCTCGTCGGGTAGGCGGAACAGCTTGTTCCTGATGCTGTCTAACTCCGCTTCAAAGTTGCCGCCGGGTAGGTCGGTGCGGCCAATGCTCTGCATGAACAGTGTATCGCCACTCAAGAGAAGCCCTGCGTCGGGGATATAGAACGAAGCGGAACCTGTGGTGTGGCCGGGGGTGTGGATGAGGCGGATGACGGTTGTACCAAGGTGGAGTTCGGCACCGTCGCAGAGAAGTTGTTCTATAGGAGGCATCTTCCCGCCGAGGGTCAGCCCGAACTGCGCTGCCATCTTCGGCATCTGCCGGTAGGTCTCTTCGTCATCGACCTGGAAGATGGGCTTGAGTCCGTAGGTGCGGTGAATGAAGGGCAGCCCGTAGGTGTGGTCGAAGTGTGCGTGCGTCTGCAAGGCGTACTTCATCTTCAGACCGTGGGCAGCGATGCTGCCTTCCAGCATCTGCTCCTCCTGCCTGTTCCACATGCCAGGGTCCACGATGGCAGCCTCGAGTGTTGTCTCGTCCCAAAGCAGGTAGGTGTTCTCCTGCACGGGGTTGAAGGTATAAGTTTGATATTTCATCTTGTCATTTACCATTTAATCATTTACCATTTACTATTTGTCTGTTGTCCTTTAGATGGGCAGATAGACCAGTTTCTTTGTCTGGAAGAACTCTTCCTCGAAGTATTCGCTTAGTGATGTGATTTGAGCGGCTTTACCAAAGGGCTTTGCTTCGCTTTCCAACTCACCGCCTTTGAGACAAATGAGGCCGTTCGGCAAGGCGTTGATTTGTTCCTTGCAGATGTTCTTGCGGGCTATCTTCACAAGGTCTGGCAGGGGCATGACAGCTCGCGACACTACGAAATGGAACTTCTGCTTCACTTCCTCGGCACGGCACCACTGAGTCGTGACATTCTCTAATCCGATAGCTTTGCAGACCTCCTCGCAGACGAGAATCTTCTTCTTCGTAGAATCGACGAGGTGGAACTTCGCTTCGGGGAACATGATGGCAAGAGGAATGCCCGGGAAGCCGCCGCCTGTGCCAAGATCCATGATGCTGGTGCCGGGCTTGAAGCGGATGAACTCGGCAATGGCAAGGGAGTGAAGGACATGGTGCTCGTAGAGGTTGTCGATGTCCTTGCGCGAAATGACGTTTATCTTGCTGTTCCAGTCGCGATAGAGCGCATCGAGTGCCGCGAACTGCTCCTGCTGCCTGGCGGTCAGGGAGGGGAAGTACTTAGTTATGAGTTCATAGTCCATAGTTCATAGCTTATAGTTATCTCCCCTCCTTGGGAGGGGATGGGGGAGGCTGATATACAATAGTGCTACCCCTCCCAATATGTATGGATAGTAGAGGTAGGGGATGATGTCGAGAGGATTGACGGCAGCCAAGCCGCTCGCGATGAGCATCTGTGCGCCGTAGGGAATGATGCCTTGTGCCAGACAGCTGAAGGTGTCGAGGATGCTTGCCGCGCGCTTGGGCGGGATGTCGTAGTGTTTTGCCAGACGTTTTGCCAGAGGACCGACGCTCAGGATGGCGATGGTGTTGTTGGCTGTGCAGAAGTCGGTCAGCATCACCAGTGCTGCCATGCTCAGCTCCGCCTTCCGTCGGCCGCCTTTCCGATTGCTGAACACCTGCATGAGCCAGTCTATGCCGCCTGCGTTGCGGATAGCTTGCATGAGACCTGCTGCCAGCAGCGTCACGATGATGAGTTCGCTCATGCCCATGATGCCGTCGTTCATGGCGTGCAACCAGCCGATGGGGGTCAGGGTGCCAAGTGCCATGCCGATGCCGCCTGCCAGAACCGTTGCTGAGGCGAGAACAAGCATCACATTCATGCCGCAGAGCGCCGCCACTATAATATATATATAAGGTATAATGGCTGGGTAGGAGACGGATTCCAAGTGGTCGGGCATTACGCTGACACCTGGCAGACAGGAGTAGAGTGCCAGGCAGATGAGGGCAGCAGGCAGGGCTATCCAGATGTTGGCGCGGAACTTGTCCTTCATCTCGCACCCTTGCGTCTGTGTCGCCACAATCGTCGTGTCGGAGATGAAGCTGAGGTTGTCGCCGAAATAGGCTCCGCCCACCACAATCGCCACCATCATCGCGGTGTTGCTGCCCGTTTGCGATGCCATGCTGCCGGCAATGGGGGCGAGGGCTGCGATGGTGCCGACGCTGGTGCCTGTGGCAAGCGAAATGAAGCAGGAAGCCAGGAAGAGACTGCCCAGCACGAAGCCTGGCGGCACTGCGGTCAGAGCGAGGCCTATCGTGGCATCGATGGCTCCCATCTGTTTGGCGGTGGCGGCAAAGGCTCCGGCCAGGATGAATATCCAGAGCATCTGCATCACACCCGAGGCAGCCGCTCCTTCCGCCAGTTGTCCGAAGCGCTGGCTTATGGAAAGACCGCGCATGATGAGCAGGCTGTAGAGGCAGGCAGCAAGGAATGCAATGGTGATGGGGACGGCATAGAAGTCGTTCGCTGCAACGCTCAGAAACAGATAGAGCAGCAGGAAAACAATGAGCGGACTCAGTGCAAGAAGTCCTTTTCGTGTGGAAATGATGCCTTTCATGCTGCGAAGTTACAACATTTTCCGTTTGCTTCCCCTCTTTTTCGCATAAAAAATCGTCTTTTGTTGAAATTATTTGCCTGTCGGTATTTTCTTTCCTAAAAGAATTGCGTACCTTTGCAGGAAATAACAGAAGAAGAAAGGAGAAGATACATAAATATGAAGAAAATAATCACTATGGGCGAAATTATGCTGCGGCTCTCCACAGAGGGCAACAGCAGATTTGTCCAGTCTGACAGATTCGACGTAAACTATGGCGGCGGCGAGGCAAACGTGGCCGTCAGCTTGCAGAACTATGGCAACGAGGCATATTTCGTCAGCAAAGTGCCTGAGCACGAGATAGGTCAGGCTGCTATCAACAGCTTGCGGCGCTTTGGCGTGCACACCGACTATGTGGCACGCGGTGGGGAACGTCTGGGTATCTATTATTTAGAGACAGGCAGCAGCCTCCGCGCCAGCAAAGTCATCTACGACCGTTCTCACAGCAGCATCAGCGAAGCTTCACCGTGCGACTTCGACTTTGACACGATATTTGCGGATGCCGACTGGTTCCATTGGAGTGGCATAACGCCAGCCTTGAGTGACAATGCTGCCGAGTGCGTCCGTCAGGCTTGCATCGCAGCAAAGAAGGCTGGTGTTACCATTAGTTGTGACCTCAATTACCGCAAGAAGCTTTGGACACCCGAGAAGGCTCAGAGCGTCATGCGTCCTTTGATGCAGTACGTTGATGTCTGCATCGGTAATGAGGAAGATGCGGAGAAGTGTCTGGGCTATCACCCCAATGCAGATGTAGATGGTGGAAAGACAGATGCCGAAGGCTATAAGCAGGTTTTCATAAATGGAATTAAAGAATGGGGCTTCAAGTATATCGTCAGTACGCTTCGTGAGAGCTACAATGCCTCTATCAACGGCTGGAAGGCCATGATATACGACGGCAAGGAGTTCTACGTCAGCCGCCGGTACGAGATAAAGCCCATCGTGGACCGTGTGGGAGGAGGCGACAGCTTCAGCGCAGGTCTCATTCATGGTCTGGCAAATGGAAAGCCGATGGAGTGGGCGTTGGAGTTCGCAGTAGCGGCAAGTGCCCTGAAGCATACGATTCCGGGTGATGTGAACATGGTTTCCCTCTCCGAGGTGGAGAGCCTCATGTCGGGCAACGGCAATGGGAGAGTGGAAAGATAAAAGGATTTACGATTTTAAGATTTACTATTTGATTATTGAATTGTCACAAATCCATAAATAGCTAAATAGTTAAATTGAAAATAAATAGTAAATCGTAAATTGTCAAATAGTAAATGTCAAGATGGCAAAATTCGACAAGATTCAGGTTCTGCAGAAGATACAGCAGACGGGCATGGTGCCTGTCTTCTACCACAGCGATGCTGAGGTGGCAAAAAAAGTGATAAAGGCCTGCTACGAAGGTGGCGTGCGTGCCTTTGAGTTTACAAACCGTGGCGACTTCGCTCACGAGGTTTTTACCGAGTGCATCAAATGGGCTGCCAAGGAATGCCCGGAGATGGCAATGGGTGTCGGCTCCATTGTCGATGTGCCTACGGCAGCTCTCTACATACAGCTTGGAGCCTGCTTCGTCGTTGGGCCTTTGCTCAATACTGAAATCGCAAAGGTATGCAACCGTCGCCTCGTTCCCTACTGCCCTGGATGCGGCACGGTGAGCGAGATAGGTACGGCACAAGAGTTGGGCTGCGACCTGACGAAGGTATTCCCCGGCGATGTCTATGGCCCGGCCTTTGTGAAGGGCATGACGGCCCCCTGCCCCTGGAGCAAAATTATGGTGACAGGCGGTGTTTCGCCCGACGAGGAGAACCTCACGGCTTGGTTCCGTGCCGGTGTCTTCTGCGTCGGCATGGGCAGCAAGCTCTTCCCCAAGGACAAAGTGCAAGCCCAGGACTGGCAGTACATCACCGACCAATGCCGCCGCTCGCTCGAATATATACGGAAAGTGAAGAGTGAAAAGTAAAGAATTTGCTACCGCTCCTATTGGATTAGTACAGTAAATCCGTTAGAATGAATCATGGTACACATTGATGGAATAGACGATAGGATGATAGCCAACAACTTGGAGCCACACTACCTGACTCATCCGGGCGAGGTGATAAAAGACGAGTTAGAGTATCGGGGCATTAGCCAGCGGCGACTGGCAGCGGAGATAGGTGTCCCTGCCAGCCATCTGAACGAGGTGCTTAATGCCAAGCACCCTCTGAGTGCCGAGTTGGCCCTGCTTATCGAACAGGCTCTTGGACTTGACGCGGCTCCCCTGCTCTCACTACAGATGAAATATAATCTGCTGTCGGCCAAACGCAACAAGTCTTTCTTTGAGCACTTGAAGAAGATACCAAGAATAGCTGCGGTATTCTGAATTATAAGAAAATAAGGACTAAAATAACAATAACGATGATAAAGAAGCCAATGAAATAAACGTCAGAAATTAGAACATAAAGAAAAAAGAAGCGTCCGCTTGAATCTTGTTTCTCGAAATTCGGCAAAAATAAAGGAAACAACCAGAGTAAAAGAAAGGATGCTCACGTCGTTAGGCGTGGGCTTTTACTCGTTAATGGTTGTTGGGTGTTTGCCGATACCTCGAGAAACGTAGACGAAGAAGTCCACGTTTTCTTTTTGTACCCTTTGCGAGTTTCTAATGATATCATTAACTTATATTCGTTTTATTAACTAATTATTTATTATTCAAAATCTTACAAAGATGAAAAAGTATCTCTATTTGGCATTTGCCGCCATGCTGCTGGGCTTAACTGCTTGCAGCAATGATGACCCAGTTGGTTCTGACGACGATAACAAAGGAAAAGAAGAACAAACCTTCGATGAAACAGAGCGGAATTTTGGTGCAGACAATTATTCCGATGTTGTTGTAACAGGCGGCAGACAAGATTTCTATTACTTAGACGAAGACGGCATGATTGCCGTTGATATCGCCGGCTACCTGAACTATCTGACCGATGAAGCAAGGAATGCCATAAGAATGACTCCAATTGTGGGGGTGGAAGTTTCCACAGATTCCTCGTTCCCTGGAGGAAATTCCAGGCAGTACCTTACTCAAAACCTCACAGACGGTCGCAAGATTGTTGTTTCTGTCACAGGCTTGAAGGAGAATACCACTTATTATTTCCGAACAATATATCTCGGAGGCGGGGCATTCGGAAACACGCGGTCGTTCACGACAGGAAGCATTTCTGACGTAGCAAGCAAGATGAAAGTTGCCACTACCGATGCCACGGCTATCACAGAGAATGCCGCCACCGTGGTTTTGGGCGAGAAAAGCTCAGGCGTGGCGTATGCCAAGGATCAGTCTTTGCTGACTGCAGACAAGGTGAAGGATGCTATTAACCATGCTGACAATGGCGTGCAGCTGTCAAAGAGCGGCAAGTTGGCCGACTTGACTGGCGGAACCGTCTATTTCTTTTGCGAGTATCGCCATATCAAGGATTATGTCATTCTTGGCGAAGTGAAGAGCTTCACCACAAGTGGCTATAATCCTGCGAAACTGGCTGAACACATGAGCATCACCGCAAGCCTCAACGAGACCACTCAGATGTGGACGGCAAACATACAAAGCTCGCTGGCAAGCCAAAGTGATATGCAAGGAAAAAGTATCAAATATGGTGTCCAGCCAATGATGAGGACAAGCTATACCGATGGCGATTATGATAAATACGGGGTAGAGTGGAGATTTGGAAGCAGCGATGCCTATGAAGCCTATGCTACCCAGAACGGCAACACCTATCAGGCTTCCATCGAGAACCCCTATTATAATGGCACATTTGGCACTGATGAATACGGAAACGAGCACTGGTTTGAGGATTGGTATAATAAAATGTGCCAGGAGGATGCTGTTTTCTTTCATAACATGGCAGTGTTAGATGAATTAAGCGGGAGAATGGAAGCGGGGGTTGCGACTGAAAGTGAGGTGAGTGAGTATTATGAATTGCTTGGTAGTGTAGAGGGCGTATTCAACAGAAATGCTCCACGCTATGCAAGTTACGCCAAGAACTATCTGCAAGTCTTTGTGGAGATAGATAGAGTACGTTATGTGGTAAAGGAGCAGGAAGGCAAGCTCCGTGTACCCACACTCGAAGACCACTCCCTTTACTCAAGCACAACCGGCAGGAGGACAAACAAAATGGGGTTCGGACAGAACAGACAAGGAGCAAAAGAATAAAGATAACGAATCTATGAATTCTGTGGAGGCAAAGCCAAAACAGCAAAACAAGAGGAAAGGCAACATGCCATCGGATAATAATGGAATGGCATAGTATTTATGAATCAAAAAGGGGGAATGCGCCGAAACGCATTCCCCCTTTTTGCTATCTTTTTGCGTTATTTGTAGCACTCAAACATTTTGTCAACGTAGCCCTTTGAGAGTTTGGGGCTGAGGAGGCTGGCAATCCAGACGACGGGGAAGCCGCCGAGCATGGCGAGGGCACCACAGTTGATGGGGTTGATGGGATTGCCCAGAAGCATGTTGACGACCGTCAGTCCTACACCCCAGATGAAGCAAGCCCAGACTGCTGCCTTCGTCACGCCGCGCCAGTAGAGACCCAGCATGAAGGGGGCGAGGAATGCACCTGCCAGTGCGCCCCATGAGATGCCCATCAGCTGGGCAATGAAGGTGGGCGGATTGAGGGCTATCATCAGCGAGATGACGATGAAGAAGACGATGAGGACGCGCATCACAACCACCTTGCGCAGCTCTATCTTCTCGGCCACGATGTCGTCGATGCTGCCCTCCTCAACTTCGCCCGGCAGGGATTTCTTGTCGCGATAGATGAGGTCGAGCGTCATGGTCGAGGACGATGTCAGTACCAAGGACGCAAGCGTACTCATGGAAGCCGAGAGCACCAGGAGCACGACGAGCGCAATGAGTGCGTCGGGCAGGGTGACGAGCATGGCAGGCACGATGCTATCGAAGGCTATCTTGCCTGTCGCCTCGTTGATGACAGGGTCGTAGAGCCGTCCGAAGCCACCAAGGAAGTAACAGCCGCCAGCGATGATGAAGGCGAAGATGGTCGAGATGATGGTGCCGCGACGGATGGCACTCTCGTCGGTGATGCTGTAGAACTTGCCTACCATCTGCGGCAGACCCATCGTGCCGAGGGAGGTCAGGACGATGACACCCAGCAGTCCCCACGGGTCGGGACCGAACCACGAAGCGAAGCCGCCGTTGACCATCGGGTCTGCGTCGGAAGGAAGCTGGGCGAGCTTCTCTACAGCATTGGCGAGACCGCCTTGCGAAGAGAGCACGGCTGCAATGACGGTGACGATGCCGAAGAGCATGATGATGCCCTGGATGAAGTCGTTCATCGCTGTTGCCTTATAGCCTCCGAAGATGACATAGATGGCGGTGAAGGCAGCCATGCCGATGACGCAGTACTCGTAGGGGATGCCGAAGCCCATTTCGAAGAGCCTCGATATGCCGCTATAGACACCTGCCGTGTAGGGGATGAGGAAGATGAAGGCGATGACGCTGGCCACGACGCGCAGGTTCTGGCTCTCGTAGCGTGTGCCGAAGAAATCGGGCATGGTGCGGCTCTCGATGTGCTGCGTCATCAGCTTGGTGCGGCGACCGAGCAGGAGCCACGCCAGCAGAGAGCCGATGATGGCATTGCCTATGCCAATCCATGCAGAGGAAAGGCCGTACTTCCAGCCGAACTGTCCGGCATAGCCGACGAAGACGACGGCAGAGAAATAACTGGTGCCGTAGGCAAAGGCGGTGAGCCAAGGGCCTACGCTGCGACCGCCGAGGACAAAGCCATCGACAGACTTGGCCTGTTTGTGGGAGTAGATGCCCACGCCGACCATCACGGCCAAGAAAATGACGGTCAGGAAAACCTTGATAAACACAACTATTTAATTTACGATTTGACGATTAACTTCCTTCCATTCCTTTAATTAAAGCGAACTTGCAGCTGGCACATCAGGCTGTGGTTGGCTCCGTGGACGAACTGCCCGCCTGCTGTATAGGCGTTCTTATAGACGTACTGCACCTGCAGGCGGCACTTCTTGTAGAACCAGTACTGCAAGCCGCCGATGGCCTTGTGCTGATCCATGCCGAGGGAGGTGTTGAAGTTGAAGAAGTCGTAGGAAGCAACGAGTTCAAGCTTCTTCCCTAATTCCGGCGAGCCAAAGCGAGCCAAAGGAACAGAACCTGTGACGTAAGCACCCCAGCTGTGTGCATCGCCGTCCCAACCTCTCAGATACTCTCCGTGGACGTTGAAGGCCTTGCTCTTGTAGTCGGCACCAGCTGTCCAGCGGTTGCGCTTGTAGTCATCGCCCACGCTGATGTTGGGGTTGTAGAGGGATGTGCTGATGGCATGTCCGCGACCAATCTGCCCTGTTGCAATGAGGTTCAGACCCTCCACAGGGCGATACTCGATTCGTCCGATGAAGTCCTTGAAGCTGTTGCCGTCCTTCCGGTTGATGCCCTGCCCGTTCATCACGTCCAGCTCATAGCGGAATTTGCCGTTGTTCGTCTCGCCGAAGAGTGAGAGGCCGAGGTCGCGGCCGTACTGCACGCCCAGCAGGGGGTCGCTGCCGCAACCCGTCAGGAAGGTGACGGCTTCGCTATAGACATCGATGGCCTCCATAGCAGTGGGGGAGAGGGGGTTCTCTAACGACAGACCGTTCTTGAACTGTCCGAAGCGAATGGTCAGAGCCTTGTTCCTCGTCAGGCGATAGTCGGTGTAGTATTCCTGTACAACGCTTGAGAAGTCGTGCATGAAGAGGAACGACCATCGGTCGGTTATCTTGGCTTCCGCCCAGAAGAGGACACGCTTCAGGTCGAAGGTGTTGGTGCTCGTTCCACCCTTGTGGTTGTAGGTATAACCTGCCTGAGCGTAACCGTGCAGCTTGATGCGGCTCGAAAGCTCCTGAAACCACGGAGACCCTACCAAACCTCCTCTGGGGGCTTTCTGCTCAGAATTCTCCACCCTTGATGGGGAGTTAGAGAGGGTCTCCTGCCCCATGACTGCGGTACTGCCAAGGAGTGCCAGTATCGCCAATGTTGTTTTGATGAAAGTGTTTCTTCGTTTCATCCTGAAAAGCATTTATTCGTTATTTTTAGATATGCGGCTGCAAAATTACGAAATAATTCTTAATTCTTAATTCTTAATTCTTAATTTCTTTGTACTTTTGCAGCCGAAATGCAAAAACAGTCGATGGCAAACAAGAAAAAGAAGAAGAAAAAGAAGCTGCAATGGTTTGTCCCGGCAGGGTTGCCCCCAACGGAGATGGACCTCAAGATAATGGCATTGGAGGCGAAGGGAAAGCTTGTGCCGACACCCGACCTCATCAAGACCAAGGAGCAGATAGCAGGCATCCGCAAAGCTGGTGAACTAAATACCGCTGTGCTCGACGCAGTGGCCGAAAAGATACGTGAGGGCATGAGTACGGCGGAGATTGACCGCATTGTCTATGACTACACGACGAAACATGGCGGCATTCCTGCACCCCTGAACTATGAGGGCTACCCCAACAGCTGTTGCACAAGCATCAACGACGTGGTTTGCCACGGCATCCCCAGCGAAGAAGACATCCTCGAAGAAGGCGACATCATCAATGTGGATGTCACGACCATCCTCGACGGCTACTACGCCGACGCGAGCCGTATGTTCGTCATCGGCAAGACGTGGCCTGAGCGCCAGCGGCTCGTCGATGTGGCTTGGGAATGTCTGAAGATAGGCGAACAGGTTTGCTCCGAGCCGTACGTCTTCGTGGGCGACGTGGGCAACGCGATTGCCAAACATGCACACGAGAACGGCTATACTGTTGTGCGCGACCTTTGCGGTCATGGCGTCGGATTGGCCTTCCACGAAGAACCCGATGTGGAGCACTACGGCAAGAAGGGTTCTGGAATGCTGCTGGTGCCGGGCATGACGTTCACCATCGAACCCATGATTAACGGCGGCGATTGGGAAGTCTGCGGTGACGAGGAGGACGAGACCGAGTGGATTGTCCTGACCGAAGACGGCGAGGACAGCGCCCAATGGGAACATACGTTCCTGATGACAGAGAACGGGGTGGAGGTAATCAGTTCATAGTTCATAGTCCATAGTTCATAGTTAAATGGCAACATATATTTTAGGAATTGAAAGCAGTTGCGATGATACGTCGGCTGCTGTTATTCGAGACGGTATTCTTTTGAGCAATGTGACGGCGAGCCAAGCTGTGCATGAGGCATACGGTGGCGTGGTGCCGGAACTGGCGAGCCGTGCCCACCAGCAGAACATCGTTCCAGTAGTG
>Ga0265298_10001875_pt1 | contig 30540 bp, 48 predicted proteins | sample AusTroGonzalo_MG_3_FD_193486 | JGI IMG/M metagenome (GOLD analysis project Ga0265298, IMG submission 193486) | Bovine rumen microbial communities from tropical cattle in Woodstock, Queensland, Australia - Gonzalo_01 | ecosystem: Host-associated > Mammals > Digestive system > Stomach > Rumen ...
GTGAAGAAAAATCGCTCTAAAATCTTATTATGTTTTTTGATTTGTTGTAAAAGACGCAAACCATCAACGAGGTGAAGAAAAAATGGGAAAAGTTGGAAGACCAATGTTGGGAAAGCGAAAGCTGACTTAGACTGAATTGAACAGGCGACACCAAGACAAGGTGTGTTCAATTGACGCTGAGTTGAACCAAGCGTTCAGGGAAATAGATTGGAACAGGAGGAAGAACGCGGAGAAGAGCCTTGTGAATTGGGTTGAAACGTATTGCGTTCCACTTCTCTTGAACGACCCGCCGCCAGTCCTTGGAAACCAGATTCTTGCGTAGATGGAACAAACCATCACCGCGCATGAGAAGTTCATGGTCTGCATGGGGCGTGGTTCTGGAAAGACTTCCTATGTTGAATGCGCAACCTTGTTTGCAATCGCGACTGGGCGTTAGAAGTTCGTTGTAATCGTGTCAGCGAACCAACGCGCCGCAACGAACATCCTGAAGGACATTTGGAGGGCTGTGAATGAGAAGGGAACTGCGTTTGCTCAGGACTATCCTGAAATCACCGCACCGTTTCATATCGCTAATGGTTCGTTTAGAAGACGCCAGTTGTTTAGGGGCGTTTCCACAGACCTTGAGAAGAACTCTTCAGAATTGGTGTTCGCAAGGTTGAAGGATGAGAATGGGAACGAGATGCCAACTTCAGGTTCTGTGATTTCGTGTAGGGGCGTGACAAGCGGAATTCGTGGATTGAAGCGCGGCAACCTTCGCCCTTCATACGCAATCCTTGACGATATTATGACGGCACAGGACGCGAGAAGTCCAGAAGCCATTGAGAAGCTGATGGAGGCAATCAATAAGGACATCATACCACTGTCAGGCAAGGAAAGGCTGAGTGTGCTTCAGACCGCAACGCCAATCGCACCTGATGACCTTGTGGAGAAGATAAAACAGGACAAGTCATGGCGCACAACGATATTTCCAGCAGTGATTGAGTTCCCAAAGAACCTTGAACTGTGGAACGAGTATTTCAGGATGTGGGATGAAGAGAACGTGGCTGAGACTGGACATGCGGCAAGCCTTGACTTCTACAAGGAACACAGGACGGAAATGGATGATGGCGCAAAGGTATTCAACCCCACACGTTTCTCTGAGAAGGATGGACACATAAGCGCAATCCAGAAGTTGCTTGAAATCCAGCACACATTGGGGGAAGCTGTGTTCATGTCAGAATATCAGATGTCACCAATGGCGATGCAGTTCGCGTTGCCAATCACCCCAAAGCTGGTTGCGTCAAGGTTTTCAACGTTGAAGGAACTTGAAATCCCAACTTAGGGCGTGTAGTACATCTGCGCGGCAACGGACGTCAATGCTTCAAAGTGGCTGACAACCGTGATAATGGCGTTCACGCGAAACCAGACGGCTCATGTGATTTGGCACAAGTTCAAGAAGTGCAGAATCCCGGCGAACATCCCAGAGCATGACTACTATCAACGCCTGTACAACCTTCTTGGCGAACATGGACGCGAACTGAAGAAGGTTGCAGACGAACACGGCTTCAAGATTCAGGGATGGTCAATTGACTGCGGCGGCACCAACTGGAACGCAGTGTTGGATTTTGCGAAGAACTCCATAAGGGTTTGTGGACTTCCCTGTTGTGGATTCGCTGGCAAGGCTTCACACCAATACCGTTCTTTCATGCGTTCAAGGTTGAAGGAAGACGTGAACAGAACCTTGCTGTGCGGTGACGAGGATGAAAGGAAGAAATCTGGAGCTGGACGCAAATGGACGTACTTTGATTCAGATGGATTTCACGAACAGGCACAGAAAGGATTTCTTCAAGAGGTTGGAAACATTGGTTCAATTAGCTGGTTCCAAGGTGGCAACCACACTGATTGGGCTGTTCAAGTCTGCAACGAGAAGTTGCTTCTGAAACATACAAGGCAAGATGGAACAGTTGAATACACTTGGAAGGAGATTGGAGAAGACCATGACGCGCTGGACGCAATAGGTCAGTGTCTGGCAACATACGCAAGTCAGGGATTCGCCAATGGAAACACGGGAAAGACCTCTCTGCTTGCGTCAAGACAGAGGTTCGTGAAGCGCAAACTGAAGATAGTGTGACGAAGTGGTGTAAATATGACTTGAACAATTTTTCAAGGTGAATCAAAGATGAACATTGTAAGACAGCGCAAAATCCTGTAGAAGATTGTTGAACTTGAGTCTGACATAGACATTCTGAAGAAAGCGCGTATGGAGGCGTTAGCGAATGGGTATGCGTCTGCTTCCATTTCGTCTGGCGGTGGAAGCAAATCCTTCACGCGCTACACGCCTGACCAATTCACAAGCCTCATCAACGAGTTGCTGAAGGAACTTGCCCAGTGGCGTGGATTGCTCACAACTGGAAACCCAAGACCGTTGAAGACAATCGTGACGGTATATTTCTGAGAGGTTCAAGATGGCTACTACAAGAACGAACAAGAAGTCTGCAAGGCAGACGAAGAAGCCCGTGATGAAGTCAGGGCTTGTTGAAACCCCAATGAACCAACCAGTGAAGGTTGTGAAGTACAAAGCACGCGGAAGGTACAAGATAGTTGATGGGGTTTCCCAGTTGATGATTGAACCTTCAACGCCAGAGATAAGGAGCGAAGACCAGATTCTTGACGCGAACAAACGCGCAAGGCTTCTTGACCTTACCAGAAATTTGGTGCGCAACTCATCCCTTTTCAATACCATCCTTGGTTCTCTTTCAACTAGGGTGGTTTCAACTTGTGGCGGAAAGGTGATTCTCTCTCTGCCAAACGAGGAAGCGAACAAATCTCTGAGAAAGGCTTTCTATTCCTACACGCGCAATGTGGACTTCTACACAGGAGACAATCTGAATCACCTTCTGAAGCGCGTGTTGCGCGAGTATGTGATTGGTGGTGATTGTGTCCTTCTGTTCGACGATGGGCTTGTAGAGGATTCTGGCAAGGTTCTGTTCTTTGAGTCCAATGAGATTGTGGATGTGCCATTGAATGTGGTTCAAGAACACTATGGTCAGGGCGCGTGGATTTCACAGGGCAAGGTCTATTCCAAGAACGGACGCCACATTGGAACAGTTGTCAGCAAGTCCCAAAGTGGAATGGCTGGACAAGCAGTTGACCCTGAGAAGTGCTACTATCTGAAGAAAGACCCAAATGGAAATCCGCTTGACAACTACTGGTTCCACTTTTCCAGCAACTGGCGTGAGGGAAGGGGCGTTTCACAGGCTGCTTCTGCAATAGCAACCATCCACCAGCTTGAAGACCTTGTGTAGTCTGAGCTGATGGCTTCAAGGCGCAATTCCCAAATCTTCTGCTGGTTGACGCAAACGCCTGAACAAGAGCAAGTTGCGCCAATGATGTTTGACAATCCTGACGAGATTGACGAAATGACGGATGAGCAAATCAAGGAGGTTGTCAAGGCTGAAGCTGAGGAAGAGAAGGTGATTTCGTTTAACCGCGCAAAGGAGAACTCAATTCTGTACGAGGCTCTTCCAGAAGGGTTTGACGCAAAGCAACTTCAGACAACCCATCCCAACAACAATGTTCAGGTGATGGTGGATTTCCTTGCAAACCGCTGTGCTGCTTCAATGGGATTGTCCAAGGTCTATGCGACTGGCAACCCAAGTGATTCTGATTGGAGAGCAAACCAGTTGTTCTCATTCCCAACCATCCTTGAGTTCCAGCACGATTTGGAATAGGTGGAAGATTGGCTGTTTAGCTGCTTCATGAAATGGGCTGTGAAGAAGGGTGAAGTCAAGGCGTATATCGCTGAGGATTTCATGGACTTCGTTTCTTGGCAATGGGCTGGTCTGGATGATATAGATGAAGTTGCCCATCAGAATGGAATACGCCTTGCGTTGGAGAACAACACAAAGACTTATCGTGAAATCCTTGGTGCGAACTGGAAAGACCGCCTTGAGCAAACTGCCTATGAACACAAATGGATGAGCGAACACGGAATCACTCCACCATCTGAGAAGATGATTTCTGGTGGTGAAACAACAGCTTCCAAGACTGCGGTTGAAACTGTAGTGAAGGAAGAGGTGTAAATATGAGGGATTGAAAAATGGACAAGAACTTCAACATATATTCTGAAATCGTTGATGACGGTTGCAAGTGGGTGGAAGAGGATGTTTCACCATCTGATTTCCGAGCGTTCGCTGAAGGGGTTGAAAGTGGTGATGAAGTCACACTGAACATCAATTCAGTTGGCGGTTCAGTGCTTGGTGGCGTTGCCATAGCGAACTAGATAAAGGCGTTGAACGCGAAGGGCGTTCACACCACAGCGCGCGTTGAAGGACTTTGCGCCTCAATCGCAACAGTAATCATGTGCGCTTGCGAACGCATTGTGATGGACAACACATCTTTCATAATGATTCACAACTGCTGGTCAATGGTTCAAGGTGATTCCAACGAACTTCGCAAACAGGCGGACGTCATGGACAAGATGAACGATGTGATGATGTCTTTCTACAAGAGCAAGTTTGACTTGACTGAAGAAGAACTGAAAGCACTGATGGACGCTGAGACTTGGTTCAGTGGAAGCGAGGCGAAGGACTTCAAGCTGAACTGCGAAGTCATAGAGGGTCAATCTGAATACAAGATTGCTGCTTCCATAAGCGAGAAGCATTTTAAGAACATCCCAAAGAGGGTATTGGAAATGAAGAACAAAGCAGAAGTTGTTTCCGAAGAGGAAACGCTCAAGGAAGAGATTGTGGAGGAAGTGACTGAGGAAAAACAGGAACAGGAACTTTCTCCAGAGGAAGAGAAGAAGGTTGAAGAAGTGGTTGAAGAAGTCACTAAGGACGAAACCACTGAGGAAAAACCTGAAGAGGAAACCGTGGAAGAGAAAACCACTGAGGAACTGAAGGAAGAAGTTGAAGCACTCAAGGCGCGTGTCGCTGAGTTGGAGAAAGAGAACGAAGAACTCAAGGCGAAGTGTGACGAGAAGGCTGAAGCAACTGAGGAAGTTCCAGAAGAGAAGGTTGAAGAGGAAACGAAGGAAGAGGTTGTGACTAAGGCTGAAGCAGACAAGCGCGTGTCTGGAATGCAGTCCAAGATGCAGTCTCAGGTCAACGCCCTTTCCACGGAACTAAGCAATTTCAAGAGTCAGCTACAGGCGAAGGAAGAGGAACTGAAATCTGCCAAGGCGGAAATCACCAGCCTCAATGATAGCCTGACGAAATCCACTGAGGAATTGTCTATAATGGCATCCACCTTGGAGGAAAAGACAAAGGCATTGGAGAAGCTGAACGCCAATGTCAACGCACAGGCAGAGGAATTGCCAACCATGCAGGAAGGGCTTGCGAAATGCGCATCACCCGCTGAGAAAGTGGCGTTCATCAAGTCTGGCAAATATGTTCACTGAGTTGGTGGACAATCTAACAACTACAAAAACTAACTATTGAAAGAGGTACATTAAAATGGCTCTTACATCCCCAGGCGTTATCAAGACGACCAATGAAATTCTGATTGGACTTGCTCCCGAAATCACGATGGTGAAGCAGTTCACGTATGACATCAGCAACGAGGTTGCTGACTATGGCGCGAAGGTTCGCGTCCCATTCCTCACCGCTGGCGAGGCTGAGAACTACGGCGATGACAACTGCGCTGGAACCAACACGGGCAACTATGCTCATGCTACTGGTTCTCTGAGCGATGTTTTCGTCACCCTCACCAAGCAGCCAAAGGTCACAGTGCCCATCACGCAGACTGACAAGCTGGAACTCCCTAATGACTCCTTCTGGGGCAAGGCTGGCGAAGCTGGACGCAATGTGATTGGTGCTTCTATCTCCAAGGAGATTTGCGGCAACTTCACGGCTGCAAACTGCACTGGTGGCAAAATCACGATGGCTTCTGTGACGAAGAACGCGATTGCAAAGCTGCGCAACAGTGCCGCTTCCAAGGGACGCATTGCTGACTATGTGCTGGTGCTTGACGGTGACTACTACGCTGACCTCATCAGCCTGCTTGACAGCAACGTGTTTGGTGGCGTTGACCCAATCCAGAACGGCGTGATTTCCAAGCTCTATGGTTTCAAGAGCATTGTCTGCTCCTATGACCTTCCAGAGGGCATCAAGGGTGCGCTCGTTCCCGCTGACGGTCTCGCCGTTGCGGTTCGTCCTGTTGCAATTCCTGACCCTCAGGCTTATCCTGAGTGCGGTGTTGTGAGTGACGAGCAGGGATTCTCCCTGACGGCTCTCCGCTTCACTGACTTCGCTACGGCAAAGGCGTTCTACAACGTCACCACGCTCGTTGGCACGGCTCTTCTCCGTCCTGCTGAGACGTTCTATATTGCTGCATCGTAAGTCTGATTTGGCGTAAGAGGGGTTTCCATAACAACCCCTTGAACTGACAATTCACTATACACACACAAGGTCTTTCCGCTTGAAGGAGTTATGGACTTCAGCGGAAGACCTTTCTTGTTTGGAGAATGGCATGGAAGCAAAAAATATCAGTGGCAAAGCAAAGTCTGTGAAGAACTATTCTGACCTTGGGATTGAACTTGGATACCTCTTTAATCCAGTTGGCAACTTCTCAATCATTCCATTTGACACCGGCTACCTTGCGTCATTCAGAAAGTTCGCATATTTCATTTCATCAGACATACACAAATATCTGTTCGTTCCTAACATGAGATTGAAGGAACCGCACAAGCAGATATTCGTTCTATTGGATAGGGATTTCAACTTGGTGAAGGAACTACCTTGTGTGTACTCCAGCTACTGGGTTGATGAACAGCACAAGACGAAACTTCCATATTTAGAGGACATGAGGTTGGTTGTTTGGAATGGAAACATCTATGGAAGTTCAACTATCTTTTACCAAGGTGAAAAAGGGTATGCGCGAATTGGAATGCAGATTCAGAGGATTGTTGTTGAACACGATATGGTTTCATGCGAACATGTATGGAACAGTCTACCAGTTGGAATAAAGGGTGTGTAGAAGAACTTTCTTCCAATTCCTGACAAGCCATTCAATTATGTTGCTGCAACGTTTCCAGAGGGCTGCATTCAACTTGACATCAGCACCAACAAATTCACGCAAGGTGGAAAGATTGAACCTGAGAAACTTCTACGTGGCAACACTCCATTGATAAAGGACAACTTTCATGGTTGCTATCGCACAATCACGCATGACCTATACTTTGACGAGAGAAAGAGGAAGGGCTACAACAACTATATTGTTGAATACAACGCAGACCTTTCAATCAGGCGCGTGTCAAGTCCTTTCAAGTTGACTGACCAGAACATTGAGTTCATAACCACGTTCATTGAAGATGGCGATGACATACTCATTGGAGACACAGTAATGGACGAAACGCCCTTGTTGTTTAGATTCAACAATGATGAGTTCATGGAACTTGTAAATATGAGATAAGAGGTTGAAAGATGAAAAGCCCATTTGAGAAGATTGACGGCGCGTTTGAGCCGTTCTATGACGAGACGATAACCATTCAATCTCAGGATGGAAGTTCTGGAACGTTCCTTGCTTGTTGTTTTACTGACGGGACTTCAGACCCATTGACTGACGATATGATGGAGACTGACCGCGAGGACATGACGTTCGTGTTCATGAAGGGGGACTGGGCGTTCGTGAGGAAACTTCAGCGCGGTGCCATGATTCAGCGCATGGCGAACAACAAGAAGTATTCAGTGTCTGAAGCGAAACTTGACAACGCCCTTGGTTGGGTTGTCACTGCAAGAGAAGTTTCCTAATTGGAGGAAAGACAATGGCTGCGGTTGAAGTGACTTGCGCAGATGGCAGACCACTTTCAGAACTTTCCAAGTTGATTGAGCAGAGGGCTAAGTGGCTGAACGAGACGGCGGAGCAGTCATGCACCGCAACTATGCTTGACGTTCTTGTTTCAATTCGTGCGTTGACGGCGATTGCTAAACCAAACAAGAAGGAGATTGACATGACCATCACTTCTCTGAAACCTTCATTCACAGGTGGAAGAAACTCACCAAAGTTCTGTTTGAGGAATGGAACAACGAGGGTCACGCCAGCGAAGAACCAGAGAATTGCCCAGACTTCTGGAGTGAACAAGGACAATCTGAAGAATTGCAAGGTGTTCAAGTGGAATGACATAAAGGACAGGGAATGGTTGGTGATTGCGTTGTCAGAAAAAGACGCTAAAGACTGGGCGTTGAACAAGATATAGAAGAGGGCGCGACGTTTCAAGGGACTTGCCAGAACCGCTCTGTCATTGTTGATGATGAAGTCTGGTTCAAAGACATCACAGAAGATGGAAAGTTCAGAAGCCGCAAGCAAGGCAACCCAGACAACGCGAGTTCAGAAGAACGGGAATGGTTCAACCTTCTCATTGAATGCGTCTGACCTTCTTGACTATGCGAAACTTGCGTTGAAGGGTGGTGATTCAGCAATCAATCAGGCGTTGATGAAAGCAGCCAACAAGATAGCATCCGTGATATCAAAAAAGTGTGAAAAGTTGTTATTGTTTGAGAAATTGGATTCACCATTCCCAGAGGTCAAGAAGAAATGATGGTTCAATGCGTGTAAATATGAGGTTGAAATGATTGAGCAGAAGATAGAGAAGAAGGTACTTGCCCATCTTGGATGCAAGTTGAAGGAAGCTGGAATTGAGAAAGTCCAGCTCGTGGGTCAGCTTGACGTGGTGGAAGGGGTGAAGGGAATTGAGGCTTCTGACAGTGACGTGATAATCATTGCAAAGGCTTCTCCCCGCTCCTATTCCACGCCCACGATTCCGACAAGCCAGATAAATGTGGACGTGACCGCGCTTGTGCGCGCTGACATTGACTACAACGGCATGAACTACCTTGCGGTGTCTGACCAGTTGATGGATGTGTTTCAGCATTGGCAGAGGTGCTATTGCGACACGCATGACGAGTTCACCGTGCCAAACGAATTTGACTGCACTGGGTTCCAGCTTGGCGGCGGAACCTTCACGCTGGATGCCACTGGAAAGACTTGGCAGTACCAGCACACAATCACAATCTATGGAGTGGTTCAAGAAACTGCTTACTGAACAACAACAACGAATAAGAGGTATTACAAATGAGCTGGCAAGCAAAGACAGACTTCTTTGGACTGGTGACCGCCTAGAATGGTCTTGAGGTCACGGAGTCCAACGAGAACAAGACCGCATCCACTGCGGAAGGACACAACGAAAAAGGTGATGTGGTTGCCTTTGAGGTGTTTGGTGAAACAATGTCCCCGTCCAACACTTACGTTCTGGGCAAGGACTTGACCCTTTCCTCACTTCCAAAGTGTGGTGCGCCAATAGCTGGAACTGGTGATTATTCTGCAAAGAAATTCACACTTGGTTCTATCACCATCAGCACTTCAGCAGGTGCACCGCCTTCAATTCAGGCAAGTGGTGAGGAAATCCCTGCTGCAACAACTCACAGCGACTGCACATACACTTTCCCATCCACTACATTGAAACTCTGCCACCACGCGCAGATTCTTTGGGATGCGTTCACATTGGGTGGAACCGGATGCTATCTCCAGCAAGCGAACTACACGGCTGGCGGAACGATTTCAAGGGCGACAAAGGACGGCGAGACCGTTTCCTTTGACGTGGTTGACGGAAAGCTGGAAGTCCAAATCACCATTCAGCAAACTGGGGCAACTGCTCCATCACTTACAGCTGGAACCAACTGGACAATTACAGCTCCTTTGACTTGCTCAAACCCTGATGCAGATTATCCTTCTTGGACTGCAACGCTCAGCCGCTACCTTGAACATGACGCGCCAGCGCAGAGCGGAAACTAAGTTGGGAGGTGACTCCCAATGTGTAGTGAGCTTGCCATAGAGGATATTCAAGCACTTCTGGATGAGGGATGTATCGTTCATCCAGAAGATGTCATTCGCCTAAACGCGCTTGGACTTCGTTTGCAGAAAAGACCTGATTTCCGTTTCTCCAACCTTCCAAGGGTTGCGATGTGTGGCGAAGTCAGGTTTTCTCAGCCAACGATTGAGCAGGACATATTCCTTGACAACATACTTCAGTTGTTCAGTAATGACGAAGGAACTGTGATTGCGCTAGAGGCGTATGTCCTAGCGCATCCAGAGAAGGATTGGTCAAAGACTAAACTGTTTCCAAGGCTGTTCGCGTTGAAGTGCGCAAGATGGATAAAGAAGCATCTTGGGAAGTAGATTGCTGGCAAGGTTCGCGCTGCGTTGGATTTCGTGAAGTATGGCATGAATCCAATGGACGGGGAGTTCCCCGTATATGTCAAGGATGATGAGTTTGACAAGTGGTACAACGAAACTGGAGCGAAGTCACAGGCGTTGAGGCAGTACACTGAAGCCTGTGCGTGTGGAATTGCGCCATACGCTGTGTTGAAAGCAACTTCACCACAACTTGCAGCGATGATTGAACGCGCGTGGTATCTGAGAGAGAAGGACATTTCATCAGATGAGAAAAAGGCATCAGCGGAATACTTCGCAACCCTTCACCACATACAAGAGAAGGTCAGAGCAGAACGAGACGAGAAGAAGAAATCCAACGAGGTAATTGAAAATGGCTGACCAGAGAATTAACATAAACATTGGTTCTTCGTACAATGGGGCTGGAATGACGAAAGCCCTTGGTGCTGTCAACACGATGGGCAACCAAGCGAAGAAAGCCGCTGGCGCAGTTGGTCAGTTAGCTGGCGCGTTTGAGGGGCTTGGTGGTACTGCTTCCAAGTCAATCAGTGCCGTGGCTGGTGGATTGAGCGCACTTGCGACTGGCGGCATATTTGGCGCAATCATCTTCGCGGTGACTGCATTGGTAAGCTGGTTCTCCAAACTGGGCGAACAGGAGAAGCCCATTGATAAGATGAAGAAGTCATTGGAGGGAATCAACGAATCCACTGAGAAGATTGTGCGAACTTCCAATGACGCAATCTCAAAGATTGACAAGACAACTGCGGCAGTTGACAGACTTACGGCGGCACAGTTGAGGCTTGCCAACGCTGAAGCGAAAGCCCAGAAGAACGCCCTTGATGAGCAGGTTGAAGGTCTTGAGTCTGATGGTACTGATGAAGGAAACGCAAGGAACATAATGATAAGGGCTGGGGCTGAGAAAGCGAAGGTTCAGATTGACGCATAGACAGCATAGAAAGCCGCTGACGCAATAGTGGAAGGAATTGAAAGGAAGATTTCTGCTCAATAGGAGAAGATTGGAACTTTGGGTAGGACAATTCATGGTTACTATGACGAGAAAGCGGGGGTTGGAGTTGATGGTCTGGACGAACAGAAACGACTTTTAGAGCGCGAAGTTACGAACGCAAAAGCTCTGTTGTATGCGCGCGGCGAGCGCGGCGCGGGCAAGGACGAAATCAAAGAGGCGCAAGACCAGCTAAAGCAGGCAGTGAAAGCCCTCAATGACTTCATCACCAAGACCTACAACCCAACTGTAAGACAGTTGAATGACGCGCAACAGGAACTCAAGGTTCAGGAAGCCAATCTGACGGCAGCAGAAGCCGAACGCAAGAATGTTGTTGCTGACAACAACAAGAAACTGAAACAAGCTGAGAGAGCCTACATTGGCGCGACTATGGAAGCCGCAGACGCAAGGTCAGCAAGCGCAAGAGAGGAGGAACAGCAGTATTATGAGCAGATGGCTATGTCCATGAACATTCAAGCCCTTGCAGAGCGTCAGGATGAACTTGCTAACGCAACAAAGGAACTTGAAATGGCTGAATGGAGATACGCGCAGAGGTTGAAGGAGGCAAGGGCTGCTACTGCTGGATGGAGAGAAGGTGGTGGATGGGGAGAAGGAAACGCACCCATTGGAGTTGGTCAAGTAATTGGAAATGGTATCAATGGCAAGAACCGCTATGACACAAGAAACAACCAATCCAAGAATGACGCTGGCTACAACGCGAGAATGGAACAGGGCTTTGAGAGGAACGCGCGTTCTCAGGGATATGGTCTTTCAGCGAAGGAGCAGAGAGAATACAACAACCTTGCCGACAAGATGGTGAATGGTGGCAAGAACGCCCTGTCAAACGCGGAGAAGAAAAGGTGGGAAGAACTAAAGGCGAAGAATCCAGAGGACATAGCTGCATAGAAGGAGAAGGAAGCTGCAAAGGCGAAGGACAAGGTTGATGACCTGAAGACTGAAGTCACAAGGTTGAAGGACGGTGTTGACAGCATAAAGAAATGGCTTGACCAACACGGAGGAGCGCACTAATGGCTGGGAACCTGAAAACATCCTATGACGCATCCAACTTTGTGCTGACGCAGGACTATTCGTACAAGTTCAATCAGCTTGACGTTGGAAAGCCTGTGATTGTCGCTGAGTACGACCCAGACACGCAACAGACCACAGTACAGACAAAGGCGTGGAAGCGCGCAATAATGGAGGAGACGGCTGGTTTCAAGTACATAGGCATGGACTACGCGACAGCCAAATCCTGCGCCAACTACTTGAGAAGCCTACTGACCATTTCAATCTATGAATGGCAGTTTGGATGGTACATTGACAACAACATTTTCCAGTATGGCTGGTACAAGAGTTATTCAACGCCAACTTTGGATTCTGAGGTGCGCATTGAGCAGAGAAGCGGGTGTATGTACGATGTTGTTGTTGACGCTAAGTGCATTTCAACGAACTATTCAACATCAGCGAACGCCACTTCCACTAGTTCAAGCCCACTCTATACAGCAGTTTCAAGCATTCCTGGATGGTCTTCAACCATAACACTCAATGGTCAGCACTTTGACGCAGCGAGTGCAAGCAACATTTCGCTTGTTGTCGCTCCAACCTAGAAAGTGACCTTTGAGTTGGTTGGTCAGAGCATCTTGACAACAGACCCATAGGCGCAATCTGGATTGAGCATTGACAACTGGTACAGGGCTACAACAGACCAATACGCATAGGTCAAGTATGAGGGAATGACAAAGGCGGCTTGCCGTTCCTTGTTCAGTTCTTTGAATGGAACTACGGGATGGTGGCTATCATATCACCCTTGGGTATATGACGCGACATACAACAGTTCAACGAGCAAATGGGAACTTGGATGGACATAGGACACAAACACTGACATCTATCAGTGCCTAAACGAGTTCAGGGCTACTGAATAGGCTGGTGGATTGTTTACAGCTGAGGTTTCGCTTCACGCGCAGAGAATTGGAATGACGAAGAACCCAACGAACTACACGCCACCAGCATATCCAGCATTGTGGTCAAGCAAGATACCAGGTCTTAACAAATTTCTATAATGGAGGATTGAACAATGGCGAACAAACCAGCGCAACTATGCCAACTTCAGAAGGGAATAATGGTTGATTCCCAATAGGGTTTCTGCGACACCTTCAACTGGGCAGTCAACGCAATAGCAAACTTGAAAGGTGGTTAGAACTGCGAAGTGAATTGGACTGTGGATGACCAGCCCACGATTGACTGCACCGCTGAAGAAGGTGATGGAGGAAGTGGTGGGACACCAGACGTTTCAGCAGTGTATGATGTGGTTGCTGCAACATCAGGAAGCCAGAGTGGTATAAATGTGGAGTATGTGGATGCTAGGGCTACTACTTTCATTCCATTCACGGGAGGTGGTGGGGCAGTGACTTTCTATGGCACTGACAACACATAGACGAGCGCATCTACATGGTTCAGGCTGTCCAAGGCGAACAACTCAAACATCGTGATAACCGCCAATGGAAACACACTGACGATTGGCGCATACTACACTTGAGGTAAAAGAAATGTCGCGCGCAGTACCATCGTCCATGAATGAGTATCTTCTCACAACCACCAATCCAGATAACTTGGTTGTGAATGGTGGCATCATGCCCTTGCGCAACGGAAGCCCTGACTCAATAGACTGGAAATACTGTCTGAGAGGGGAAGACCATATATTCCTTGGCGAGGCGTTGAATGTGAGAGGTTGGGGCATGAATAGACCACCACACAAGCAAATCTCATCAACCTACATTTGGGAGATACAAGACAGGATGAGTTCAATGTGGAGCAGTAATAGCTGGTCGCCTACAAGACCCGTCATTCCAGCTGGGGTCAGTGGGTCATACAGCAATTGGTGGGATTATTGTAAAAACTACTTCTCTTTGCCATCACAACAGAGCGCAGGGGAAACATACACTGTTCTTGACGCTGAACAAATAATGCGCCTGTTCAAGGACATGAAGCAGTTGAACTACACGATGGACACTGGAGGACGTGGCGGCGTAGTGCCATACGGCTATTCCCAGTCATGCACATATACAATACACGAAGAGGAAAACAGACCTTAGTATCAACCAGCCCCAGCAGATTATGACCAGACAACAACATCGTATTTGTGGTATGAGGATTAGCAGATAAATTGGAACCCAGGCGAGGGCTATCCTGCTGATGTAGAATGGCTGAGAACATATACGGTGAAGAACAACTCACTGACTTTTACTGAAAGAACTTCTTCGCAACCTAACCTAAAAAAGACCTGTGTGGAGATTTTACCATACGCAGAATTTGAGGTCACGAACAATGGTCAGACATACGATGGCAATGGTAATTATGGTGACAACATCCACATAACCAAATATGTGGTTGTTCCGTTGAAGTCCTCATGGACTGATATGTTGAACGAGACTATTCCATCAGTGAATACCTCTGAATTGGACACGGCAATCAACACCGCGTATTCTACTGCTGGTTTGACAAAGAGGGCTGTGGATATTCCCCTGACCCCAGTCACGCCCTCATACGAAGGTGCGAGAACATACAGAAGCGCGTCTTCATATTGCAGGATATGGTCTTTGTTCTACCTCATACACTTTAAGTATTGCACCCTTGAGGATGTGAATATTCCCTGATTGTTTCACCAAGGACAATGGGTAAATATGACTTGATGTTCAAGTGGTTGAACGTCAGCTTTACCAAGGTTGGACAAGTCCAGCCAAAAACGAGGTGAAAAAATGATATTCTATGGGTTATACAAGATAACCAACTTGCTAAATGGCAAGATGTACATTGGCAAGCATAAGACAACCAACCTTGACGATGGGTATATGGGTTCTGGTATTGTCCTGAAACATGCGTTCAAGAAATATGGAGTTGAAAACTTCCGCAAAGAATGGTTGATGTTCTGCGAAGATGAAGAAGAAATGAACTACATGGAAAGGGTGTATGTGGATTAGACTTGGTTGGATAGGTCTGACACTTACAATCTGAAACTTGGTGGTGAAGGTGGTTCTAAGCATGGACATACAGTGTCAGATAAGGTAAGAGAACGCATTGGCGCACTAAATAGGGGTGTTCCAGTGCCAGTGTATCGCAGGAAGATGATTTCCAATAAACTCAAAGGAAGGAAGAGAAGTCTTCATTCTCTGAAAATGAGCAAAAAGAAATGGTTTAATGATGGCAAAATAAGTGTCATGCGTGAAACTTGTCCTGATGGGTTTGTTGAAGGTAGGATTTGCTGGAAGAATATGACACGAAATAAGAAAACAATAACAGTAGTTTAAGAGGTAAAAATCATGATAGGAACAATAAATGTTCGTTGTAATGCTGCGAAGCCTAATTTCCCTTTGCAGCCAATGTTCGCATTCATGGGAAGTCCATCTTCCATTAGAGTGCTTGACGTACCAAAGAGCATAGGTACTTGGGAAATAACCAGTGTGAGGGTTGCTGTTCTTTATCCAAACAACCTTACGATTGAAAAGGTGGCAGTGAGGACTGGTTCAGTCTGGGTTGCCACGATTGAGGGCTGTGAAGTTGCTGGCAAGGTTGGGAATGGGCTTTCAATTCTCGCAGATGGAATTGACGAGGATGGAAGCGAAGTCTCTGGATATGTTCTTGGCAAGGGTGATGTGTTCATCCTTGAAAACGATTCAGATGTCAAGAAACTGCTTGAAAAGTACACAGTTAGATACCTTGACGAAGTTCCAGCGGTGGCTTCTGTCGGAGACCTCTTGAACATAAATGGTCAGGTCAGGTTGTTTGATGGTGAGAGGTGGCTTTACATCTCCAATGGTGGAGAGCCAACAGTTGTGTATGATTCTGAAATCAAGATAAAGAAGAATGGAGTTGAAGTTGGTTCGTTCACAACGAACGCCTCTGAAGCAACAACGATTGATATTCCTGTTCCTTCAACAACGAGCGAACTTGTGAATGACAGTGGGTTCATCACCTCAAGCGCAATTCCTTCAACAGTGAGTTCGTTTGAAAATGACGTTGGATATATCACAGCCTCAGCCATTCCACCTATTCCAAGTCAAACTTCTGACTTGGAGAATGATTCAGGCTACATTACAGCAAGTGCGATTCCACCAATACCATCCACAACGAGCGACTTGGTGAACAATAGTGGATTCATTACTGCGTCTGCGATTCCAAGTCAAGTCAGCGCGTTTGAGAACGATGTCGGCTACTTGACCGCTACCAGTTCTGCGGTCACGCAGAAGAGAGACAAGACAGACCTTTCGTATTCCTACATCTACAATCCAAGCGAGTATTGGAACATTCCAAGATGGGTTGTGGTTTACGATGGCTCAACCTTCAACCTTGACAAGTACAACTCCGAGAAACTTGAATGGACAGATGGAAGCGGCAATTGGAGCGTGAAGGTTGACTTTGCAGGTATGGAAGTAACACCATATTTCACGTTGTTCTATCAGACAACTGGGGTTTTGGCAATGACTCCAACAGAGGGGTCAGGAAGCACGACTTGGAACTTCACGCTATTGGGAGAGCCTGGCACTGTGGAAATGGACATGGACGGAACCCTGACCACAGTGGATGCAGTTTAGAAGGTTGTTGACGAGAGGATTGTGTCAAAGAGGGACTACGATGACATCACCTACTACGCAACGAGCGAAACCTATTCTGCATACACGCATGGAATCAGCACATTCACGATTGCTACAACTTGGAACAACATTGGAGAGCAAACCACGAACGCGCCAACTGTGTCAGCGAACACTACAACATGGGCTTTGGACAATGGGTTTGGGGTTCTCACATCTGATGGAAGCACGTTCTATTTCCAGCAAAGTGGAAGCGCAGTTGGTTCTTCCTTCACAATGGACGAGTTAAAGGCTGGAGCGGTGAGAAGGGTGTTTGACCTTGGAAGTTACGAAGGAATCAACGTGACTGCCAACGCGAACTTCTTCAAGACCACATTTGCGTTGAAGGACTATGTTGATGCTCAGATTGGTTCAATCAACACTGCACTTGACACTATAAATGGCGAGGTAATCTAAAATGGGAACAACAGCACAGAAACTTCAGGCAATCCAATCCTCAAAGGCTGCGATAAAGGCAGCAATTGAGGCGAAGGGCGTTTCAGATGTGGGCGATGTCCTTTCAACATACGCGACAAAGATTGCTGACATTCCAACTGGAGGTGGAAGCAAGTATGGATTGAGCATGGACAACATCATTGGTGACGTGAACGCTCAAGGCGCACTTCAACCTCCAACTACTGGGGCATTGAGTTCAACTGCGATTGTGAGCATACCTGGTCATGGTCTGCAATACAAGTTCTACAATAATACTGGAATTTCAAGTGTGAGTTTGCCAAACCTGACAACCATTGGACAATATGGAATGTAGTATGCGTTCTATCAAGATACGTCACTCACGAGCATTGACTTGTCAAGTTTGACAACCATTGGACAATATGGAATGTAGTATGCGTTCTATCAAGATACTGCACTCACAAGCGTTGACTTGTCAAGTTTGACAACCATTGGAAATAATGGAATGTATATGACGTTTTGGGGATGCGCTGCTCTTGACGGAGACATTGACTTGTCCAAAATCACAACCATCAATAACGCAAACTCACTGTCATATACTTTCCGTGGATGCACTTCAATTGACAATGTTGACTTGTCTGGACTTACTTCCATAACTGGGGCAGCTGGAATGTAGTATGCGTTCTATGGCTGCACCTCGTTGAAGAACGTTTACTTGAACAAGTTGTCAACTGCAAGTGGTTCTGGTTGTCTGGGCTATGCGTTCTATGGCTGCACCTCCCTTTAGACTGTCAACTTCTCTGAGGCGACTTCTGTTCCTGCGTTGTCAAGCACTGACGCATTTGGAAACACCAACAACACGTACAAGATTATTGTTCCAAACGCACTCTACAACCAATGGATAGCGGCAACAAACTGGTCAAACTCAAGCATTGTCACGCATATTGAAAAGGCAATCAAGGGACTTGTGTTCACTGCTGAATCTGCGAACTCCACGATAAGCCTTGACGCTGTTGGAACGCCAACGAGCATTGACATTGAATATTCCATAGACAATGGTGCTACATTCTCCCCATACACAGTTGGAACAACAGTCACCTTGAGCAATGTCAATGATGTTGTAATATTCAGAGCTGGTTCAACTGGTCAAACAGCATTGGCAGACGATTCCAGCAACTACCACAAGTTCGTGATGAGTGGTTCAATCACGCTGGAAGATGATGTTTCCTATCTGTTGAACAAGAATGCAGTCCCATCAACCACGGCTCTTGCTGACTATGCTTTCTATGGTCTGTTCAATGGTTGTGCATCTCTCCAGAACGCGCCAGAACTTCCTTGGACAACAATGGGCGAGGGTTGCTATGGTCACATGTTTGAGGGTTGTACTGCGCTAACAGACGCACCAGACCTTCCTTCAACATCTCTTGACGATTACTGCTATGAGGGAATGTTCAATGGCTGCACTTCAATCACTACAGCACCAAAACTTCCAGCAACCACATTGGCGACTGGATGCTACAACGAAATGTTCTATGGATGCTCTGCGTTGGACACCATTTCACTTTACTACACAGGAAACTTCTCCACAACCTACTTCAACGATTGGGTTGATGGAGTTGCTTCTTCTGGAACGATAGCCTATGATGGAACAGACACCACAACTGGAACAAGCGCAATCCCAACAGGATGGACTGTGGTTGAAATCCCAAGACCAGAATTGTGCTTCACCGCAAGGGAGGCAAACTCCACTGTGAAGATGATGAAGTCTGGTTCAGCACCAACAGTGAATCTTGAATATTCAACTGACAAGTCTACTTGGAATTCGTTTGTTGTTGGAACAACAACAGTGACGCTTGCGAACATTGGTGACAGAATGTGGTTGAGGGCTGTTTCAACCAACACAACCATGTCAGGCAGCTACAACACCAACTACAACTACTTCGTGATGACTGGTCAGATAGAGGCAAGTGGAAACATCAACTCCCTGTTGAACAAGAAACCAGACTTGGTGACAACATGCCCACAGAACGCCTATCCATGTCTTTTCCAAGACTGCACTTCATTGGTTGAGGCTTCAAGGCTTGTGCTTGCTTCTCCAACAGTTTCCAATAACAGCTACGGGCATGGAATGTTCCGCAGATGCTCCAACTTGGTTGGTGGTCCCGAAATAAGGGCAACAAACTTCACTGATGCAAGCTATCACGGTGAGTACATGTTCCAAGGATGCTCTTCGCTTGCGTCAGTGAAACTCTATCAAACTGGTGGTTCTTGGAATTCCAGCACCACTGCGAGTTGGATGGATGGCGTTCCAGCAACTGGCACGTTCTACTACAATGGAACATACACTGGGCGCGGCGTGAACTATATCCCAACTGGATGGACAATCACGCCATTCTCAACATGAGAGGTGAAACAAAATGATAGTATAGGAAAACATAGGAAACGATTTGGTCAAGACATACTCTGACCAAGGCATGATGATTCAAGGTGGATTCCCAGAAGGGTTGTATGCTGAAGCCATTGACCCAATCTCTGCTGGAAGGACATACATTGAAACAGACATTCCCATTCCACCAGAGGAACAACCAGAAGCCTAAGTAAATATTCTCTGAGGTGATTCACCATGAACGAGGACAAAGTGACAGACATGTTCATCAAGCTGATGGACGAGATTCATCAGAACACTTCTGCACTGAAGGACATGATAGCGAACCACGAAGCACGAATCAGCGTCCTTGAGAAGTCAGATGACAAGAAGGAAGATGGTTGGAAAAACCAGCTTCTACTATTGCTGGCTAAAGCATCACTGATTGGACTTGTGACTGTTGGTTCATTGACTGGCGCAACCAAACTCATACAAGCTGTTCTAAATGTGAACGTGCCAGCACAAACGGAGGTACAGAAATGAATTGTCTGTTGAAGAAGTTTTTGTTGAAGAACCTGAACAAGTTCCTTGACAACTACAAGGACGACGTTGAAACTTCAAGGAAGAACGTGAAGGTCTGGCTGAAAAGGGCGGAGACCATAACGAAGTTCCTGAACATGCTTTCGTCCCAGTTGGAGGATGGGAACATCAGCGAAGACGAGTTGAAAGCAACCATTGAAGGTCTGAAGAACATAGTCCAAGATTGGTGAGTTTCACTGCGTCCGACAAGTAATTACATCTGGTTCACCATGCGATTTTGTTTGGGGTTTTATTGCCATTGTTTTTTGACCCCTGTTTGTTTCTCGCATGGTGAACCTTTTTTGCTGCCTTGACCAGCAATCTGATTTCAGATATACTTTCCCTACATCCACGAGAAAGGAAAGACGATGAAGAAGATTGCTGTTTCAATCCATGTCTCAGTATACGGGAAATGGACGGAAACCTACATGCGCCTGAAGGGGAAGATGCAAACTTCCCATCCAGAGGACGTGCGTTCAAAGGTCATTGAGGACTTTCAGGACATGGGCTGGAAGGGAATTGAGATTGGAGAACCAACTGAGGCACACACTGAACTTCCAGAAAAGGGGATGAAGTTCTGGAACGTGAAGCTCTCGTTGAAGGGAAAGACGAGAACCTACAGGGGTGATGTGAACGTGTTTGCAAGGACTGCAAGTTCCGCTAAGAAGAAAGCAACGAGGAACTTTGGAAAGAACGGCTCAGACCCGTTTGAGAACATGAGCGTGGTTGTTCAGACCGAAGATGGTGCTTTGATTGAGGAATGAGAACCTTTCATGTTCTCAGTGGTACATAAAAGTCCCCCAAATTGTAGTCCATTTGTATACCTTCACGACGATAATTGTGATAAATCTCCGTCAAAATGCGCGTAATTTCCGATATATCATGTATAAGAGAGAAGTGGGAGTTTGTATCTTTATAGAAAAACCCCAATGTTTTCAAGGGGTGGTGTATAAAAGTCCTACAATTTGCGCTTGCCTTTGCCCACGGATTAAGATAAACTCTGTCCCATCTTCAACAACTCAATAGGAGAAATCAAGATGGGCAAACATGGCGAAGGAACGTTGTACAAGAAGCGCGGCAGAGGTTGCTGGCGCGTCAAGTGGATGTTTGAGGGCAAGCTGCACGATGAATCCACAGGCACGGAAGACCTTGACAAGGCAAGGAAAATCGCAAGGCAGAAGACCGCTTGCACTTCCGCCCTTGGTGACGTGAAAGCGTTGTCCGCTAGACTTGAAAAGGCGAAAGACGAGCAGACGTTTCTTGAGGCAAAGACCAATCCATCACTGAACCTTTTCAGAATGGTGGTGGCGTTCCGCTCTTGCGATGTCATAAGGAGAAGGAAGAACTCTGAAGCGACTTTGAGAAGCTGGAACAACTATGGAAACCTTCTCATAAACCGCTTTGGTGGAAATACTGAAATGCGCCAGTTGAAGCGCGAACAAGTTGAAGAGTTCATGCGCGACTATGAAACCAAAGTCAGCGCGGCGAGGTTCAATGGCGCATTGCAGTTCTTCAAGCGCGTCTGGGACACATTGAAGAAGTACGATTCGCCACAGGAATTGAAAGCGCGTCTCACTTCAGAGTCCCCTTGGGATTACATCTTGCCAATGAAGACTGGTGAAGTGGTTGGAAAGAAGCCATTCACGCCAGAACAACTCACTAAAATCTGGCGCGTGTTGGAAGAGATTGGAAACCCAGACCTCACACTTCTCTTTGACCTTGCCAGAAACACAGGCGCAAGGCTTCACGATTTGGTTTCATGGAAGTGGGACGAACACCTGAAGTTCTCAATGGAAGATGGCAAGCCACAGGCAACCTTGGAATGGAAACCAATCAAGACCGCAAATTCCACTGGAAAAATTATGGTCATTCCAATCCTTGACCAGCGCGTTGTGATGGAACTGTGGAGAAGAAGCAAGAAGCGGAAAGCTGGTGAAGAATACATCCTTCCTTCAATGCTTGCCATGTACCAGAATAACAAGGCTTGCGCACTTACCAAACTGACCCAGAGCGTTTTCAAGAGGGCTGGGATTGAAACGAAACAGAAGGTTGAAGGAAACGCAAGGATGAACTGCGTATATGGGATGCACAGTTTCAGACACACCTTGGTTTCAGAGTTGTTCAACTCTGGTGTGGACATTTCAACGATTGCTCACTGTTATACTGGGCATGGGTCAAACTACATGACGGAACTTTACAGTCACGCCAACATGGACAAGAAGCGCGTTGATTTGTCGCACCTTTCACACATTGAGACAAGCCAGAAACAACCAACTAAGGTAGAAACATTCCTTTCAATGTTGGGTGAAGGTGACAAGGCTGAATATGATTACATTCAGCTAATGGACACAACACCACACATCAAGCATGAACTAGTCTCGCTCCTGAAGTTCAAGAACAAGAACGAACTTGAAACAATCAGGAGTTGGATTGACAGGCGTTTGGGGATGATGAAATAGTTGGGTCTGAGTTTTTAGCATACCTTCTCTTAGCCGCTTCAGACAATTTCCTTCTCCATTCTTCTGAGAACACACGACCCTTCAACGATTCAGACATCTTCCGTCTCATTTCCTCTGGTAGATGCTTACCACGGAACGGATGATGTCTGTTCTTTTTTGTCTCTGATATTCTTCGCTTGGTTTCCTCCGTGTGCGTTCTTCCACGCCCTTGCTTAGATAGGATTCCAAGTGTCTTTTCGCTCATGTTTCTTCCGTGCAGACTTCTATGGTCATGCTCCGTCATAAAAACCAATTCGCTTGCTGGTCTTCCATAATATAGACCCCTATCTTTCAGTTCCTACATTGAATTGATTTCACCGCTTTCAGTAATCTCCAACCTATGATGACAATGCCAGACTTGTTCCTTGTCTGAAACAGCCTTGTCGTAGTTCTAAATGAGTGAGATTGACTCACAACAGAATCTCTTTGCTTTCTTTTCGTTTATCATTAGTATTTCCTCCATAAACAATTATACTTACTCCTGTGTATAGATGTTGCTTCAGAGATTGGCTAAATTCGCGCCTACAATCGCTCTGAAACTCATAGGGTAAAATGGACAAGGAAACCGCTCCGCGTGATTGTGGGGCGGTTTTCGCTTGTTCTGGAATGTGGTGTGAAGATTGCTGAGGGAATGCGCGAAATCTGATATACTATCCTGACCAACCACAAGAAGGAAAACCCCTATGAACAAGAAACTGACGAAGAAGCCAACTGGAAAGAAATTCGCTGTGATTTACCAAGAACATGGTGAGGACTGTCTTGGTGGTCACAGGGATGAATGGAAGAAATTGGATGGGGTTTATGACACGCGAGAAGAAGCCATTGCCGCACTGAAGAAGGACATGGACGCATACAAGAACCAATGGCCTGAAGATGTTGACAACTTTGTAGTAGAAGGTTGGCGCGTCATAGTCTCTGAGGATTTCATAGACGCAAGCTGTGAATGGGATGTAGTAGAAATTTCCAGAGGCTAATTCGCCACACAATCCAGAGACAAAAAAGAGGACGGCCACCCAGCCGTCCTTTTTGGTAAAACAACAATGTCAAGATACATACATTTACTTCATTTCATCCAAAATCCATGATTGTTGGTTGAACTTCATTTTCAATCTTGAATTTAATGGTTTATTAGTTATAATACGAAGGAAATACCGTCATTTTATCAATTATGATGGACGTGAATTTTTTTTTCAGAAAAATGTTCAAATCCTCTTTATTGCGGGACAGCGGAGTGGTATAATGTACTTGTCAGGAGCAGCAAAGGCAATCTCCCACGTTGGGAGAACCGGAAGCAGCTCTTGCAAAAAAGGTAAAAGACATGAAGATTGATGAAACGATGATTGGCATGGAAAAGCATGTCAGCGGGAAGGTTCTGCCAAAGTACCGCGCCCTCGTGAAGGTGGCTGTTGGGACTGGACGCAATATCAACCCAAATCTCGTGAACAACGAAATGCTGCGTGTTCAAAGCAAGTACAAACACCTGTTCGCCACTTCCAATGACTGCATGAAGGTTGTTGCAGACCTCTTCAAGAAGTACGGGATTGCATAATCTGAAAGGGCTGTGAAACATGAAAGGGTTAGCCAAACTGAAGAAGTTCGCAAGTGACTTGAAAGGCAAGACCATCACTGACCTGATTGAAGCATTGTATTTCATTGAAGTTGAAGATGAACGCAAGTTGGAAGTGTTGGTGAGAGTGCCGAAATATCGCAAAGAAGGAACTATTTGGATTGTTGAAACAGGTGACGTAAGTGGATGGGAAATTGAAGAACGCACAAGAGACAACGCCGTTGATTTCCTGATGATGAAGGATATGGAAAACAAATATGAGATAGACGAAATGACGGTTGAATACTCCAATGAATCAAAATCCCTGAGAGTTCATGTAATCTTGGTTGACCGTTACGTTGAAAGACCTGAAAACCATGTATAATTGACAGCGTAATAGGTGTGTTGTAAAAGAAGAAGCTCCCCAATCTTGGCTGGGGAGTTCTCTTTTTTATCAAAGGTTCATTTGTTTGATTAATGACAAGGCAAATTCTGAAGGTAATGCCCTGAAATGCTCATTCAAAAGTATATCCCAGCAATCTCTTCTCGGAATGTGTCCTATGAAGTGGGCTATACTATGAATGTAGCCAGGAAGGAATATCAATTTCTCGGGTGGCAAGTGTGCGTATTCTCCACGAACTTTCAACTCTTTTCTTGTCAACCCCCTATCAAGTTCGTCTCTGTGATGTAATTCCCAGAGAAATTCTTTGTCATTGAATGCTTCCGAATAATTCTCAACTCCCTTGATGTTCGTACAAACCCCTGTTGTTCCTCTACGTGTAAGATAACTCTTTCCAATCATAGTTCCACCCCCAGATTCAACTTGCGCTGATAGCCTTTGAGATTAAGCAGCGAAGATTCTGGCAGTTTCCTTGGTTTCTTCGTCGTGTCAATTCCATCCTTCAACTAGTGAAGCGGACAATCATCGTCACACCTCAATGGACAATTCTTGCAGTGTCTTTTGATGTGGTTCAGTACCTATGTTTTCGTCATTGCATTTCCTCTCTGTTGTGGTCTGAAGAAATCCTTCAGATACTTCAATTATACGAAAATCATGCAGAGAAAATCTATCTGAATTGGGTCAATTTCAGTAGGTTTTTCATTGTCCAAACCTGCCCCTTTGACGAGTTGCAATTTTCCGAAAAGAACGTTATTTGAACACCGCGCGGCGTTCTGTAGTTCTATCATTGTTCAAGGAATTTCGGCTAAGAATTGATGTGGGCTGTTCCGCGAGTTGTCTAATTTTGGGTGTTTGTTTTTTGAGTATAATTGGTAAATGATACATGTTGGAAGATGGTGTGGTTACTGCTTCCAATCTCATATTCGAGGGTGAAAACCATCAGGCGAGTAGCCCCTCCTCTTTAACCACAGAGGGAATGTGAGAACAAACTAACCAAGGAGAAAAACGAATATGTATTATGAAATATCCAATGTGGTATTCAACCACAAGCTGACGAAATGGGAGATTGAACACGCAAACCCATTTTCCAAAACCACTGGGCGGGGAAAAAACAAGCGCAATCAGGATTTCTACCTGACCAAGGACTATCCTAGAAATCTGTTCATTGTCTATTCCAATGGCTTCTGCATAAAGCCTCACGCATTCCGTGAAGATGGTGATATGTTCCTGAACTGCATTGTCCTAGACTTTGACAACCTTACTGAAATCCAGTGCGAGTTCGTGAAGGCTGTTGTCAATGGGAAGTATGAGTTCAAGAAAATGTATGGTGACTATTCATCTGGAATGAAGACTGAAATGTTCAAGAACGATGGAATTGAAGGATGGAAACCAGCCAAGTGGAAGTACAAGGTTTTCTATCCAGTGGAGAACTGCCTTTCCACCTATGAGGACGTGAACGAGAAGTTCATTGAGGCGGTTGCGTTCTTCAATCCAACTAGGGCAATGGAAGAAGTCCGCGAAGTATGGGCGAAGTGGAGAAAGGCGAACAACAGAAAGAACGCTGAAGATGGCGTATACAATCCAATCTTCAATGGATGGATTCTGCCTGATGTTCAGATGGCGAACAACACGCGCAACCAAATCACATATTCAGTGAATCCATCCCAGCTAGAGAAGGTGAAGCAGTTTGACGACACTTGGCTTTATAGACATCTTCCCGTCTCTGGGGCTGGAAAATACCCTTCAACCTCAAAATGGGACTATGAAGGTCTGGACTGGAAGATTGAGGAATCCACTCCTGACATTGAAAAGAAGAAGCCCATTGAGAATGCTGTTGAAGAGTGCGAGAGAATCATTCTGGCGAACATCCATTTCCCCTATGACAGGTTCAACCTTCCAATCTCAAAAGCTGGATTCTCAAGGCTTTTGCACAAGAATCACTTCACTGACCTTGTTGTTGGTTCAACTGGACTGACACTTCTGCTTGCAAAGGTTTTCAAGAAGCATTCTGAGGGAACTGACCTGACACTGAAGATGGATGAAATGAAGAAGGACGCAAACCTTGCTGGAAAGTGCTTTGCAAGGATTCTAGCTGAAATCAGAAAGCAGGGTCTGACAACATCAATGAAAGAGGAGGCGTTGCAGGACATAATACGCGCATTCAAGGAAATCCACGGACAAAATGTGTTCAGCGTCCTCAGTAAGTTGGAAACATCCCTGATGGTGCATGAAATGGCGCGTTCGTTCATATCAGCGTGGATGAACTACCCAAGTTGGAGATACACCCAGAGACTGATGAAGACCAATGTCAATCCAAATGTCATTGCAGCCAGAAACAAATGGCGCGACACAAAGGACGAAAATGACAGGGATGACTTCTACAGGGAACTGAACAAAGACCTGAAGAAAAGATGGAACGAAGCCCAGAAGCCTGAATATGATAGCCCATACGATTTCCACAGGAGGGGATTCAAGGCTGAGGTATTCAAGATGATGATGGATGGCTGCATAAAGATTGAGAAGCCTGAAGAGTTCATTGAAAGGCTGAGGATGGACATTGTTCCAAGCACTGATGGAGAGTATTCAGATGAACTGTTGAAGAAATGGTATGTCCAGTACAAGACGATGTGGAACAAGGAGCATTCTGAAGACCCCATTGGGAGAAAAACCAAAAAGGGCAAATGGGCTGAACTTTTCAATGGCAAGTCACCTGATGAAGTCTCTGAAATCATAGACAAGCTGGAAATCTCAAAACAGATGAAATACAAGCTGAAGGAACAATATGGAAGGTAAACTTATATTTCTCTCTTCTTTATATTCATATCTGACCCCACCCCAACATCTACTATCCCCAATACAAGGAAGAAAAATAAGTTTACCTTAAAGCGAACACTGAACAATCAAAACGAGGAACAAACAATGAGATACGCAAAACAGACAGACATTGACTTCAGCAAAATGACAAGGCTTGAAGTCCCAGAACTTTGCCAGTAGAGGAAGAACGCGAAGATGCTACATTAGATAGCAATTGAACGCTGTGAGAAGCTGGCGAACAAATACTCTGAGAGAATAAGAGAAGCAATAATGAAGTTCAAGAATGGAGAACTGGACTATGTTTCAATACTCATTCTAAGGGATGAGGTGATTGAGCAGTTCAACAAGGACATTCAGAAAGATGCCCTGATTGAAGGTGTGTCTGACTTTGAGATAAAGCACATTTGGAACAACACTCTGAAGAGATTTCAGGCTTTGCTTTGAGAGTTGCTTTAGAATAGACACGAACTGAAAAAAGTTTTACTCAGAAACATTTTCATGCTCAGTTTTTGTTGTAGATTTAGTACATACTATACAGAAAAGGATGAGAAGGTTTCTCATTCAAATCAAAACAAACGAAACAAACGAGAAGTCAAGATGAAAAACAATGAACTGATGTAGAAGGTCAGGAAATCAATGAGTCAGACCTTCAAGACCACGAAAAGCCCGGACAACACAGTAAGCGGGATGATTGAACAGGTGCTTGAAGAAGTCAAGCCAATCGTCATGGAAGCAGATGCCGCTCAGGAACTCTATGAGCATACCCCGTCAATAAAGAACGGCGCATATATGCAGTAGATGGCAGAGAAAGCGAAATCTGCCCTTCAGGACGCTTCCAATCATCTTTGGGATATGTGGGAAGCTGAGTTCAAGGAGTTCGTCACAAGGGCGGAATTCGCGTCCATGGTTGAAAACGCCTATGATAACTCAATGAAACAGGACAAGGGAAGGTTCTGGTTCAAGTACGTTGGAAACGAGATTGGAGGGCAGAAACAATGATTAGTTCATACGCAAACGTGTATTGCTCAGAGGACGTGAGCAAAATCAAGAACTTCAAGGCCGCAGCAAGAGACAGCAAGAGGAAATGGGTGTGCTTCCACCGCAACCACATTTCAGGAGTTGGCTACATGACGAGAAAAGCACTAATCTCCGCAGGACTTTGGCTGAACAGACCAGCGCGAGAACTCATCTTCCTGAAAAGAGAGGACGCGGAGATGCTTGAACGTGAAGTTGAAATAACGAAGTCCAACGCATATTGGAACGGCGTTGTTGCGAAGTTCTGGACAGGAGTGAATCCAAACAGTCTACTCGTTTCGCTTGACGAGAAGACCTACAACGTCTATAAGCGCAGCATTCAGCGTCTCAGAATCCTACGCGCGTAGATGAACGCGAGATGCGAGAACCCCAACGCACAGGACTATCCTTGGTACGGGGCGAAGGGAATCAAGGTCTGCGAAGAGTGGAGGAACGATTCCGACAAGTTCGTTCTCTGGGCATTGAAGAACGGCTACCGCTACAACCCAGAACTCTCAAAGGGCGAACAACTCAGCATTGACCGCAAAGACCCATCCAAGGACTACTGCCCCGAAAACTGCCACTGGATTCCACACAGGGTGAATTGTAGCCGAACGAATGTCAGCCGCGCCACAATGTCAAAGGCGCAGACCAAGGTACACGAAAGGAAATGGAAATTCCAGAAGATGTTTCCATATGCGGTGATGTGGAACGGTCAGATTGATTGGTGCAAGGTCTTCAGAAACCACTTCAAAGGCAATTGGGAATCATTGAAGAAGTTCCTATATGAATAGGGCTACAACTCAGTCAGCGTTCACAGAATCCACAAGAAGATTGAAGGGAGGGATTGACCATGTAGAATTGGATTGACATCTTGAACATGGTTGCAACTCCAACAGAGGAACCAGTGTTATACACCATCCTTCTTGAGGAGTTTCCACAGAATCAGTCAACAAAATACGAACCAAGGTTCTTAGACGAACGAAGGTTCTTCAACAGAGAAGAGGCGTTCAACTTCCTGTCAGATTGCGAGTTGTTCAACTGGCAGGTCAAGGGATGGGACATAAACGACAATTGGAATGAGGTCACGCAGTTCCACATTCACTTGTGTAGGTTCAACTGCGACTGACAACGAAACAAACGAGGAAACCAAAATGACAATACTACTGACAATACTACTGACAATAACAGCTACCATCACTATCTTGTTTCTGATTGGACTTGCCTTGAAGCTGGCTGGTTATGAAGACAAGCAAGCGAAGGAACGGCGCGAGAAAATTGAAACGATTATGAAGAGGCTGGATGGTGAAGCCAGCGAGAACAACGACAATGGAGGGGATGAACAATGATATATCTTGACATAAACCTTGACCACCTCTGCACCAGTGACAACCATATTGGATGCATCTATCCCAATGTGAGGATTGGAATGGACTGTTCTGACAATGTGGATGTGTAGAAGCTGAGGGACTTCCAGTAGAAACTTCAGCGTTACATAGAGAGGGGGATTAATGACTGTCTGGTTCTTGAACAACCTACCCCCAATGAAGAAACCACTCCCCGCGAAATGGACTCCTACCTTACATAGAGGGAAAAGAAATGAACAAGGGACACTTCATAAATGAACAGGACATTCTTGAATAGTGGGGGGTATGGAAGAACTCCGCCGAGAAGGTAGAGGATAGGGTTATACCTGACAAGCTGATTGAACAGATGTACCTTGTTGCACAACACCTACTTGAACATCCAAGGTTCGTCCGATACAATCAGCACGACAAGGATGACATGAGACAGGAAGCCGTTGTGAAGTGCATTAAGAACTTGAAGAACTACAATCCTGAGAAGGGAAAGCTGTTCTCCTACTTCACCTATTGTTGTTGGACTGCCTATGTTGTCTATCTTGCCAAATACTACAAGGAGCTGAATAGAAAACGTGAGCAGATTCTTGACGCATTGAACAACATTGACGAGAAGCAGCTTGGAAGCATAAACTATCTGAAGGAACTTCTTGGTGACTTGCAGGAAACCGTTGAAGAATACAAGGAAAAGGAGGGCAAGGACGCATGAAAAAGTTGTCAAAAAATTTTTACGGCCCCCTCTTTTCAAAAAAATTGGTCAGGGGAAAAGAATCGGA
>Ga0265298_10001876_pt1 | contig 30533 bp, 52 predicted proteins | sample AusTroGonzalo_MG_3_FD_193486 | JGI IMG/M metagenome (GOLD analysis project Ga0265298, IMG submission 193486) | Bovine rumen microbial communities from tropical cattle in Woodstock, Queensland, Australia - Gonzalo_01 | ecosystem: Host-associated > Mammals > Digestive system > Stomach > Rumen ...
AAAAAAGAAAAATCATTTGTGAAATAAAAGGAGCTAAAAAATGAACAACAAAATAGTAATTGTAATTTTATTATTAATGGTATTATTCGAAGGTTTATGTATAAGCATGTCAATAGACATCATAAACGATAAAACAGCTTATATAAATGGTTTATTAAGTGACAGGGCAATATGTAATGGCAAATTAGACAGTATTATACAAGATTATGAAAAGTTAAGTGGTGAGATAGATGGATAAAGAAATAAATGAAGTACCAATAGAATTATATGCAACTAGAAATGGTGAATTTATAAAATATGTGAAATATGAAGACTATATTGATTTACAACAAAGAATATACAAAGCAGTTGAATATATAGAAATGGTACAAAAAACAGAAAATGATATTAATCCTTATGTTTTACACGCACCCACATTATTAAAAATTTTAAAAGGTGATGATACAAAAGGCGGTGAATAGTGAAAATGAATGAAGAAATAAAAGAAATATTAGAAGAATTGGAAGATTGCAAAATAACAAAACATCTAAATTATAACTTAGACAATAAAGATGCAAGAGTTATATTAAATTACATAACTAACCTACAAGAAGAAAATCAAAAATTAGTTAAGGTTATCGAAGAATTTGAAGAGTGGTTAGGAAGTGCAGATTGTATAGATTGGAAAATGGCTTTAAATAAACTAACCGAATTAAAAGGTGGTAGTGATGACTAAACTAAAAGTTCTTGAATTGTTCGGTGGTATTGGTGCTTGTAGTAAAGCGTTAGAGCGTTTAGGAATTGATTACGAAATAGCCGACTATGTAGAAATAGATAAATATGCAGTGAAAAGTTTTAATGCAATGCATAACACTAATTTTGAACCACAAGATATTTGTACATGGGATAAGGATATTGAAGTTGATTTAATTATGCATGGATCACCTTGCCAAGATTTTTCTGTTGCTGGCAAAGGTGCTGGAGGCGACAAAGATAGTGGTACTCGCTCAAGTTTAATGTATGAAACAATTAGAATCGTAGAAAAGTTAAAACCAAAATATGTCATATGGGAAAACGTTAAAAATCTATTAAGTAAGAAACATAGACATAATTTTGACGCTTATTTAGAAACAATGGAACAATTAGGATATAAAAATTATTATCAAGTTTTAAATGCAAAAGATTATGGAATACCACAAAATAGGGAAAGAGTGTTTACTATTAGTATTTTAGGGAATGATATCTATGAATTTCCAAAAGGAAATAAATGTAATAATTTTATTAAAGTAATAGGTAATTATATGCCAAGTAAACATGACGCTTCAAGAATAGTTGATGAAAGTGGTTTGGCACCAACTGTTAAAGAAAATCATGGGACAGTAACAGCAGTTTTACAAAGATTTGAATTCCCACCAAAACAAGAGCTTAAATTAAAACTTAAAGATATGTTAGAAGATGAAGTCGATGAAAAATATTATTTAACAGAAAGCAATATTAAAACAATTAATAGAAATTTTGGGAGCAAAGGCAAAATTTTAAATTTAGATGAATTTAGTTTAATAGAAAAAATGACTTATCCTAGTAGAATAAATCAAAAAATAAATGAAACAATATGTCCGACATTAGTGTCCGCAATGGGAACTGGTGGTGGTAATGTACCTGTTATAAATAAAAAAAACTATAGATTAAGAAAACTCACGCCGAAAGAATGTTGGAGACTTATGGGGTTTGATGATGAAGATTTTGAAAAAGCTGAGCAAGTAAACAGTAATACACAATTATACAAACAAGCAGGAAATAGTATAGTTGTTAATGTATTAGAAGTAATTTTCAAAGAATTGTTAAAGTAGAAAGTGAGGAATAAATATGAGTAAAAAATACGAAATAATTAAAAATGGAACAGATGATTACACATTAAAATACAAAGATAAAGAATTTAATTTTAAAACAGAACTTAAAATAATGGCTAAAATGCAAAACGCTAATAAAAAAGCCCGTACTAAAATGGTAATGGACTTAACTAAACAAGGTATATCAATGAAAGATTTAACTATTGAAAAAAAAGAAAATGGAAAAACATATTTAGACAACTCAAATAAAGTAGAAATTGAAAAAGCATATATTGACGATGAAACAACAAATGTTTTTAGTGAAATATGCGAAGAAAAATTTGGTATGGACTTAACTACATTAGTTTTAGACATAGATTTAAAAGAAGACGAAATGGAACAATTTGCAACAGAACTTATACAAGCGTTAACTGGTAAAACACCCAGTTAATGAGTACGAAAGCAAAGGTACTTACAAAAGCCAGCAGACGCTAATTAGCTTTGCTTATCCGGAAGATTTAAAGCAAATGTATGCCTTTTATTGTGCTAGATATGAAAATATAGATTTTGAAAGTTTTATGGATCTAGGCTACGAACAGTTTTCAATGAAATTAGCAAGCATACCAGAAAGCGAGCCTTTACATACAATTATAAAATCAAGAACAATAAATTTAGGCAAAATAAAAGATAAAGAAGAAAGAAAATATTGGCGTGAACTCAAACGAATAAACGCTATACCAGATATATATAAGTCTAATGAAGAATTAGACGAACAGTTAAAACAAAACTTAAAAAATAATAATTTTGGAGGAATAGAATGAAAATAGAAAACATTGAAGAATATATGGAAAATGTAACTGTATTTGATAAAAATTTAGCAGAATACTTTGATAAAGAAAAAGGTGTTAAATATGTTATACCTACACCACATTTAATTACTAGAGTTGATTATTTAGAACTAACTGATAGCGAATATACAAAAGCTAAATTTGAACAAAAAGTAGATAATTTAGAATATAAAACAAAAATGGTAGATAGGCCTAAACCAAAATATGAAGTAACAAAAAAAGAAGAAGATAGATATACAATTATTAATAGCAAAGTTAAAGTGCATGAAATATGGAACGTATCAAACGGACTAGGCATTAAACAGTCTTTTGATAATAAAGAAGACGCACTAAAACTAAATGAAAAAATTAACGAGCCAATAATAAAATTGTTTAAATAGTATGACCTTTTACAAAAAGCAGTTATATAATGACCGTGGGAGAACATGGGAACAGGGAGTACTATTAAGCTGTTTGGTGGGTTGGCAAGGTACTCAAAATGATTGGTTTTTTCCAATCTTCACCCCTTTTTTACTCTTTTTTGTAGCTACCTTAACGGTAGCTAGCTGATAGTAAATGACGTTGGAAGCGTTGTTTAACACGTTTACTATTGGCTAGGTGTTGTTAAAGTACCGTTCAATAATCTTTTCATAGTATATGCCACCTTTATAGGTGGTGTAATGATAATAAAACTTGTTATCGTTACAATGCTTATGATGGAGGTGTATATTATGAATGATACAGCAATTATTATAACTTGTATTATATGCGTTACTTTAATCATGTTATCGTGGATAGGACAACGCAAATGAGAAACGTTTTCTATTTTAAAGATATAAACGCTATTGGCGGTTGTGAAAGCTTTTTTTATTATTTATCATGTTTATACAAAAACATGGTAGTTTATTATAAAACTGCTAACATACAGCAAATAGAAAGACTTTCAAAAAATATAGAATGTCATAAATATAAAGGCGAGAAAATCAAATGTGATAGATTTTTTTGTTGTTATAGTCCCGATATTATAGACAATGTGGAAGCTAAAGAGTATATACATCTTATACATTGCGATTATAAAAATGTATGGTTTTCGCCAATAATAAATCCTAAATTTACGAAATATATAGGCGTTAGTAAACTTGTATGCGACAGCTTTAAAGAACTAACAGGAATAAAAGCAGAGTGTATATACAATCCTATATCTTTTGAAATACCGAACGTAGAGAAATACAACGATAATAAATTACATCTTATAAGCACGACACGTCTTACAAGAGAAAAAGGGCTTGAAAAAATGAAACGTCTATGTGATTTACTAGAAAGAGATAATATAGATTATGAGTGGATAGTATATAGCAACAAAAGACGTGAATATATAGGCAAAAACGTTATATATAAAGAGCCACGCTTTGATATATACGAGGATATGGCAAAAGCCGACTATTTAGTACAACTTAGTGATTGCGAGGCTTATTGTTACGCCGTGGCAGAAGCCCTCATGTGTAAAACAAAAGTATTAATAACAGATTTACCAGTATTTAGAGAAATAGGCATTGATAAAAGAAATGCCATTTATTATGACCATAACATGAACGTAATGGAATTATTAAATAAATCAAAAGCAGAATGGACACCTCCTAAAAGTAATTGGGGTAAATATTTAGACAATAATAGCAATTATGACCCAAATGAATTAATAAAAGTGAAAACAAATATAAAGTATTATGATGTTTATTTAGACAAACATATAGGTTTACATGAAGTAGTAGAAATGCCACGATGGAGAGCTTCTGTTTTAGAAATAACACCGGTAAGAAGCGGTTTAATAGGCTTAATAGATATAATAAGGAGATAATATGAAAGTATATATATTAGCAGATGGAGAAGGCACACGTTGGAATAACTGGGGTGGCGTGCCAAAACAATTAATAAAAATAAATGATGAGACATTATTAGATAGAATGATAAGATTATGCAAAGAAAATGGACTTAATGATATTACAATAGTAGGCATATTTAAAAACAACGATGCAAAAAATATAAGATTTTCAAATTGTAATGATAAAATAGATTTGTTTATAAGAATAGCCAAACATAGCAAAGAGCCGTTCATAATGTTAAATGGAGACTGCTACTATACAGATGCAATAATTAAAGACGCAGCAGAAAGAAAAACGTTTAGCGGGTGGAGTCATTGGATGTGTCCCCACTTAAATAAATATACGGGTAAGCCATGGGAAGAAGGCTATATACACAAAGTCGAGAATGTTGAATGGTGGATTAACAAACTAAATGAATTAAAAGAAAAAGTTGATAATGGGGAAATAATTTTAAAGAATGGATGGGTAATAAATAACTATTTGAACAACAGAGATGATATATACAAGTTTTACAAGAGTAGTAACAACGACATATATTGGCACGATGAAACAGATGACTTTGATTTTTCGGACGGTCCTGAATGTTATAGTGGATTTACTAACGACTATTTAAGATTTATACACCATACAGGATATAAGGGCGGTCTATGAAATTAAGTATAATAATACCAACATATAACAGCAATGAAAATTTGATTAGATTATTACAAATACTACAACAACAAATAATTGATGATGTAGAAGTCATAGTAATAGACGACCATAGTGACAGACCATTAAAACTAGATTTCCCAAATTGGTTAAAATTTATTGAATTAGACAAAAATAGTGGTGGTGCTAGCGTTCCTCGAAATATAGGATTAGATACTGCTAGAGGTGAATATATAGCATTTATAGATGCCGATGATTTAATAAGTAATGATTACATAGAAACAATACTAAATAAAACAAAAGAAGAATGGGACTATTGTTATATAAGTTGGAAAGGTCAAAGTAATACTGTAACAATAGAAGATAAACCACCAAATTGGAATTGTTGTGTGTGGAATTGTGTATATAAAAAAGAATTAATAGGCGATGAAAAATTTAAACCAGAATTAAAAATGGCTGAAGATTATGACTTTAACAAAAGAGTTAGAAAAGGCAAAAAAGCCAATATAACAAAGATATTATATTATTATAATGAAACAACGCCTAACAGTTTAACAAAACAAGGTGTAATGTATAACGATAAATACAAAAGGAGTGATATAAATGCCATTTAAAAGTCAAGCACAAAGAAAATGGGCATATACCAAAGAAGGAACAAAAGCATTAGGTGGTAAAAAAGCAGTTAAAGAATGGGAAAAAGCAACCATTAACAAACAGTTACCTAAAGTAGTGCCTAAAAAGAAAAACAAATAAAGAGGTGGTAACGTGGCTAATACAGATAATTTGTTAAGAGGTCACCCACCAACTCAGTTTAAAAGCGGACGAAATGCGGTCGAAAATGGACGAAAGGGTGGAATAAAGTCGGGCGAGGTGAAACGTAAAATGGCAATGATGAGAAAAGAACTTGAAATGTTACTTAATAGCACTCCAAAAGATGAGGAAAGCACATATAAAACACAAGTCACAGTCGGCTTGCTGGCTAACGCAATAGACAAAACAAAAGGTGGAAACCCAGAAGCGTATAAAACCATAGCCAAATTATTGGGGGAATTAGAAAATACAAACCTAGAAACAGCGGGAACACCAGATATAACAATTAACATAGTAGATAACAGCAACCTAGAAAAAGCATTATATGAGGAAGACAATGAAGAAGATTAACTTTGAAAATTTACGAGAACGTAATGATTATCAAATAGACGAATTTATAGGAGGTTTACAAATGGAATTTATTAAATTGGGAAAGAATTATTTAATCAAAGACAGTGGGGGAAGAATAGTAAGCGAAAAAGAAAAACTACAACTAGAAAATAATGAACTTATTATTAAAGATATTAAAAGCAACCATTGTCAAGGAGAAACAACAAAAAAAATAGCAAAGAATAAAAAAAGAGTTAAGGAGATAGAAAAAGAGGAAACTGTTGATGAATCTATCGAAGAAACAGATACAACTTTATAACGATATAATAAGCCCAGATATACCAGAAATAAGTGTATTAGGCTCAACTCAAAGTGGCAAGACTTACGATATATGTCTTGCTCTTTTAGAATATGCAAGTAGACTACGACAATATGAAAACAAGCAAAGACAAAAAGAAGGCTATATACCGAGGGAATACTACGGAGCTATTATAGGGTGGACTACCGATACAGTTAAATCAAACATAGTAGAAAATATTGAAAGCATATTAAAAAACATATACAAGTTCACTAATGGCAAGGAATATGTTTTAAAATTCGGGCAACAAGATAAATATTTAGAAATATACGGTATGAGATTTTACTTCTTTGGGTTTAATAATAAACTATCGTTTAATAGAATATTAGGTAAGCCATTGATATTCGTATGGGTAGATGAAGCAGCGAGAATATATGAAGGACAGCTCATGAGTAGCTTTGATGAACTACCCGGAAGAATGATGTCGTTTGCAGGACACCCATACTATAAACGTATTGATAGCTTTAACGTAGAGGGAAATGAAAATCACCCATATAAAGTTAAATACATAGATGGGACTAACTGGAAAAAGTATACGTTCTTTCCTAATGATAACCCAGTATTAGATACAGTCGAAAAGATAAAAGCAGCTAAAAACAGTTTTCCAAAAGGCTCATTAAGAGAACAAAAGGTATTTAATAGGTGGGTAATAGCAGAGGGTAAAGTATTTGAAAATATAAATAAGCTAAAAGACCTAGAAGGCTATACAATAAGAGAAATAGGAATTGGCATTGACTACGGAAGCGTAAACCCGACAACATTTGTCCCAATCGCTTTATGTTTTCATATAGCTACTAGACAATGGAAAGTAGTAAGACTAGAAATATATTATCATGATCCAAAAGTAGAAGACGACACGCCAACCACTGAATATTATAGTTGGCAATTAAGACTGTTCTTGGCTTACTTAAAAGACAAATATCCAACTGTCCCAATAACAGAACTTGTTATAGACAGTGAAGCATCGCATTTTGATAATAGACTAACAACTGACGGAATAAGACACAGTATATCTAAAAAAGGAGCCGGTAGCGTTGATAGAGGCGTCCAATATATGCAGTCATTATTCTATAAAGATTACTTGTATGTTTTAGAAAGACCAAGCATACGTTATTTCACGGATGACGGACACTACCAAGAAAGCGTAAAAGACGAAGGTCTTATTGAATTGGAAAGTTATCAATACGATAAATTAAAAAGTGAACGTGAAGGGACTAACTGTTATAAGAAGGAATTAGACCATAGTATAGATGCTACTAGGTACATATTAGAGGTATTTAAAGAAAGTAATAGGTCGCCAGTCGTATGATTATACGTTGCAAAAAAACTAAACGATTTCTATGCGATGTAAACATAGAAGAATACCTAGAAAATCTTAAACGATTAGGAATAAGTCAAGAAATACCTTTAAAGATAACAGTACCATGTAAAGCGTGTAAAGAGATAGAAGTATATCACGTTTACGAAAAACATTATATATTTAAAGAAAATAAAGAAAAAAACACAAAATAGTGTGACACTTAATTAAATCGTATGTTATATATAGATATAGAATTGAAGTGCAATGTATTAGGGCTTAAATAGTCGCTAAATTGAAGCACATGTCTTGGGGAAGGACGTGTGTTTTTTATGTTTAAAAAAAACTGGAAACTTTATTTATATTTTAACGGTATATTAGTTAAAAAAATAAGAATATATGAAAACGAAGCCCCACTCAATAACAGCTACGTTGTTACAGTATGGGGTAAAAAGAATTTGTTTGGTAGCCACGTTGCCACAGTCATATTGCGTCCAGTTGAACTATTAAAAAATGATGAAAACAACAAAAAGACACATTGGGGGGCAATACACGAAAGAGGAGTTGAAATGTAATGAATGGAACAATACGAGATAGTGGCATATTGCAAGCTCCATATATACAAGTAAAAGCCAAAGTAACAATGCCGGGAACTACTAACGGAAAACCAAACATCAAAGAAGAAACAAAATATGTAATAGCTCCGTCAGCAAAAAAGATTGCTACTTATATAAGAAACCAAATATTCGGTAGCGATCTAGTTACGCAAACTGAAGGCCTAGATATAAATTGGCTAATGCCAACATTAGGTAGAGCATTAGAAGAAGCAATATACGAAAAAGAAAGTTTTATATATATACATAAATTTGATAACAAGGTGTACCTTGAATGTTTAAATAAATGTCAAATACATAATCTAGTCCAAAAATATGACAAGATAATAAGTTGCGACATTATTCATGATTACGAACTAGCAGATAGTGATTTATGTTTGCAAAGGCATATAGACATCAAAGGTGACGGCAATTCTGTAATTACGTTTAAAGCGTTTGAAAAAACTAAAAAAGATACAGAATGGCTACCAATACCGCTTGCTAGATTTAACAGGCTAACAGGCAGTGAATATAAAGACGTGTATAACTTACCGTATGAGCCAATTATTAATATTGATTGTGGCCAATATTTCTTTAAGGATAGTGAGAAGTTCTTACACGAAGAAATGCATATATTTAATACACTAGCCGATGAAATAGAAAAAACAAGAACAAGAATAGTAACTACCCAACATTATCAAAGTGGAGATATTGCGACAGCATGGAAACCAGCATCTAATATGTATGAAATTAGAAATATCAAAGTTGGTAGCATGCAAGATTACTTTACTTTGCTTCCGGGTGATAGAGAACATCAAATGTTTGAGTTCTTACAAGGTGACATTAGATTTCAAGAATATATAGATAGCTTTAAATTTTGTGATTACCAAGTCATCCAAATGGCTAATTTAAGTCCTGCTACGTTTGGATATGAAAAAGACAACTACCAAAATGTGGCTAGTGTTGATTTAAGTATCAATATAACAGAAATGACTATTGAAGCTATTAAAAAGCAAATAGAACCACAAATAAATAAACTAATTGAAAATATTGTTAAATTACAACAAAGTCAAAACATGGAAGAAAACCTAATACCAGCCGAGCTTGTTTGGGACTATGGAGATAATGAAAGATTTGACGATATGAAAAAATTACAAGTGCTTGGTGCTATTCAAAGAACAGCAAGTGTTCCATATAGCATAAGAGCCAAAATCATAACACCAATTTTAAACAAATTGATAGACCAGCCGACAAATGATGAAGCGTTAGTGACGGCATATAAAGAAGAAACAAAGGACATAACACTAAACTATGAAGAACTCTAGTGAGTTTATAAATGCCAGTGTATTTAAAGTCAATCAAAAATATACTGACATGCAAAATAAAACAAAAGAACTATTCTTTAAATGCCTAGATGAAGGACGCGATTTAGAATACTTCGAGGCTATGTTAGACAAGCTATGGGGTAATTTAGACCGGTCTTTTATGGAAAAAGAACTAGCCGAATATGAAAGCATAATACATGAAAACAATATGGCGATGTTACAGATAAAAGAAGAAACACCAAAGGAAACAAAAAAGACAAATATATTTTTTGATTTGGTAGCTGCTTCTGTAATACTAGCCACAGAAAAGAAATTTACTAATTATGTCAAACGTGATTATAAAAGGACTTTAAAATCGCCAGCATATCAAATGGATAAACAAAACTATTTAGATATGAAGGTCAACAGGTATAAAGACGAGAAAATAGTTCCTTATCACAATACTAAAACAGGTGATGTTAGGTATGTATCAATGGCAACATATAACGCCATGATACATAATACCAACATGACAAGGACAGCGTGGAATACAACTTTAAATGACGCAGATTACATGGACTATAACACATTTTATATACCGTATCACTCATTTAGTTGTCCGCATTGTGTAGCACATCAAGAAAAGAAATTAACACAAAAGGAAGTTATGAAGATAGTAGGTAAAGTTGAAGAACAACGAGGTGATATATTACATCCAAACTGTAAATGCACTTTGCTTATATATCCAATAGCCAAAAAGAAAAAATCAAAGTTAAGTAATGGCGAAAAAGAAGAAATATATCACACTAGACAAAAAGTAAACACATTAACATTAGAAAAGTCCAGAATAGCAACCGATATGAAGATACAAAAACGATTAGGCAACATGGACGAGGTTGATAAACTCAACCAAAAACGAAATAAGGTTAATTCTCAAATTAGAGAGTTAAGGAATAGCTTACCTACCGAAACCCTGCAGAAACAGGTAGTAGCTATTAATAGATAGACCAGACTTGCAAGTCTATAAACTGTAAGCATTTGCACTTCTCTTCTTAAATTCTAGATACAAGGAGGAGAAAAAATGGATATTACAAAATATCTAAACAAAAAGGATGTCGAGTTATCCAATGACGATTTTAATATCGAAAAACTCGAAAAAGACATTAGGAAGGGATATGTTTTAAGCGAAGAAGTCGAAAACGCTAGAAACGAGGCTTTAAAAGAAAGCACTTCAAAATATACTGAACTCGAAACAAAATATAATAGCTTAGACAAAAGCTATAACGACTTACAAGCGAAAAACGTAGAACAGACTAACACTATTGGTGGCTTGAAATTACAAGTTGAAATGATGAATCAAGGTTTTACAAAAGACAAATTTGAGGAAGTGTCAAAGTTAAGAAGCAGTTTATATGCAGAAGAACAAGATGACGCAAAAGCAATTTCAATGATTAAAGAAAACTTTGCAGGTACTTATTTCCCCAAGGCAGAAGAAAAGCCAAGCGTACCAAACGAGACACCATTTACAACTGAAAAGAAACAAGCAGAGCCAATAAAAATAACTCGTAAAACGAGTATAAAAGATTTATTACAAAAATAAGGAGATGAAATTACATGTACGAAGAAATTAACTTGGACTTACAGTCTTTTGCTAAAAGAGTGTACGACAGCATTTTGTATCAAAGTACATTCTATAACTTTTTAAACCCTAATTATATAGGAACACTAAGACAAACAGGAGCGCCAGTTATTGAAGTAGCTAAAACTAACGCTTTAGCAGTAAACAAAAGACAAACAGTTGAAATTCAAAGCGATTTGACACTTGCTTTAACTACTTATGGACGTTCTCTAGTTGATTTAACTGAACTTAAATTAGACTATGCTATCAGAGTACCAGTTGCAGTAACAGGAAGCGACATTACTAACGCTATTCAAGACGCTGCCGATTTAGAAGACAGCGCTATTGCAGAAGCTATTGATGAATATGGATATGCAAAATTAGCTGCTACTACTGGTATTGAAGAGGTACTTTGGTCACCATCTACTAAAGATGAATATATCGCAGCACTTAACCAATTAAGAGCTAAATTATTCAACAAAAAAATTACGGGAGACTACAGAATGGGCTTAGGAGCAACTGAATATGCTAACCTAATTGCTGCTTTAACTTCAGTACTTAAATTTGAAACACCAGAAGGTATTGAAGGTGTAACAATGGGAGAAATCGCAAGAGTATATGGAATTGACATTTTTGAAATCAATGACAACGTATTAAACGGTGAAGCAGGATACTTCTTCAACCCAATTGCAGTTGTTGGTGATACTTTCTTCAGCGCTTTTGTACAAACTTCAACTGATGTAAGATTACCGGGTTACTTCTGCCTATCTGGAAACCAATTATTTGGTGCTGAAGTAGTACGTCCAGAAGCAATCATTAAATTGGTAAGCGAAATTTCAGCATAGTAGAAGGGAGGTTAAATTATGACCTTCTTTACGAAAGAAGAATTTGAAACAAAATATAATATAACATTGCCAGAAAACGATACATGGAAAATAGAAGCCGTTAGCCACATGATATATAGTCAAATTGGTTTAAGGTATAGAGATATTAGCTGGACACCAGAAAACGTCCCTACGCCTATTAAAAACGCTTCTATGGAACAATTAAGGTTTATGTATGAGTACGATATTCCATTAATTGATTATAAAGGCGTAGTAGAAGCAGGGGCTATGAAAAGTGAGTTAAAAACTGATTATAGCACCCTTGCTTTACGCATGTTAGCCAATGCAGGTTTACTATACCGTGGCAACCCAATAAATCAAAATATGAGTTTAGATTTACCATTTGGAGCTTAAATGTTTAATGTAAATGGTATGAGTGCTATTTTAGTACAAAATAATAGGAACGAAAGCTCTTATTATGATGACCAAGACAAACAAGAAGTAAATGTTGTGGTATGCCCTTATAATGTAGATCAAGAAGTACGCTTTGGGATGTATACCGTTCCAGAAGCGAAAGGATATTTCATCTTAAAAAATACAGCCGATGTTAAAGAGGGCGACCAACTAATAATAGGTGGTAAAACTTACTCAATATTAGATGTCCAAGATAATTGGATATGGAATAAAATTGCCAATTTCACGGTGGCAGTAAAATGATTAATGCCGAGACTACTATTATCAAAAAATTACCAATAGATAAACTAAATGAATTTACTGACCGAGTTGTCTATAACACTGCCGATATAACACTACAAAGAACAGAGCCTCATATACCAGTACGCTCGAAGCACATGTATGACGACATATTTGCAAGAGGTGTCCAAGGACATAATAAAGTTTATACTTTAGGAGTTAATGAAACGCCTTATGCTAAATACGTCTGGAAAATGCCTCAAAGCACGGACTGGACAAATAAAAGGTCTTATGCAAAGTGGTTTATAACAGAATTTAGAAACGAGCAGGAAAAAATAATGAATATGGCAGTAAATAGAGCTATGAAGGTGATTAAATGACAGAACAAGATGTAAAAAATAAAAATCTAGTACTTATTACTTATTTAGATAGCATTATAGATAATTTCAAAATTAAGGCCGAATATTCAACCAATGATAATGATGAGAAAGTAATCGTCGTGCAAGAGGACAGCGGTGATAAAGTCGTGTTTTTTGATACTGACAACCCCTTATTTAACTATTATACAATTAATATTTATGGCGATAATATCCAAGAAGAAAAAGAAACAAGTGTTATTATCGGCCAATTAATAGGTGATAGCGTACTTTTAGATTTTGAGACTACTGTTAATAAGCAGAAGGTAACTCAAAAATGGCAGATAATATTCATGCAAATGGCTAACCCTAGAACTATCGAATATATGGATATAAGGAGAGTAGCTTATACAACCACTTTAAAATGTATCGTCAATAAAGTGGCATAGAAAGGAAATAATTATGGATTTTCATTTTATTAATACTAGACAATTCATTAAGAATTTAGCAATAAACACAGGAACGTCAGCAAACCCAGTATTCACTCCAATGTGTACAATGAGCGAAATGTCTTTGAATACAGAATTTGAAGAAAAAACTTGGTATACGTTCTGCTCTGCAATTCAACAGTCATTAAAGACTGGTGTTGCTATGTCTATTGAAGGTTCAATTAAAATCGATATGAATAATGAAGCTATCGTTACTTTGCTAGGTGATGTTCATACATTATTAGCAAGTGGCGAAATTGCACACTTTAACAATCAATTAATTCAATTTGATTTATTAACAGATGTAAACAACAGTATTTTAGAATATACAACTTATCAAGTACCATGCACTATTTCATTAAGTGATTTAGGTGGTGCTGCTGAAGATGAGGGAGCATTTAGTATAACAATTAACTTTATTGGAAAAGGAACAGTTGTTACTTCTGCATAAAAACCTTTCAGGTGGGGTGGTAAACCTCACCTTTTTATTAGAAAGGAAGTGAGAAAATGAATAATGGTGCAACAGTATTAACAAGATTTACGGCAGACACCAAAGATTTTGACAATAAAACAAAAAACGTAGATAAAAGTATGAAAAATCTTGCTTCTGGCGTGGGTAAAGCCTTTGCTGTTACAGCCGCAGCCGTTGGAGCTGTTACAACAGCCATTGGGGCAGTAGTTAAAAAGAGTGTTGAAGCGTATGCCGAGTTCGAACAACTAGAAGGCGGGCTTATTTCTCTTTTTGGTGATGGCTCGGCAGAAATGCAAAGAATAATAAAGCAAAGTGAAGAAGCTTATAAAAATCTAACTATGAGTCAAAATGATTATTTAAACGCTTTTCAAAGTGCTTATCCATTAGTTAATGCAGGTATAAGCGAAAATGCCGACGCGATAGAATATTCAAATAAAATGCTACAATTATCAGCAGACTTGTTTAATACTTATGGCGGTAGCATGGAACAATACCAAAACGCTATTAACTGGGCGTTAAAAGGCTCATTTGTTTATTTGGACAACTTAAATTTAGGTATCAAAGGAACGCAAGAAGGCTTTATTGAAGCTGCTAATGCTTCGGGGGTTTTAGGCCGTACTATTCAAGATGTAAGCGAAGTTACCAGCGATGAAATTATAGACGTCATCGAACACTACGCGGACGCTTACGGTGTCTTAGAAAAAACCGCTAACGAAGCTAGCGATACTATTTTAGGTTCAATTAACATGATGAAAGCCAGTTGGACTAACTTTATATCGGGTTTATCTAAAAAAAATGCAGACTTAAATAAATTAATAGATCAATTAGTTACTTCTGTTCAAACAGTTGCTCAAAACGTGATACCTGTAGTTATGAGGGCTTTGGAAGGTTTGGCACAGGCTTTGCCTTCATTAATTCAAACTATAAGCGAGCAGCTTCCAGACTTACTCAATTCTATATTGCCGCCTTTGGTTGAAAGTATAACTATATTACTCACTGCTTTGGTTAATGCTTTGCCGGGTATTTTTGAAACATTATTGCCTATACTAATTAATTCACTTATTACAATAACACAAGCTATTCTTCAAGTGTTACCAACATTATTGCCTGTGATTGTAAATGGTATTTTAGATGGTTTATTGACACTTTTAGATAACATTGACTTGTTAATAGATGCGGGCATCAATTTAATTATTGGTTTGGCTATGGGCTTGGTTGAAGCTATCCCTATCATTATAGAGAAAATGCCTTTAATAATAAGTAAAATAATTACAGCTTTAAATGAAAACGCTCCTAAACTAATACAAGCAGCTATTACATTAATAAGAGTTTTAGCAAACGGTCTAGTAAGTTCTATACCTAGCTTGTTAAAATCAATTCCAAAAATTATGGCAGCCATAGTAAACGGCTTTATTGGTTCTTTGGGTGCAATAGTAAATGTTGGTAAACAATTAATACAAGGCGTTTGGGAAGGCATAAAAAACATGAAAAATTGGATATTGCAAAAAATAGCTGATTTTGCTTCAAGCATGTTAAAAGGCTTCCTTAAAGTATTTAAAATTGGCTCACCTTCAAAACTTATGGAAGATAAGGTCGGTCAATGGCTTCCAAAAGGTATTGCTGTTGGTATAACAGCCAATGCTGGCGCAGTTACAAAAGCTATGAATAGTGTAGAACGCGAAATGTTAGATACTTTCCAAGTGTCACCACAATTAGCAAATACAAGTGCCTTACATTATAGTCCAACAGTTGTAAACAATGTTCAAGTAAACATGCAACAAGATCCACTAGGTCAAATGGTAAGAGATATAAAAACATTTTCCGGTGGTTCTAAAAATGACTACAACTACGGAATGGGGGTATAACATTGATACAGATATTTATTAATGACGAGGAAGTGTTATGCGATAAAAACTTAACTATTGAAGAACAGATGCTATCTACTTCCTCAATTATCCTCAATAATGTTTATCCTAAATATTGGGAGAACGATAAAGACTATACATCAAGATTTTATTATCCGCAGGACTTTTCGTTATGTAAGATATTAAAAGATAACGATTTAATTTTTGCCGGTATAGTTAAAAATACAGGTGATATATCACTTAACCCAAGATACCCTCATTATTGCAGCGTGCAAGTGTTATCATTTAGCGACTTTTTAAGTACTGGTGACACATTAGATTTTGTAATAAGTAATAAAACAGTAACGGAAGCAATACAAATGGTCATTGATACTGTTAGCGAATATGGGTTTATATTAGGTAATGTTGATATTATTGGTGGCGATGATGTTATAGGTGCTTATAATACGCAAAATAAAACAGCTTACGATGTTTTTCAATATTTAGCCGATATAACGCAAAGTAGATGGAAAGCCCGCATGGTTGACGAAAGCACTATTGCTATTGACTTTTATGATCCGTCATTAATGCCAGAAGGCGTTGAAATAGATTATACTGATGAGTGGTTTAACGAGTATCAAATAAACGATATGTCGTTTAATTATGGGACTTATGATTATAGAAATAAGCAAGTTATGTTAAGTGATGAAGTATATGGCGATATTGATTATACAGAAACTATAATCACAGACGGATATAATAAAACATTTTTAACAAGTTCAAATATAGTCTCAATGACATCAATATTAGTAAATGGCGTTGCTGCTACCTTTGCAACTAAAGAAGAAGAAGAATATGGCGTTGACGCAGACTTTTATTATACAGTTGGAAAAAACGAAATAGAAAGTAGTGTTATCTATACTAGCGGAGTGACAATAACTGTAACATATACCCCATTAGTACAAGGAAGACAAGTTGTTTATAATACGGCCGAAGTATCAAGAATAACTAATCAATTAAATAGACGTGGAGTTATAGCACGTTATGAAAACAGAAACGATGTACTTTCAAGTGAAGAACTTACACAAATTGGACAGTCTTATATTAAATATAAAGGCTACCCAGAAATCAATTTAACAGTTCAAAGTCAAAACAATATATGGGAAGTTGGACAAACGGTTTTCTTTAATGCTCCTTTACAAGAACTTACTACAAGTTACATGGTCAAATCAAAGAAAACAGCTATTATCCCAACAGCTAACGAAGTATTTTATACGTTTACTTTAACAAGTTCATTTAATAGTGAAAAAGAAATAAACTACTTTGATAACCAACGTGCTAAGAATACCGGTAATATCGATAGTGATTCTTATATAATTCGTAATATAGATTTGGAAAACGTAGCAAATATCATATTTAGTGGTGTAACAGCAATAGAAATTGAAATAACTGGAGATAACGTGTTAGATAGTACGTTAGATAGTCCGTTTATACAGTAGGAGGTAATTTATGACAGAAGATTATAAATCAAAACTATTAAAATATTTAACTGGTAAATTATCTAATGAAACAGGAAGCAATACGCCACAATTTGGTGATTATTCAACCAATAACAATAATACAAGACAGCAAATAGCTGACGAATTAGAAACAAGCATTTCAAACATTATAATAAGAGGCTATGTAACATCAGAACAATATGAAGAATTTTTACTTTATGGAATAAACAATGATACATCTAAATCTTTTGTTGGTATATTTAGCAGTAAAATGGAACTTATCCAATTAATACAGACTTTTGATAGTGGAAGCGATTTATTTACTATAATATCACTCCAAATAGCAGAAGATGGTAAGTTTTATGGTTTATCACAAGACGTGGCTGATGGTGTTTATACAGTAAGAATATTGCTTTTAAATAACATCTTTGCAAGTGGTTTAAAAAACGGGACATATTCAATAAAATTAAGAAATGACTATATCATACCATCATCTAATAATTTCAGATGTATAGCGACAGCTAACAAGGACGTAATTAAAAAAGCTCAAGATGAAGCGATATATTATGTAACGGGGTTTGAAGAAAACAATACCCAAACCAAAGTTGTAAAGTTTCAAATAAATATAGAGGGTGGCAACACTTGGGACACTTATAGCATGGGAAATAATGTTTATTACGCACAGTCAAGATTTACTGTTTTACTAAATAAAGAAGGCGATACATACTCATATTATGCTTATGCTTTAGATGTTATCAATGATAAATACGTTGTTTATAAAATAGATGGCGAAGGGAATATTACTAATCCAAAATCAATTAATTTAACAGGAGATGTTGACTTTCAATCCAGTCAAGTTTTAGCAATAAATAATAATTTAGTATATGTGTCAATAGGAAATGCTACAAATTTAGAAACATCAATATATAAAGTTTCGAATAATAATTTAGTACTTGTAGAAACGACACCTTGGGCAGAAATGCCAGACGAAAGTTATTCTTCTGCTGATTATTATTTACAAAACATTAATAACAATGTCTTTGTAACAAAATACTATCCATCAACAAATGGCAAATATATATACCTTGGTATGATTATTGATACTACATTATATTATAAACAAGAAGGGCAAGGGACTGCTATATTAACCAAAAATTTTAATTTGTTTACGGTTTTTACCGAAACATATATCAAAAATCAATATAACCTTTATAGCATTTATATTAATAGTGATTTTAACAATCAAACAGCAGGCACTTACTTAAATAATTTATCGTTGGTTTATAACTCAAACAATTATAATGGGTTACCCTATGAAGCACTTAATTGTCTTGTTCCTAATAGTGGTATTCTTTATGATGATAATGACGATGTAATATTCGCCCGTAATTTGTATAATAAGACCGTTTCTGGGCAAACAACAACCAGCACAGTACAAATACCCAATACGCTACTAAATAACGACACAATAGCTCAAAATGACCTTATAGGGCAGACTAATGGGGTGCTTGTAAGCGATAATACACAATTTACTAAAAATATTTATGAAACAGTTGATCTAAACTTTTCAAATACGTTAATTATTAGAAATGATAATGACGAAAATAACAAAATATTAAACCCTATTGGAGCAAGTAGGCTAAACAATAGTGTTTCTCAAACAGTAGATTATGGTAACGCACAAGCTACTAAAATTAAAGTAAATTATAGTGATAATACAAATATAATAATTGAACTAAACCCAGCCGTTCAAGTAACACTTATAAATGATACACAAGCCACATATAGTTTTAATATTTATGTTCAAAAAGAAATAGATAATATACAGATAATAAGTCAAGACGAAAATACAGTTTATCAAACAATAAGTGGTCTAAATTTAACAATAGGAAAGACTTATAACATCACTCAAGATGTTGAAGTCTTGTAAGGAGGTAATATATGGCAGTACAAACAATAACTTATGATAATAAGGTAACATTAAACGAAAATAGTAGTATTGCAGACATAAACAAGTGTCAAGCAAGTGATATGAACGAAATAAAAGCCGTTGTCAATAATAATGCAAATTTAATGGGTGATGTTTCAACTTTAAACAACGGTGCTTCAAGTGTTGTTGGGGCTATTAATAACATTTGTGTTTTTCCTACTACTGCTGTAGCAGAACATGTTGTCGGTGTGACAACAGATGGACAAATAGCTTACGCAAGAACAGACATATTTACAAGTGGCTGGACAGTTGGTGGGCATACAGAAATAGATGCACCAATTACAAATTTTAAAGATTTTTTAAAATATGAGGCGCATGTTTCAAGACAAGATGGAAATTGGCAACAAATACCAGCGACTTATACCAACTATGGTATTAGTATATATGATTTAGCCGGTTGGGGATTTAGAATAGACGTTGCTAGTAATTATACCGGAACGTACGCAATTACTAAGTTATATATTACACGTTATTATACAAAAACAACAGATTAAGGAGGAATAAAAATGGAAGAATTGATAAACCTAATTACTAATAATGGCATTGGTGTTATATGTGTAGCTTTCTTAATATATTTTATAAATACCACCATGAAAGATAATAATAAAATATTAGATGATATACAAAAAACATTAGTAGCTATTAATGGCAATTTAACCACACTGTCAACTAGGGTTGATAAATTAGAAGATAAAATCGAAAAAAAGGAGGAATTATAATATGATTTCAATAACTAAAACAGATACTATAAAAGAAACAAAAGAAGGGAAAATATTTACAGGTGAATTAAGAGGACTTTCTGCTGATACTAAACCTACTGAAATAAACGGTCAAACAATAGGCAATGGTAGTTGTTTTATTGAAATGGATACAGGTAAAATATACTTCTTTGACGCTGAAAGTGAAACATGGAAGGAGTTTTAATATGGATATAACAAGTTATGTACTTGGAAAAGCAGCCGGTGGTGGAGGCACTCCCAACTTACAAGCCAAAGATGTTGAAATAACCGAAAATGGCAACACCAATGTAAGTGCCGATACGGGCTATGATGGACTTAGTAATGTTGGAATAACTACTAATGTTCAACCAGATTTAGAAAGTAAAAGTGTAACGATAACAACCAATACTACAACCACAGTAACTCCTACAACTGGTAAAGATGGTTTGAGTAGCGTTGAAGTTATAACCAATGTACCCGGTATAGTACCAACAGGAACAATAAATATAACTTCAAATAATATTTATGATGTCACCAATTATGCTAGTGCCAATGTAAACGTCGAAGCAGATATGAGTGAGTATTTTAACACAACTATAACATCAAATACTGATTATTCAGATACAACCGGTGTAGCACAAATTATAAAAAAAATACCAGAAATTACAATAGCAAATAATGTAAGTAGTTTACATCAAATGTTTGTAAATTGGATAGGACTTGGTGGCACAGTAAAATTAAAAGGTGGCAATATAACAAGAATGACTGGTACTTTTAGTGGTTGTAACAACATTTTGTCTATTGATTTAAGCGAGCTTAATTTTGGTAACATTGTTAGTGACGGACTGCAAATGGCTTTTATGAATTGTAATAAAGTCACACAAATTTCAGGAATTTCAAATTTAACAACGACAAATGTAACAAATCTTCAAGGTACTTTTAGCAATTGTAAAGCTTTAACTAGCTTGGATTTAAGCAATTGGAACACGGATAAGGTTACTACTATGCAAACAACTTTTTCGGGTTGTTCAAATTTAGCGTCGTTAAATTTAAGCGGCTGGACAACAACTAGAACTACAAATACTAATAGCATGTTTGCTGCTTGTGGAAGTTTACAACATTTAGATATAAGAAACTTTACTTTTTCTGGTATTTCTAATTATACTAATATGTTTGGAGTGGGGACAACGAGCAACCCTTATGTTCCGGCTGACTGTGAAATTATAGTTAAAGACGCAACAGAAAAAACATGGTTGAATACTAATTTTAGCCGTTTAACCAATGTTAAAACAGTAGCAGAATACGAGGCATAATATGGCAAAAGTATTAAGTAATTTAAGAATAACACAACACTATGGCAATAATGGACATACAGGAGTTGATTTGGGGGCTACTAGTGACCGAAAAGTCTTTGCTAATGCAGATGGTACAGTAGAACAAATACAAACAGGAATACCTAACGATAAAGGTTCTAGTGGCATGAGATCTTATGGTAATATGATTTTAATTAAACATCCTAACGGCATGAAAACACGTTATGCTCATTTACAGACAGTTTTAGTAAGTAAAGGGCAATCTGTTAAAGCTGGTCAACAAATTGGAGTTCAAGGCAACACAGGAAATAGTTATGGTGTTCACTTACATTATGAAGTATATAATTCAAATGGAACACGAACTAACCCAGAGCCGTATATAGAAAAGCCAGTTTATCAATCAAGTACACCAGTTGGCTATACAGGAGATATAATTTATCAATCTTATGACAATGTTCGTAAAGCATGGTGTCCAGAGGTAAAAAACGATAAAGATGATGCAGGCAATCTGGGGCATCCTTTAGGGGGTTTTAGAGCTAAAGCTGATAAAGCGACAATCTATATGCAAGCCCACGTTAAAGGCGGAGAATGGCTGTCTACAATCAATTCTAGCACCTATTCAAGAAATAGTAATAATGGTAACAGTTATTCTGGTTGGATAGGCAAGGAAATTGACGGTATAAAAGTATGGGCATCTCAAGGATATGTTAGTTACCGAGTACATATTAAAGGCGGTAATTGGCTACCATGGGTAAATAAAGCCGATAATACACCTCAAGGATATGCTGGCATATATGGTCAAGCCATAGATTTGTTACAAATGAAATAGCACGAAAAAAACGTGCTTTTTTTACGACCATTTTACGACCACGTTTTGCAAATGTTTGAAATTTTAGAGAAAATCAATAACACATTTTCCTTTATTTTTCAACGATTTCAAAAAAGACAAAACCCCAAAAAATATGGATAGCAATACCCTTCACCCGCACCAAATGAAAATAACCGTTGAATTTCAACGGTTTTTATTTTTTTACGACACATTTACGACCTTATTTTAACGTATTTAGTAAATTTACTGTCTTTGATTTTTCCTCTGGGAACATGTGATAATAGGTATTTTGTACCATTTCTATTGTATCGCCAAGACGTTCGGCAACGTCTCTAAAATCACAACCTAAATACACTAATAAAGAAACGTGGGAGTGTCTAAAGCCATGTAGAGTTATTTTTTTAACATTGGCTTTTTTTATGTATAAATTTAAATATCTAGCTATTGTTGTACTTGGTAAATATTTCATACCACCAAAGATAAACCAATTTTCATTAAAATCTATTGTTGCTTTTTCGCTGTTATAATGGTCTTTTAACAGGTTTAATAAGTTGTTTGGTATATCTACTGTCCTGATTGAATTTTGCGTCTTAGGGGACGTTATAAGGTGTTTACCAGTGCCAGTTTTAGTTGTTAGTGTTTTATTAATATTAATTTGTTTTTTGTTAAAATCAATATCAGTCCAATTTAAAGCCGTGGCTTCACCAATACGACAACCAGTATAATATAAAAAATTAAATAAAACATAATATAGTTTATTATCTACAACATTAATAAACTTTTTAAATTCTTCCAAAGTCCAATAATTGTTTAATGCCTTATTTTTTATTGGTGCTTCATTTTTTATCGGTTGCAATAATGATATTACTTGCGAGCTAATATTATAATTGTGTTTTCCATATAGCAAAATACTTTTTAATCTTTTTATGATCTTGTTTTTATATCTAATTGATAATTTTTTATTTTCAAGCTCATTTAACCAATTATAAATCACAATTTTATTAAAATGTTTTAATTTTATATCGTGTAATGGTGCTAAAATGTTTTTTTGTGAATTTACTTTTAATTGATAATAAGTGGCTGTTTTAATTGTTTTCTTTTTTGTTTCTAGCCACTCATAATATAAATCATCAAACGTCATAACATTTTCATCAAAAGCTCCCATTTTAGATTTTCTTATAAAATCAATTTCAGCTTCTTTTGCATCTTCTTGTGTAGGAAACATTTTTGATTTATACCTTTTTTTATTTCCGCTTATATCTTCGTAAGTACATCTAAAATACCAATGTCTTTTGTCTTTCGTCCATTTTTTTCTATCTGGCTCGTTATATACAGGCATATTTACACCACCTTATAAAATTACTACCTCAAAGGGTAGTATTATTTTTTTAATTTATTTATCATAGATATTAATTTATCTCTATCCCAAAGTAGAACTCCTGTGCTTTTAGCTTGTTCTATTGCGTGATGAGAAAAATAACTATTAGTAACAACAACGCCAACGTGACAGTTGTAATGTTGCTTTCCACTAAAGGCTTCTTGGACACATTTATTGCTTAATTGTCCTTGGTAGTTTTTGCATTGTATTGCATATTTTACATTATCTTTTTCTGCGATAACATCTACACCAAAATCGCCACTAGCCGGAGTTTTAGTTACGTTTTTATAACCTAGGCGTTCTAACAAGTCTTTTATATATTCTTCAAATTCTAAACCGCTTATTTCATCCACATATTCTATGTTATCTTTTCCTATTTTACTTCTAAACTCATTAATTTTAGCCGTTATTCTATCTTTATCATTTAATAATGCTTGATTTTTAGAAGTAAGCTCATTTATGCTGTTTGATAGTTGTGTTTTTTCGTTTTTTAATCTTGTAATATCGTCTTGTATCATTTTTCTTTCTTTAATCATTGCTTCATATTCTTTTTTTGCACTATAAATTTTATTTTCTATAAAAACGCTTCGTGATAAAAACATTAACAATATACCAACTATAAAAAACAGAAAAAAGCAAATAACATTTATTATATATGGCGTTTCTGAATCATCAGCCAAAAAAACAAAGGAAATAATGGCGAGGGCAACCCCACCTATAAACATAATTTCATTTTTATTGTTTTTCATTATAACCACTCCCAATGCTTTCTAGTAAAGATTTTACATATTTGTCAGCTTCGTCTTCTAAACCTTCAATTTTAAATTCTAACAATTCTTTGTCTAAATGTTTTAACTCCAAGTGTGCAAGTTCGTGTAAAATGGTCTTTTTTTGTTTATAATATGATATAAATTCGTTAATGACAACGTAGTAATAATTTTTATAACCGAAAATAAAGCCATATACACGTCTAGGAAGCTCTTTTTTGATTAAGACAGTATTGTTATACCTTAAATAGTTTTCTTGCGTAATTTCGCCGTTTAATAAAGAAATAAGCACAATACACATCTCCCTTCTATTTTAAGCACGGATACTGCGTTGTGCTTATTCACTATCTACGTCTTTTTTTATTGCGTTTATAACATTTAAAATAGTCCTTTTTTCGCTATCTGTTAAATCTTTAGTTTTACTAAATAAAACCTTTTCTAGTTCATTATTATAAGGCTCTTCTATTTTTTCAAATTCGCTTTTCCCTAAAAGATAATCAGAGGAAACATCAAAAATATCACAAAGTTTGTTTATTGTTTCGTCTGTTAAAGGAACAATGTTGTTTTCATATTTAGAAATAGCAGCTTTTTGAACGTTTAACATTTTTCCTAATTTTTCTTGTGTAATGTCGTCGCGTTCTCTCAATTGTCTTATTCTATTCATGGTTTCCTCCTTTTCTACGGCTTATTATAATGTTTCTTTTTAAGAAATTAAACCCATTTTTCCTAATTAGAAACATTTTTTTACACTTTTTTGTCAAAATATCTTGACAAGATACGGAAAAGTGGTATAATTGAAGTATCTTAACAAGATATCGGAGGAGGTGTAACATGATCCAAGGGTTAAAAGAAATGAGAAAATCAAAAAAAATTAGTGGTTATGAGCTTGCGAAAGCTTTAGGATTTAAAAGCCCAGCCACTTATTATAAAAAAGAAAAAGGCGAGTTGCCATTAACATATAAAGAAATGAAAAAAATAGCAGAGTATCTTAATGAGCCTGCAGTTGATATTTTTTTTAAAGAAACGGTATCTTAATAAGAAACCACAAAGGAAGAAGGTGAAGACTTGGCAAAATACTGTAAAAGTAAAGCAAGCGAACAATTACAAGCCATGGCTAGTCAATGGGCAGATACCAATACAATTTGCATAATTGGAAGTATTGGAAAAAATAAGGCCATTGAAATAAGGCAAGAAATAGAAGAACAAATAAAAGCTGAAGGTTACCGCTTGCCAAGGCAAAAAATAGTTCCAATGCGATATGTCATTGACTATTTCAATATTGATATTAATTATTTAAAAAAATTAGCAAAATTAGAAGAATTGGGGTAATAAAAAATGTTAAAAGATAAAACTACATGGGGTTTAATAATTATGATTTTAATTATTGCTTTAATAGGAGGGTTACAGTAAGGAAGTTAAAAGTTTTGAGTATTGGTAAAGCCACCAGATTGATAATTGATATAAATTTTCTTTAATCTTTTATTCTAATCCTTTCAAGAGTTTTTTAAAATTTCTTAGACAATACCCTATTTTTAACATATTTTTGTTTTATCTGGTGGCACTACCAGTACTTGAAACTAGAAAGTGAGAGTGAGAATGAAAAAAAATTTTTTATTAAGCAAAGACCAAGCAGAAGTAATAAATGCTCTTACTGACGAACAAGCTGGACAACTATTTAAAGGGATTTATAATTATGTAACTATTGGCGAAAGTGGTTTAAAAGGAATGATGGAAGCGATATTTATTCCTATCAAAAAAGAGATTGACAACAACGAAGAAAGATATAAAGAAATATGTGAAAAAAGAAAAGACGCGGTCAATAAAAGGTGGGAAAAACAACAAAAAACAACTAAAAAAATACAAAACGATACAAATGTATACAAATGTATACAAAAGAATACTGATACGCGTCATATATCATATATCACTAATCATATATCATTAATTAAAGATATTATTAATTATTTAAATAATAAAACTAATAGTAAATATAAATATAATACTAAAGCAACTCAAAACAGAATTGTGGCACGATTGAACGAGGGTTACAAGCTCGACGACTTCATAGCTGTTATAGACAAAAAGTATAACGAATGGCACGGTACTGAATTTGAGATGTATTTACGACCAGAGACTTTGTTTGGAACAAAGTTTGAAAGTTATTTGAATCAACCAACCAAAACGATTGAACAAAAGCCTGATTGGTATGGAATGGAAATTGAAGAAGAACCAATGACAGAAGAAGAACAAAAAAGATTTGATGAGTTATTAAGTAGAGGTACATAACATGAAAATTAAAGATTTTAATAAGTTACTCAAAGAAAAGACACCAAAGGAAATTATCGCAATGCATACGCATAATAAAATTTATTTAACAGAAAAGCAACTTGAAAAGCTATTTGAACTAAGGGGCAAGAACTATTGGAAATGGAAACATTAGAAAGAGGGTTTTAGAAATGGAAAAAACAATGTTTGAAAAATTAAGTGGTCTAAATGTTAATGATCACACAGAAAATAAAAATGGGTTGACGTATTTAAGTTGGACGTGGGCATGGAGTGAAATCAAAAAACAATATCCTGACGCGAATTATGTGATAAAAAAATTCGGTGAAAATAATTTACCGTACGTTTATGACGAGAACACAGGGTACATGGTGTTTACTGAAGTGACTATTGAAAATCAAACATACGAAATGTGGCTACCAGTTATGGACGGGAATAACAAGGCGATGTTAAACCAACCATACACTTACAAAGTTAAAGAGTACAAAGATGGTAGATGGACAGGCGGATACGTTGAAAAAGGCGTTGAACGTGCAACCATGTTTGATATTAACAAGACTATCATGAGATGTTTGGTTAAAAATATTGCCATGTTTGGTTTAGGTATTTACATCTATGCTGGTGAAGATATGCCGGAGGGTTACGAAATGAGTAAAGAAGAAGCTGAAAAAATTGTTGTTGGATTTGGTAAATATGCTGGTAAGACCTTGAAAGAGATTTTAGATCAAGATAAAAACTATTTACTTTGGTTATTAGGTGCAGAGCAGACTAAGCAAAGTATGAAAGACGCAATCGCTAAAATGGTCAACTTACCATCACCAGAAGAACAACAAGAAACATTAGAGCTAATGGCAAAGTTAAATGACTTGTTTGAAACAACAGGAATTGAAAGAGAAAAACTTTATAAACATTACAAAGTCGAAAGTAACGACCAAATGACACTTGAACAACTAAAAGACGCAATCTCAAAATTAGAAAAAAAGGTGGTTAAAGAATGACATTAAAAGAATTATACGAAAAAGGCAAGGATGCGGTTTATGACGTACTAGAGATATATTTACACGAAAATCCTGAATACAGAGCAATATATAGCTTTGAAGATTATTTGCAAGAAGATATAATAACTTGCCCCAGATGTGGTGAAATAAATAAACGTGACGATATGAGTTATCATGTATGGGACACAGGTAATCTTGAAGAGCTTATATGCGAAAGCTGTAGAAATGATGAGGTGATGTAATGCTAGTATATGATTTGTTGGCGATACTGCTGATTTTAGTAATAGTACTAACTACAATCACAATAATCATTCAACTTAGAGAACTTATAAAAGCAATAAAAAGCGATAAATTTATAGATGAATTGGAGGATATGACTAATGAATAAAGTGATGTTAATAGGCCATCTAGTTACAAAACCAGAACTAAAGCAAACGGCAAATGGTATATCAACAACAAGATTTAGTGTGGCAGTAAATAGACCATTTACTGGAATAGATGGAAAACGCGAAGTTGATTTTATCCCTGTTAGAGTATGGAGAAAGCAAGCAGAAAATATATGCCAATATTTAGACAAAGGTAGATTAATAAGTGTAGAAGGAAGATTGCAGACTGACAGTTATACGGATAAAAACGGTAATAAACAATACACATGGGAAATAGTAGCTAATGACGTACAGTTTTTAGATAAAACAAATAAACAAGAACCAGTAAAAGAAGAAAAAGACGAAAATGAGCAAGTTGATATTTTTAAAGCATTTGCTGACGGAGTTGAAGATAATTTTTTAGACTAATGAGGTGGTCAAAATAGATTTATTTAACGATATTCAAGATTTAACAAATAAACTAGACACTTCCATAAAGCAAATGGCAGAGTATGGTAAAGAGCTAGCAGAGTGTGAACGCGATTATAAAATCACATTAAGGCAAGAAGCATTAAAGTTGCGAGCAGAAAAAGGGATGCCGGTGACACTTATACAACAAGTCGTCTATGGCGTTCCAGAAGTTGCCGAAAAAAGATTTAAACGCGATGTGGCGGAAAGCAAGCGTGACACTTCAAGAGAATATATAAACACTTTAAAACTCCAAATAAGAACTTTAAGCGAGCAATTATCGAGAGAGTGGGGAAATGCCAAGTAAAGCAGAGAAAAAGGTATATGAAGATACGTTAGAATTGTTTAATGGTTGCTGTGCTATATGTGGCAACCCTAACGTAGCCATGCACCACATAGTTTACGGAAATTTAAGAGGTGGCAGAAAAACTTATATGGGTAACGTAATACCGTTATGCAAAAAACATCATGATTTAGTACATACGAACAAAAGAAAATATATGCCTATGCTTATTGAAATAATAAACGAGGCAATGAAAAGAGGCTAATATGGGTAAATTTATATATGCGATTTATAAAGACGATGTATTTATTGATTTGGGGACTAGGGAAGAACTGGCAAAAAGGATGAACGTGTCGCCAAGATACATAAATCATTTACACGCACCGTCAAACTTAAAAAAACTAGAGAATAAATCAAGATATAATGGCGGGCATTTATTAGCAATAAAAATTGGTGAAGTGGGGGACGAGTTGGAAGAAGCAGAAAAAAATCGTAGCATGAAAAGAGGCTAAATATGAAAATGTTACAAGGCTTTGATGTATCACAAATTAAAATGATAGAAGACGAACAAAAGAAAACGGAAAATTTAGTGCCTATTATACGATACTGCAAAATATGTGGAGCTTCCAATTATGTAACAAAAAGGGCAGCAGTTAAACCTTGCAAAGTATGTGGCAACCCAATTTTCCATGATGAAAGAACTGAGTTTAAATATAAATTAGGCAAGAGGCTTAAAAAATGAGAATAAGCGAAGCACAGTATCAACAAATGTTAAATAATAAACTTGCAAAAAAATCTAAATATGGAAATAAAAAGGTAGTATTTAATGGAATTAAATTTGATAGTGCGAAAGAGCGTAATTATTATTTAAAGTTTCAATTAATGGAACAAGCAGGCATTATTAAAGATTTAGAATTACAGAAAAAGTTTATATTACAAAAGGGATATACCATTAATGATAAAAAACGCCGTGAAATTAGTTATAAAGCCGATTTCTGCTACGTTACAACAAAAGACGACAAATACCACGTTATAGATGTAAAAGGCTTTAGGACGGACGTTTATAAGTTAAAAAAGAAATTGTTTGAATATAAATATGGAATCGAAATTGAGGAGTTATAAATGGAAAAAGAAATATTACAAGTAATGACTAAATTTTATGTAGAAAGTCTTAATTATTACGGTAGGGCTGTTGCCGTGGCGAAATTGGGGTTAAGGTTAGATCATTATGGACAAATACTTTGATTATTGGTTGCCTATTTATAAAAAACAATATTTCAAATATAAGTTAACTGGTGATTATGAAGCGATAATAGATTTAATTGATAACGTGTGGCGAAATTGGAATTTAACAATCAAAGAAAAAAGAAAAATCATTTGTGAAATAAAAGGAGCTAAAAAATGAACAACAAAATAGTAATTGTAATTTTATTATTAATGGTATTATTCGAAGGTTTATGTATAAGCATGTCAATAGACATCATAAAC